>OJWA01000012.1_pt1 | contig 134408 bp, 120 predicted proteins | sample 1600391 | NCBI WGS metagenome assembly OJWA01 (sample SAMN04436625, study PRJEB24849) | human gut metagenome | biome: human gut; feature: NICU; material: stool | host: Homo sapiens | place: USA: Saint Louis, MO | collected 2009-12-23 | reverse complement strand
CCGGGTCCGCCTGGGGTTGCAGCGCGGCCTGCAGCAGCGGCGGCACAGAGGCGCAGGCGGCGAGCCGAGACAGCACCGGCAGGCTCGCCTCCAGCGGCCGCTGCGCCCAGGCGAATCCCGCCGTCAGCCAGGCATCTTCGTCGGTAAAGGTCAGCGGCGCGTCCGGTAGCCTGATCGGCTCGGCAATCTGCTGACGCAGCTGCGCCCAGTCGCGCGCCAGCCGCGCCGCGGCGCGCTGCTGTAACGCTCTGCCTGCGGGCGTCAGCGCCAGCATCGCCATCGCCGCATAGCAGCCGCTGCTCGCTTCGCGCTGCGTGCCGATACGCACCAGGCTAAAGCCGCAGGCGCGCCAGAAGGCCCACAGCGCCTCGGTGTAGCCGAAGCTGACGGAGAGAAAGTCCACATCCTGCTGCCTCTGCGCGGCGGCGACCAGTGCCTGGCCAATGCCCTGCCTGCGCTGCTCTGCCGCCACGGCGATACGGCTGATGCGTCTCGATCGCAGGGTTGCCGCCTCGACGAAGCCGGCGTGCGCCGCCAGCGACTGCGCCACCAGACTGCCGCGCGGGCGTCGCCTGCCCGCCCAGACCGCCTGCGCCAGCTCAGGCGTTAACCCGCCCTCCTCCACCAGCCAGAGCGCGCCCTGCAGCGCAGGCGCTTCGCCGCTCAGCCACAGCGTCATGCCGGGCGCATCCATTAAGCGGCGCAGATCGAGCGGCGAGGTGCGGTAGTGAGCGCTCGCCAGTAGCCGATAAGCGGCGGCCGGCTGCGCGGGATCGCGCTGCCAGACGTCGGCGGGCAGAGGGCGCGGCGCGCCAGGGAGGGAGAGCGGCGCGGGCGCGGCGTCTTCAAACAGCAGCGCCTGATTAAGCCAAGCCTCCAGCGGGTCCTGACGCGACCAGCGCAGCGGCTCGTCCAGCGTAAAGTACCGTACCTGTTCCAGCGTGGCGCAGAACTTCAGGATAAAGCCGCGGCCGGTGCCTTCGTAGCCCTGTACCGTAGTGGTCAGCAGCACGCGCGGAAAGCGCGCCACCAGCTGCGTGAGGATCGGCGCCGGGATCGCCGCCGCCTCGTCGACGATGAGCCAGTCGGCAGCAGGCAGATGCGGCTGGGCGAGAATGGCGTCGGGCGCCATAAAGTGAAAGTGATCTTGCGCAAAGCGCGACAGCACGTCGGTTGCGGCCTTCGCCGGGGCGGCGATCAGCGCGCGCGGGAGCTGCTGTGCCAGCATGCCCGCCAGCGCCGATTTGCCGCGCCCGCGCGGCGCGGTCAGCACCGCGACGCCTGGCGGCATCGCCAGCAGCTGCTGAAGAATCGCCCGCTGCTGCTGCGGAGCGCGACACTGCCAGCGCGGCATCTGTGCCAGCGGCGCGATACGCGGTGGCGCATCCTGACGCAGCAGCGCCACGGCGGGATCGGCGAGCAGCCTCTGCTGCAGATGGCGGACAAAGTGCGGCGTCGGGAGAGGGTCGGCAACGTCAGCCCAGCGCAGGCTGTCCTCGTCGGGCTGTTGCGCCCAGCACGACCACGGCGGCGTCAGCAGCAGCAGCCAGCTTCCGGCGCGCAGCGTGCCCGCCAGCGCGGCAAACGCCTCGGCGTGGAAGCCGCGGCGCGCGTCGAAAATAGCGTGGGTGAATTCGCGACCAAGCAGCGTGCGCAGCGCCGACGGCGCGCAGTGCGGCAGCCCCGCCATCGGCGCGTCGCCTACCACCAGCCAGTCCCCTGGCAGGGCGGCGCGCCACTCGGCGGCGCGCGCCAGAGACCACGCCGCGTCGCCGCTGATTGCGCAAAGCCGCCTGACGCCCGCCAGCTGCATCTGCTGGCTAAGCTGCTCAGGCGACATCAGTTAGCGGCGAAGGTGTTGCACTGTCCCGGATCGCCGCCGTCGAAGCCGCGTTTAAACCAGGTGTAGCGCTGCTCCGAGGTGCCGTGGGTAAAGCTGTCGGGTACCACGCGTCCCTGGCTGCGCTGCTGCAGACGGTCATCGCCGATCGCCTGCGCCGCGTTCAGCGCCTGCTGCAGGTCGCCGGTTTCCAGCCAGTTGTCTTTGCTGACGTAGTGGCCCCAGACGCCGGCGAAGCAGTCCGCCTGCAGCTCCATTTTCACCGAGAGCTGATTGATCTGCGTCTGGCTCGCTCCCTGCTGCATCTCACGCACTTTCGGCTCGATACCCAGCAGATTCTGCACGTGGTGTCCCACCTCATGCGCTACCACGTAGCCCTGCGCGAACTCGCCGCCCGCGCCGAGCTTGTTTTTCATTTCGTCATAGAAGGAGAGATCGATGTAGACGCGCCGATCGGCCGGGCAGTAGAACGGGCCCATCGCCGTCTGACCGGTGCCGCAGCGGGTCTGGGTCGCGCCGCGGTACATCACCAGCGTTGGCGCGCTGTACTCTTTGCCCATCTGCTGGAAAAGTTTGCTCCAGGTATCTTCGGTGGAGGCGAGAATGACGCGGGTAAATTTTGCCGCCTCGTCGTCATTGGCGCTGACGCGCTGCTGCTGCTGGCTGGTGGGGGCGACCCCGCCGCCGGTGAGCAGTCCCGTCAGGTCATAACCGTAATAGCCGGCAACCGCGACCACCACTAACAGAATAATGCCGCCCTTGCCGCGCGGGATACGAATCTGCCGTCCGCCGCTGTAGGCTGGGCTTTGATCCCGACGGTCTTCTACATTGTCGCTCTCGCGACGTCCTTGCCAGCGCATAATCTGCTCCTGATTGAGATAGTTTTCCGTGATTTTAGTTGCGCGGCGAGACAACTACCAGCCTTGCGGCCAAATGAAAAAAGGAGAGCCGCGGCTCTCCTCTCTCCTTCTGACAAGGGATTAGCTTAGTCGAGCTTAACGCCCAGACGCTGCGCCACCTCTTCATAGGCCTCAATCAGGCCGCCGAGGCTCTGGCGAAAACGGTCTTTGTCCATTTTATCCATCGTCTCCTTATCCCACAGGCGCGCACCGTCCGGCGAAAACTCGTCGCCCAGCACCACTTCGCCTTTGAACAGGCCGAACTCCAGCTTGAAATCGACCAGGATCAGGCCCGCGTCGTCAAACAGCTTGCTCAGCACCTCGTTGGCTTTGAAGGTCAGCTCCTGCATGCGCGCCAGGTTCGCTTTGCTGACCCAGCCGAAGGTTTCGCAGTAGGATTCATTGACCATCGGATCGTGCTTCGCGTCATCTTTGAGGAACAGATCGAACAGCGGCGGATTGAGGATCATGCCCTCTTCCACGCCGAGACGTTTTACCAGCGAGCCAGCCGCGCGGTTGCGCACCACGCACTCCACCGGCACCATCTCCAGCTTTTTCACCAGCGCTTCGTTGTCGGAGAGCAGCGCTTCCATCTGGGTCGGAATGCCCGCTTCCTGCAGTTTGGTCATAATGAAATGGTTGAACTTGTTGTTTACCATTCCTTTGCGATCGAACTGCTCGATTCGGGCTCCGTCGCCTGCTGACGTATCGTTGCGGAACTCGAGTACCAGCAGATCCGGATTGTCGGTGCTGTATACGGTTTTCGCTTTACCGCGATACAACTCAGCTCGCTTTTGCATCTTGTTAACTCCAGACTTGAAAATTACGGGTGTTCTGCGACGGCGGGCCGCTGGGGGATTGCCGCGACGCAATCGTTTACTTCGCCGCGCGCTATTATGCCAGAGACGAAAAAAAAAGGCCGGAGAATCTCCGGCCCTGAGGCGATTTATTTGTTAAGGGCCGCCTGGAACACGGCCACCAGCGCATCGTTCTGCGACTGGGTGAGCACATGCCCTTTCGGATCGATAAACTGCAGGCTGCTGCGGTTATCGAGATCGCCGACCTGCACTTTATAGTCGCCGTTCGGCAGCTCTGGATCTTTCGCGCCGACCTCATCCCACGCGCCGCTGCCCGGCGACTTGTAGGTGACGTTCATGCTGCCCTGCGAGCGATTGCTGTCGGTGACTTCCATACCGACGCGCTGCATCGCCTGCGGCAGACGCTGCCAGGCAACGCTGAACGGCGTACGCAGCACCAGCATCGGCAGTCCGGTATCGTCCGCGCCGCTCTGTACGTCAATGCTGCCGCTGGCGCGACCGGCCGCTGCGTTTTCGCTGGCGACGTCAATTTTGTCCAGCCCGGCGCTGATGGCGTTAAGCATCTGCGCGGTATAGCGCTGGATCTGCACCGGCGCGGTAACCGCTTTATCCTGCTGCTGCAGCTCAAGCAGACGCACCGTCAGCACCTGCTGGTAGCTCTGCGACTGCACGCTGATCTCGTAGCGGCCGCGATACTGGTTATCTTCGTCGGCGCGATTCCACTGCACCCAGTCGGTGGTCAGCTGCTGACGCGCATCGTTGCGCTGCGCAATGGGGAAATTGTTCGACTCAACAACTTTGGTCACCTGCGACCAGACGGCACCGCGGCTGTTTTCCAGCATCAGCACGCCGGTGTTGCCGGTGAACTGCGCGCGGGCGCCGTTTACCAGCGCCAGCGGCTGCGCCGGCGGGCGAATGTCGAGCTGCTTGCCGACGTTGCCGCTGGCGGCGGTGTGCGGCACGTCGTAGTCGCCGTGCGCCACTGGCAGGATCATACCGGCGGGTGCCTTCAGATCCTGCAGCTCGCTAGCCTGTAAATAGGACTCGTCACCGCTTACCTGACGTTTGTAACGCTGATCGCTAGAGCACGCCGTTAACAGCATCGCAGTAGACAGCGCCACGACGGTCGCAACCGTTGAGCGCTTTACAGAATGATTCATTGAAACTCCCTAACTTATCGCAAACCCGCTTTAATCAGCGCCTGTTCAACTTTTGGTATGGCCGCTGAACTCAGCGGCGTCATCGGCAGACGCAGCGTGTCGCTGGCGATTAATCCTAACTGTTTCGCCGCCCATTTTACCGGGATCGGATTGGGTTCACAGAAAAGCGTCTGGTGCAGATGCATCAGACGCTGATTCAGGCGACGCGCCTCGATGAAATTGCCCTGTTGCGCCAGCGCGCACAGCTCAGCCATTTCACGCGCCGCGATGTTGGCCGTGACCGAAATGACCCCCTTGCCGCCCAGCTGCATCAGGCCCAGCGCGCTGGCGTCGTCGCCGCTGACGATGATAAAGGCTTCATCGACCAGTGCTTGGATCTGACTAACGCGCGATAAGTTCCCGGTCGCCTCTTTGATTCCGATAATATTTTTAATTTCAGCCAGGCGCGCAACGGTTTCCGGCAGCATATCGCAGCCGGTGCGTGAGGGGACGTTATATAACATTTGCGGCAGCGCCGTGCTTTCCGCGATCGCTTTAAAGTGCTGGTAGAGCCCTTCTTGGGTCGGACGGTTGTAGTAGGGCGTCACGGTCAGGCAGCCGACCACGCCGCTGTTTTCGAAACGTTTGGTGAGAGAGATGCCTTCTGCGGTGGCGTTGGCCCCGGTGCCGGCGATCACCGGGATACGCCCGTCCGCCAGCTCCAGCGTCAGCATCACCACGTCGCCATGCTCTTCATGGCTCAGGGTCGCGGATTCGCCGGTGGTGCCGACGGAGACGATCGCCGCGGTGCCGCTGGCGACGTGATAATCAATCAGTTTTTTCAGACTCGCACGGCAGACATTACCTTTGTCATCCATTGGCGTAACGAGTGCAACAATACTTCCCGTGAACATTGGCGATCCCCTCGACAAACAAGTGCTTCATGGTACGTTTTACTTCTGTTGAAAAGCAAGCAGGCCACGCCCCTCCTGCGCTTGTCAGCAGTTTTTTTTATGTTTACCTTATAGTTATTAGCGAATGAACAGGAAATCCCACTTTGCCGCAGTCTCAGCCCCACCATTTGGTGATCACCGCTCTGGGTGTTGACCGTCCGGGTATCGTCAATACTATTACCCGTCACGTCAGCAGCTGCGGATGCAATATCGAAGACAGCCGTCTCGCCATGCTCGGGGATGAGTTCACCTTTATTATGCTGCTCTCCGGCAGCTGGAACGCTATCGCGCTGATTGAGTCGACGCTGCCGCTGAAAGGCGCAGAGCTGGAGCTGCTGATTGTGATGAAGCGCACCCGCGCCAGAACGCGTCCGCCGATGCCGGCGACGGTGTGGGTGCAGGTTGAGGTGCCTGATTCGCCCCACCTAATTGAGCGCTTTACCGATCTGTTTGACAAACATGCGATGAACATCGCTGAACTGGGGTCGCGCATTAAGCCGGGTCAGGCGGATCAGACGCCGACGCTCTATATTCAAATCACGGCGCACAGCCCGGCGGGCGTCGGCGACTCTCAGTTTGAGCAGGCGTTTTACGCCCTGTGTCGCGAACTCAACGCCGACGGCACGCTGCGTTTCTACAGCCTGGCCGACGACGATGCGGCGACGCTGCAGGGTTCACGCTAAGCTGTAAATAAGCCGGGGCTATTCCTCCACATCACTGTTGTCTGGCTATGTGGCGCAATATCCCCTGATGGCGGCTTTTCGCCTGGCGCGGTTTGTCAGGCGGTCTGTTGCCCACAGCATAAAGAAAAAATGGAGAGTAGTGATGAATCCACTGAAAGCCGGTGATACCGCACCGAAATTTAGCTTGCCCGACCAGGATGGCGAACAGGTAAATTTAACCGACTTCCAGGGACAGCGCGTTCTGGTCTATTTCTACCCGAAAGCGATGACGCCGGGATGCACCGTGCAGGCCTGCGGCCTGCGCGACAATATGGATGAGCTGAAGAAAGCGGGCGTGGAAGTGCTCGGCATCAGCACCGACAAACCTGAAAAGCTGTCGCGCTTCGCCGAAAAAGAGCTGCTGAACTTTACCCTGCTCTCTGATGAAGATCATCAGGTCTGCTCGGCGTTCGGCGTCTGGGGCGAAAAGACCTTTATGGGCAAAACCTATGACGGCATTCACCGGATTAGTTTCCTGGTGGGCACCGACGGCACGATTGAAAAGGTATTCGACGACTTTAAAACCTCGAACCATCACGACATCGTGATGGATTACCTGAAGTCGGCGTAACGCGGCGCGGATGCGGCCTTGCGCTGCATCCCGCCTTCTCTCTTTTACGGCGTCAGGCTCTCTGACCGCCGCCCCTCCGCGACCCGCACGCAGTTGCGCCCGTCATGTTTCGCCTGATAGAGCGCGGCGTCAGCCTGCTTCAGGCTTTGCTCCAGCGGCTGCGCCTCATCCTGCCAGGCGGCTACTCCGACGGAAAGGGTAATGGCACCGACATCAGCTATCGACGCCTCGGCGATGCTGGCGCGTATACGTTCGGCAATGCGGCTCGCCTCATCAATCTCGGTCATCGGCAGCAGCATCAGGAACTCCTCTCCGCCGTTGCGACACACCACGTCGCTCTGACGCGCGCTGGCGCTCAGCGTCTTCGCGACCTGCTTAATTACGCGATCGCCAACGTCATGTCCCCAGCTATCGTTGACCCGCTTGAAGTGGTCGATATCAAGCGCCAGCACGGCGAACGGATGACGCAGCGTATGATAGAAGTCGAGCACCGCGCTCAGGCCGCGCCGGTTAAGCAGCTGGGTGAGCGGATCGGTCTGCACCTCTGACTTCAGGCGGCCGATTTTGTCCTGCACCAGCCCGATGCCGGTCAGCAGCGCGCGTTTTACCTGCGCCGCCTCAAAATACCAGGCATGAATCGTGTCCAGCTCCATTGAGACGCCCGGCGCATCCATCTGACGCGCCTTACGCGCCAGCTGCCAGAGCGGCAGCGCGATTAGCCGCGCCAGCACCACCGCCACCAGCAGCGTCAGCAGCGCGAAAGGCACCGAGTGCTTCAGCACCTGCATCAGCAGACCAGAGAGCGGCTCCAGCGTAACGGTGGTCGGCACCACGGCGTATCCGACGAGGCGCGGCGGCTCGCCCGCCGTCCGCAGCTGCAGCGAGCCGTTGGTGGTTTCACCGCGCCCGCTCAGCAGCGCGGGCAGGGTTTTGCCAACCAGCTGCCCGTTCTGGTGATAGAGCACCTGGCTGGTGCTGTCGAGCACGTAGACGCTGGTGCCGTCGCGATAGTACTGCTCGCCGAGCAGCGTATTTAAGATGCTTTTCTTTTTCAGGTAGATGGTGCCGCCCACGTAGCCGAGATAGCGGCCGTCGCGGCTCCAGATGGGCCAGGAGACAAAAATAATCAGGTTATTGGCCGCCGAAATGGTCGGCTTGCTGATGGCGGGCTGGCGCGAGCTGAGCGCCTCACGCGACGCATCGCTGGTCAGGTGCATGCCCTGCAGCATCAGAGATTCTGGTGAGATAGCCTTGACCACGCCGTTAGCGTCGACCACCGCTACCGAGTTAAAGCTGCTGGTCTGCTCGCGCAGGCGATCGACCTCCTGACGCAGCAGCGCAGGATCCTCAAAGTTTTCGCCGAGCAGCCTGGCGCTGTAGTGCAGCTGCGACTGCGCCAGCTGGAAAAAGATTTCGGTGGTGGAGGCGAGCTTGGTAGCGTAAGCGCGGTTCGCCTCCAGCGTGCTGTCGATCAGCGCCATACGCTGCACGCGCCAGGTAGCATAGAGCGCGTTGGTGAGCGTAACCACAATGCTGACGATGGCGAGCAACGCGATAAGCGTGCGTAGATCGGTTCGGGGACGCAGGCGCATTAACATAGCGCACCCGCCGTAAAAGATAAGTACATGCTGAAAGGCCTGAGAATGTCGTTTTTGTTGGAGGTTGTCTGCCCTGGTGAGGCAAGAGGCAAGTGTACACGCTGTCGCCCGCCTGAGCACCCCTCAAGCCCGACATTCTCAGAAACCGCCTGTTTACCCCTGGCGCTAATCGATCAGCCCCTGCTCATCGTAGAAGGGCCAGGGGCCAGAATAATCACCAATGGCGCACTGATGCGTCACCATGCCTTGCCCCGGCTGCCAGCGGTGCAGCAGAAAGCCAGGCGGCTCCAGCACGAAATGGGCCGGGCCGTCGGGCTGCAGGTCAAAGGCCACCTGATGGGAGAGGCCCGGCGCGCACACCGCCAGGGTACCGGCAAAGCGCGTCTGCAGGCTGCGATGCAGATGCCCGCACAGCACCCGCTCTACCTGCGGATAGCGGGCGATCACCGCCGCCAGCGCGCCGGGGTCGCGCAGCCGCTGGCGATCCATATGGTCGATGCCGCAGATAAAAGGCGGATGATGCAGCATCACCAGCGTCGGCGCGGCGGGTTCGCGCGCCAGATGTTGCTCCAGCCACCTCAGCTGATGCGCATCGACCTCGCCCCAGGGCTGCCCCGGCACGCTGGAGTCGAGCGCAAGCAGCTGTAGCGGCCCGACCTTTAGCTGCCAGTTCAGGGTGACGCCGTGCTGAAGATAGAGGTGATCGGCAAACACCTCGCGCAGCGCCTGGCGATCGTCATGATTGCCCGGCATCAGGCGGAACGGCAGCTGCAGGCGGCGCAGCAGCTGCCGCAGCGTCTGATACTCCTCCACCGCGCCGAAATCGACCAGATCGCCCGTAATCACTACCATATCCGGCTGCGGTCGCAGCGCGTTTAGGTTCTCGATGGCGCGCAGCAGCGCCGCCTGGGTATCGACTTTTTTATAGGACAGGCGACCGTTCGCCTTGATATGCAGGTCGCTGATCTGCGCGATCAGCGTAGGGTTGTCGGACACGACGCTCTCCTTAATAACCGGTAAAATCCAGCGCGGCGCGCGGCGCCAGCGTCCAGGTGACGTGCTGCCCGGCATGCCAGGCCTCTCGCGCATGACGATCGACCTGAATCGGCGCGGCAAGCCCGATATCGATATGCAAACGCTGCGCGGCACCCAAAAAGGTACTGCCGACGATATAGCCGTGGCGTGCGTAGCGGGTGTCGTCCGCCAGCAGAATATCCTCCGGGCGGCAGAACTGATGCGGCTCCCCCCGGGCGTCGGTTGCGATGCAGTTGATCGCCCCGACAAAGTCGGCAACGAAGCGCGTCGCCGGACGCTGATAAATCATCTGCGGCGTGTCGATCTGGGCGATGCGCCCCTGCTCCATCACCGCAATGCGATCGCCGAGCGCCATCGCCTCCTGCTGATCGTGCGTGACATAGACGGCGGTAATCGCGAGCCTTTTCAGCAGCGCGCCGATCTCAAGCCGCAGACGCTCGCGCAGTTTGGCGTCGAGCGCCGCCAGCGGCTCATCAAACAGCAGCACTTTCGGCCGCGCGGCCAACGCGCGCGCCAGCGCCACGCGCTGCTTCTGTCCGCCGGAAAGTTTGTCGATGGCGCGGTTCGCCAGCGCGCTGAGATCCACCAGCGCCAGCATCTCCTGCACGCGCGCTGCGCGCTCGCCGCGCGCCACGCCCTGCACCTTCAGGCCATATTCCACGTTCTGCGCTACGTTCATATTGGGAAACAGCGCGTAGTTCTGGAACACCATACCGACGTTGCGCTTCTCAATCGGCAGCGCGGTGACGTCGCGATCGTCAAACCAGACCTCGCCGCCCTCGTCGCTGCTTTCCAGCCCGCTGATAATGCGCAGCGTCGTGGTTTTGCCGCAGCCGGACGGCCCGAGCAGCACCAGGGTTTCGCCGGCGTGAACGGTAAGATCGAGGGGATGCAGCGCGGTATGTTGATGAAAGCGGCGCGCGCAGCGGCGCAGCGTGACGGTAACGGCAGCGTTATTCATGCCAGCTCCTTAACAGCGTTTCGCGTCGTCTGGCGCGCCAGCCAGTGATTGCAGGCGTTGAGCATCAGCAACAGCGGTAAAATCATGACGATAAAGATCAGCGTATAGGCCGATCCCACTTCCAGCCGCATCGAGGCGTAGCTGTCCGCCAGCCCGACCGGCAGGGTTTTGGTCAGCGGCGTGTGCAGCATCCAGGTAATATTGAACTCGCCTACCGACAGGGTAATTACCATAAACGCCCCCGCCAGAATGCCGTTGCGGCAGTTCGGCACCACCACGGTGAAGAAGCGGCGCCAGAAACCGGCACCGAGGCTGGCGGCCGCCTCTTCGAGGCGCGGCAGCTGAATCGCCTGCATCACCGCCAGCACCGGCCGGATCATAAAGGGCAGCGTAAAGAGCACATGGCCGATCAGAATAAACAGCCAGCTGTCGCGCAGCGCGTTAAACCGGCCGTAAAGCAGAATAATCCCGAGCGCGGTCGCGAGGCCCGGCAGCGCCACCGGCAGCATCAGGCACTCCTCGATGCGGGCGGCCCAGCGCGGCGGCGCCTTGAGCAGCCCCCAGGCGGCAGGAATGCCCGTCACCACGACGATCGCCAGACAGCAGAGCGCAATCAGCAGCGACAGCCAGAAGGTATCGGCGTAGAGCGCCCACACCTGCCCGACCCACTTCAGCGTCAGGCCGCTGCGCAGGCCAGCGAAGTAGTTTTCTGTCACGCCCGCCAGCATCGACAGCACCACCGGCACAATCATAAACAGCGCCGTCAGCGCGGTGATCCCGGCCTGCAAACAGAACAGCGTGCGACGCTTCATGATGATTTCTCTCCCGACTGGTGCGTTAAGGCGCGCGCCACTATCAGACCCAGCCAGGCGACCGCGCCCATCACCACCGACAGCGCCGCAGCGGTGGCGAAATTGGCGTAGTTGGTGAACTCGCCGTAAATGGTCAGCGGCAGCACGCTAAGGCTGGTGCCGAGGGTAAAGGCGGTGCCGAACGCGCCCATGCTGGTGGCGAAGCAGAGCGCGCCGCTGGAGAGCAACGCCGGCCTGAGTCCCGGCACGATAACGTCCCAGGTGATGCGCCACTGGCTGGCCCCGAGCGAGCGCGCCGCCTCTTCCAGCGAGCGATCCAGCTTTTCGCTGGCAGCCACCAGCGTGACGATGGCGCGCGGCAGCGAGAAGTAGAGATAGCCGATAAACAGGCCGCTGAGCGAATAGGCGAGCGTCCAGCGTTCGTGAAACAGGCTCATGCTCAACTGCGCCAGCAGCCCCTGCCGCCCCACCAGCATTACCACCAGAAACCCCACGACCACGCCGGGAAAGGCGAGCGGAAAGGTCAGCAGCGCCAGCAGCGTGCCGCGCCCGGCGAAACGCTGACGCGCCAGAAAACAGCCAACCACGGCGGCGATCAGCAGGGTTATCAGCGTCACCGCCAGCGACAGCAGCAGGGTGTTGAGCAGGCTTTGCAGATAGTGCGGCTGGGCGATCGCCGTCCAGTAGCCGCTCTGCCCGGTGGTGCGATCCGGCGTCAGGCCAGTCTGCAGCAGGCGCGCGAAAGGCAGCAGCCAGAAGGCGGCGAAAAAGAGCAGCACAGGCAGCAGCATCCAGGGCCAGCGCGCGCCCTGATGCGCCCGACGGCGCAGGGCCGTCGGCGCGCGGCTGCGGGTTTCCAGCAGCGACATTAACGGATCTCACTCAGGTAGCGGGCGGAAAAGGCTTTCTGCACATCGGCCATCTGCTGATAATTCACCGTGGTCGCGCGGGCATAGTCGCTGTCAGGCAGGAATTTCGCCTTCGCCTCGGCGGAGATCGCCGACGGACGCACCGGGCGCAGGTAGGCGTTGGCCCAGATCGCCTGACCTTTATCCGAGAGCACATAATCGATCACTTTCCTGCCGTTGGCAGCGTGCGGCGCGTTCTTCACCAGGCTGATAACGTACGGCACCGTAACCGTCCCCTCCTGCGGGATCACGAAGGCGACGTTGGCGTGATCTTTATACTTTGCGCGGTAGGCGTTGAAGTCGTAGTCGAGCAGAATGGGGATCTCGCCTGAAATCAGGCGCGCGTAGGCGGTCTGCTTCGGCACGATCGGCTGGTTGGCCTGCAGCTTTTTGAACCAGTTCAGCGCCGGGGTGAAGTCCTGCAGCGATCCGCCTTTCGCCTGATTCACCGCCACGGCGGTGACGTAGCCAACAAAGGCGCTGGAGGGATCGAGATAGCCGACCATGCCCTTATATTCCGGCTTCAGCAGATCATCCCAGGAGGTCGGCAGCGGCGCGCCGCCCAGCGCATCGACATTGACCATAAAGCCCAGGGTGCCGGAGTGCAGCGCCACCCATTTCCCGTCAGGATCTTTCATGCCTGCCGGCACCTCGTCCCAGCGCGCCGGCTTATAGTCGGCGATAACGCCAGCGCCCGCCGCCTGAATGCCGAAGCTGACGCCGTAATAGACCACGTCGGCGACCGGATTGCCCTGCTCGGCGACCAGCTGCGCCAGCGCCTGGCCAGAGTTTTTATTGTCCTGCGGCACCTGGACGCCGGTGTCGTGGGCGATAGCTTTCAGCTGCGCTCCCCAGTCCGCCCACTCCGGCGGACAGTTGTAGCAGATGGCGCTTTCCGCCGCGTGGGCAGCCTGGCTCGCTATACCGCATACAACCAGCAGCGCCGCAGCGCTTAACATTTTCATTCTCTTGTGCGTTGACATGTGGATTCCCTGGAATTAACGAAGGTAGAGCGCGGTGCGGGCGCGATGCTTTCGCCCAGCCGCAGATGGTGCGCCAGCATGCGAAGCCCGCCGCTGGCGTGTTGTAACAGCATATCGATGGCGCAGGCACCGAGCAGATCGCTGGGCTGCACCACCGAGGCAAGCGAGGGCGTCAGATGCTCGCCGGTTTCAATGCCATCGAAGCCCATAACGGAAAGCTGCGTCGGCACCTGAACGCCCGCGCGCGCGGCGGCGCCCATCAGGCTGATGGCCAGCAGGTCGTTACTGCAGATCACCGCGGTCAGCGGATTAGCCCCCTGCAGGCGCGGTTGCAGCTGTTGAAAGTCGGAGCGCGTATGGCTCGGCATCTCGATCAGCGGAAAGGGTTTCAGACCCGCCTGCCGCATGGCGTCGCAGTAGCCGAGAAAACGCTGCTGCGCCCGATCGGACTGCCAGACAGGGCCGGTCACCATGCCGATATGGCCGTGCCCCAGCCCCAGCAGATGTTCGACCGCTTCGGCCATCGCGCGCCGGTTATCGACGCAGACGCTCGGCCAGCTGGCGCACTGCGGCACGTTGTGCGCCAGCACAAAGGGCATCTGCGCCGCGGCCAGCGTCGGCAGCACCGCGCTGCGGTCCGCGTCAGCCACCGTTAACACCAGCCCGGCGACGCGCTGACGCAGCATATGTTCGACGATTGCCGCCTCGCGCTCGGCCTGATAGTCGCTGGTGGCGACCAGCAGCCCGAAGCCGGCCAGCCGCGCCTGACGCTCCATCGCCTGCAGCTGATGAGCAAATACCGGATTGAGCAGCGAAGGCAGCAATACGCCAAGGGTGGTGGAGTGCTGGGTGCGCAGCTGACGCGCGATATGGTTAGGGCGGAAGCCGAGCTGGTCCGACGCCGCCAGCACCCGCTGCAGCGTGCTCTCTTTCAGCAGATGGGGATCGGAGAAGGCGCGCGCCGCCGTGGCGCGCGAGACGCCCGCCAGTTTCGCTACGCTTATTAAATCGGTCATTTTCTTCCCCTGATACGCTGATGAGAACGATCTCACTGGCGCTCAAACTAAAGGGGTTGTATGACAGAACAATCGCAGCGGAATGACGAAAAGATGACAGCGGCACGGGGCCGCTGTCGAGGGGGGTTACAGCATCAGGAAGGCGTAGCCTTCGTTCTGCAGCGTCGCCACCGTGGTGCCGCTGGAGATAGTGTGGGTCACGCGCTGATCGATCCAGTCGCGCTGCAGATTGTGAAAGGCCACCGACTGGTCGCAGATCGAGACCTGCACGCCCGCCTTCTTCAGCTCGTCGATCAGTTTAAGGTTAGGGTTATCCACACCATACGCCTTATGGAACTGATCGTTATTCAGCGCCGCCGGCACCGCATCGCTGTTGATCGACACCACGAATTTCAGCTGATCCAGCGGCACGCCTGCGGCGTAATAGAGGTTGGTCACGCGGGCAACGCGCTCCAGACCGAGATTCGGCTGACGAATATCGCCCTCATTGCGGTTAATCTGGAAAACAATTTTATTGCTCAGGCCCGGCACGGTACCGGGTTTAAAAGCGGGCGTGTCGACGTAGTGAATTTTGCCAAAGCCTTCAATTGCAGGCGTACTCCAGAAATCTGCTGGCTGTGTCGGGGTACTGGCAAATTTGCCGCTCACCTTGTCATATAATTCCGGCAGCTGTAATACATTACCGCCAATAAAACCGGCTATCGCTGCCACCACAATATAGGCCGCTGGACGCATCGTTATTCTCCTGCTCGTTATTTTTAAAGTGTGATTACATCTGTAGCCATGCGTAACCCTGATTTTCCAGGGTTGAGACCGTCGTTGGACTGGAGAGCGCATGAACCACTGATTTATCGATCCAGTCGTTGGGATAATGGTGGAAAGCCACCGACTGATCGCAGACGGAAACCTTCACGCCCAGCTTATCGAGCTGGCTGATCAGCTTGAGGTTGGGGTTATCTACGCCGTAAAACTGTTTGAAGTGGGCGTTATCCAGCATGGCAGGCGTTGCGTCGCCCGTTACCGAGACAACGAATTTCAGATCTTCCGCCGGCACGCCGGAGGCGACATAGAGGTTGACCACGCGCGCCACGCGCTCCAGGCCAAGGTTGACGTCGGTCATGGCGCCGTCGCTGCGGGTGATCTGGAAAACGATCTTATTACTCAGGCCCGCAACCGGCTTAAAGGCGGCATCCGGCTCGTAGTGGATCTTGCCGTAGCCGTCAACGGCGGGCGTGCTCCAGAAGCCGTCGGGATCGCTGGGTTTGGCGGCGAAATGGTTAACGACTTTTTGATAGAGCGCGCCGCTTTGGGTAACGCCCGCGCCAACAGCACCGCCAATAATGGCGATGAGCGCGTAAGATACAGCTGAACGCATAAATTATCTCCGGATAACAGCGTAGTGCTGGTTCACATCCCGAATTGGGTGAGCTATCTATACCACAGCCCCGCCGTGGCAAAAGGGCGCGGCGCTGACCGCCTGCGGCGCGTTAATTGCCAGGTGAACTATTCATTGTGCTAATTGATAAAGGCTTTCGATGGCGAAGCGCGCGCCTTTTAACATTGAAGTGGATCGATATTTATGCAGGGAGTGGCCTTAAATAAAATTAATTAGCCTGAAACTGATACCAGCTATTTATATTTACCGCAGAGGCTTCAGCGGCCATACCATCAAACTTATTGATTTTCGCTTTCGCGCCTTTTGCGCTGATAACGCGCTTTTTTCAGAGTAAGCCTGGAAAAAAACATGCCACATTCAGTTTTTTTGAGTAAATTTACATATCTTTAATTAAAAAGCGTGCTGAGGATCTCGCGCGTTTATAATAATGAGCTGCCCTCTCCGGCTCGCTTAAAAAAGCGACGCCTGTTACGGCGCTGCTATACCGGCGTTTCCCTTTTATGAAATAAATGCGCGTTTGGTTTTTCAACGAAAGCGCACCCGCCCCTAACGTTCAATTTTTTGCTGCAAAAGCGTCGCTGTAGCACAGGTTAATAGCGGATCAGACCGTTTCTTTCTTTTAAAGCTCTGGTTAAGATAGGCGCGACGCGTCTTTTACCCTGAAAAAGCACATTGTATTTTCCAGGCCGCAGAGTTTCTCTACAGGATCCAGGCATGTTGAACCGGTTAAAGAAAACGCTACTCGCCGCGCTGCTTCCCACCCTGATGCTGATGCCGCACGCGTCCGCCTGGGCCGACGTCAGCGACTCGCTGCCCGATATGGGCACGACCGCAGGCTCGACGCTCTCTATTGGCCAGGAGATGCAGATGGGCGACTTTTACGTGCGTCAGCTGCGCGCCAGCGCGCCCTTGATCAACGACCCGCTGCTTAATGAGTACATCAATCAGCTCGGCCAGCGACTGGTTGCCCATGCCGATTCGGTAAAAACGCCCTTTCACTTCTTTCTGATCCAGAACGACGAGCTTAACGCCTTCGCCTTCTTCGGCGGCAACGTAGTGCTGCACGCCTCGCTGTTTCGCTTTACCGAGAATGAGAGCCAGCTGGCGTCGGTGATGGCGCATGAAATCTCCCACGTCACCCAGCGCCATCTGGCGCGCGCGATGGAAGATCAGAAGCGCAACGCGCCGCTGACCTGGGTCGGCGCGCTGGGATCGATTCTGCTGGCGATGGCCAGCCCACAGGCGGGTATGGCGGCGCTGACCGGTACGCTGGCAGGCACCCAGCAGGGCATTATCAGCTTCACCCAGGGCAACGAGCAGGAGGCGGATCGCATCGGTATTCAGGTGCTGCAGCGCGCCGGATTCGATCCCGAAGCAATGCCCAACTTTTTACAGAAGCTGGCCGATCAGAGCCGCTTCTCGTCGAAGCCGCCGGAGATCCTGCTGACGCATCCCCTGCCCGACAGCCGTCTGGCAGACGCGCGCAACCGCGCCAACCAGATGCGCCCGGTAGTGGTGCAGTCCTCGCAGGATTACTACATGGCGAAAGTGCGCGCCCTCGGCATGTACGCCACCGGCCGTAATCAGCTGACCGACGAGCTGCTGGAGAGCTATAGCCACGGCAACAGCCGCGAACAGCAGGCGGCGCAGTACGGCAAAGCGGTGCAGTTTTTACAGGCGAAAAGTTTCGCCAGCGCGAAAAAGATCATCGAGCCGCTGCTGGCAAAGCAGCCCGACAATGTCTGGTATCTCGACATCATGACCGATATCGATATCGGTATGAATCAGCCGCAGCAGGCGATCGCCCGGCTTAACGCCGCGGGCGCGGCTAAAAACAGCCCGGTGGTACAGCTAAATCTGGCGAATGCTTACGTCGAGGCGAAACAGCCCGCTAACGCCAGCCGCATTCTGAATCGCTATACCTGGGCGCATCCAGACGATGTGAACGGCTGGGATCTGCTGGCGCAGGCGTCGGCGCAGCAGGGGCTGAATGATGAAGAGATGTCGGCGCGCGCCGAAACGCTGGCGCTTAACGGTCAGCTCGATCAGGCGATTACTACGCTGAGCAGCGCCAGCGCGCAGGTGCCGGTCGGCAGCCTGAAGCAGGCGCGCTATGACGCGCGTATCGACCAGCTTCGTCAGCTGCAAACTCGCTTTAAACAGTACCAAAAAGGATAATCGAGCATGGTCACCCTTTATCACAACCCGCGCTGCAGCAAGAGCCGCGAAACCCTGGCGCTGCTGGAGGCGAACGGCGTTAAGCCAGAGATTGTCCGCTATCTTGAGACCCCGCCCGATCGCGAGACGCTGCAAATTCTGCTGCAAAAGCTCGGCATGAGCAGCGTCCGGCAGCTGATGCGCACCAAAGAGGAACTTTATAAAACCCTGCGGCTGGAAAACGCCGATGAAGCGCAGCTGCTTGACGCGCTGGCGGCACATCCGGCGCTGCTGGAGCGGCCGGTGGTGATTAACGGCGATCGGGCGCGCATCGGCCGACCGCCGGAAGCGGTGCTGGCGATCCTTTAAAGCCCGAGCGTCTCTTTTACGAAAGGAATGGTGAGTTTGCGCTGCGCGCTGATCGAGGCGTGATCGAGGCGATCCAGCGTTTCGAACAGGGTGCGCATTTCGCGATCGAGGCGTTTCAGCATAAAGCGCCCGACATCTTCCGGCAGTTCAAAGCCCCGCATACCGGCGCGCAGCTGCAGCGCCTGCAGTTTGTCTTCATCGCTCAGCGGCTGCAGACGATAGATCTGGCCCCAGTCGAGGCGCGACGCCAGGTCAGGCAGATTAAGGTTAAGCTGCCGCGGCGGTCGGTCGCCGGTAATCAGCAGCCGGGTTTTACCGGTTTCCAGGATGCGGTTATAGAGATCGAAGATCGCCATCTCCCACGCCTCTTCGCCGGCGATGCACTCGATATTGTCGATGCAGACCAGCGCCAGATGCTCCATGCCGTCCAGCACGTCCGGCACAAACCAGGTGCGCTTATCCAGCGGCACATAGCCGACCGCCTCACCGCGCGCCGACATTTCCGCGCACGCCGCGTGCAGCAAATGGCTGCGGCCACCGCCTTCGCGCGACCAGAAATAGAGATAGCTGCCGTGTTGCTGACTGAGGGCGCCTTTCAGCGCGGCGATAAGCGACGGATTTTCCCCCGGCCAGAAGCTGGCGAAGGTCTCGTCGTCCGGTAAGTAAAGTGGCAGTGACAGTTGTGCCGGCGTGTTCAGAAGCACCTCAAAGAGAACAGGCAAAAAACGGGGCAAGTCTACCACAGTTTTCGCCGGGTGAGGATAACGGGCATCCCTGCCCGCACCGACTCAGTGACCGCCCTTCTCTTCAGCGTCCAGCACCACCTCTTCCGGGCGCAGCAGCGAGATAACGCGGAAGATCAGCGCCAGCAGCACCCCCACCAGCGTTGCCAGCGCCATGCCTTTCAGTTCGGCGGCGCCGATATGTACTTTCGCGCCGCTGACCCCGATGATCAGGATAACGGAAGTGAGGATCAGGTTTTGCGCCTTGCTGTAGTCCACTTTGGATTCGATCAGCACGCGAATGCCCGATGCGCCGATAACGCCATAAAGCAGCAGCGACACGCCGCCCATGACCGGCACCGGGATCGCCTGAATCGCCGCCGCCAGCTTGCCGACGCAGGAGAGCAGAATCGCGATGATTGCCGCCCCGCCGATTACCCAGGTGCTGTAGACGCGGGTAATCGCCATCACGCCGATGTTTTCGCCGTAGGTGGTATTCGGCGTCGAGCCGAAGAAGCCGGAGATCACGGTGGAAAGACCGTTAGCGAACATTGAGCGGTGCAGGCCGGGATCGCGGATCAGATCTTTTTTCACGATATTGGCGGTCACCACCAGATGCCCGACGTGCTCGGCGATCACCACCAGCGCGGCGGGCAGAATGGTCAGCATCGCCGCCCACTCAAAGCGCGGCGTATAGAAGGTAGGCAGCGCGAACCAGGGCGCGTTATAGACCGGCGTCCAGTCTACGATGCCCATAGCGAAGGAGAGCGCATAGCCCACGACCACCCCGACCAGAATCGGAATGATGGCGAGGAAGCCGCGAAACAGCACCGAGCCAAAAACGGTAACGGCCAGGGTGACCAGTGAAATAGTGATGGTGGTACCGTCAGCGCTGCTGCCTTCTGCCGGCAGCAGCCCCGCCATATTGGCCGCCACGCCCGCCAGCTCAAGACCAATCACCGCCACGATAGCGCCCATCGCCGCCGGCGGGAACATCACGTCGATCCAGCCGGTGCCGGCCTTTTTCACAATCAGCGCCACGATGCAGAACAGCAGGCCGCACAGAATAAAACCGCCCAGCGCCAGCTCATAGCCAAGCGGCAGCAGCAGCAGCACCGGCGAGATAAAGGCGAAGCTGGAGCCGAGATAGGCGGGAATCTTGCCCTTACAGATAAAGAGATAAAGCAGCGTGCCAACGCCGTTGAACAGCAGCACCGTCGCCGGGTTGATATGAAACAGAATGGGCACCAGCACCGTTGCGCCGAACATGGCGAACAGATGTTGCAGGCTGAGCGGTATGGTTTGCAGTAGCAGCGGACGTTCGCTAACGCCGATGGCGCGTCGAGTCATCATTTATCCCCTTAAAATGGTCTGTTTTTGCCAAAAAAAAGCCGACTCTCTGGTCGGCTGATGCAGTTATTTAGTTCCGAAAATTTTGTCGCCGGCATCGCCCAGCCCCGGAATGATATAACCTTTTTCGTTTAAGCCCTGATCGACAGACGCGGTATAAAGCTCAACGTCCGGATGCGCTTTCTCCAGCGCGGCGATGCCTTCCGGCGCCGCCACCAGCACCAGCACCTTAATGCTGCTGCAGCCCGCTTTCTTCAGCAGATCGATCGTGGCGATCATCGAACCGCCGGTGGCCAGCATCGGATCGACCACCAGCGCCAGTCGCTCTTCAATGTTGGAGACCAGCTTCTGAAAATAGGGTACCGGCTCCAGCGTCTCTTCGTCGCGATAGACCCCGACTACGCTGATGCGCGCGCTCGGCACATGCTCCAGCACGCCTTCCATCATCCCCAGACCGGCGCGCAGAATCGGCACCACAGTGATTTTTTTACCTTTGATTTGATCGATTTCTACCGGGCCGTTCCAGCCTTCAATAGTAACGCGCTCGGTTTCCAGGTCGGCGGTGGCTTCATAGGTCAGCAGACTGCCAACTTCCGACGCCAGCTCGCGGAAGCGTTTGGTACTGATATCGTGCTCACGCATCAAGCCCAGTTTATGTTTGACCAGCGGGTGTTTGACTTCCACGATCTTCATTGGTGTTCTCCCGGAATGAGTTGAGCTAAAAAAAAATCGCGGGATTATACCGCCTTTTTGCAAGCGCGCCATATGTCGTTGCGCAATGAGGCGACGTTTCGATCCGTTATTCAAGGATTGATGAAAATCGTCCGGCGCGCAATTTGACCTGGCAATGGGACTCGCAAACGTTTGCCTGCGCTGTTAGAATTGCCGCGCTTTTTGTTAACCACCAACCGCAATCGCGTGGGGATTCCGCAGTGACCGACAAGACCTCTCTCAGCTACAAAGACGCCGGCGTTGATATCGATGCTGGTAATGCTCTGGTTGATCGTATTAAAGGCGTAGTGAAAAAGACTCGTCGCCCGGAAGTGATGGGTGGGCTCGGCGGTTTCGGCGCCCTTTGCGCGCTACCGCAGAAATACCGCGAGCCGGTGCTGGTCTCCGGAACCGACGGCGTCGGCACCAAGCTGCGTCTGGCGATGGATCTGAAACGCCATGACGCTATCGGCATCGATCTGGTCGCCATGTGCGTGAACGATCTGGTGGTTCAGGGCGCGGAACCGCTGTTTTTCCTCGACTATTACGCCACCGGCAAGCTGGACGTCGAGACCGCCTCTGCCGTTATCACCGGCATCGCCGAGGGCTGCCTGCAGTCCGGCTGCGCGCTGGTAGGCGGCGAAACCGCGGAAATGCCGGGCATGTACCACGGCGAAGATTACGACGTGGCGGGATTCTGCGTCGGCGTGGTTGAGAAATCTGAAATTATCGACGGCTCAAAAGTGCAGGACGGCGACGTGCTGATCGCGCTCGGCTCCAGCGGCCCGCACTCCAACGGCTATTCGCTGGTGCGCAAAATCCTTGAGGTGAGCCAGACCGATCCGCTGACCAAACAGCTGGACGGCAGGCCGCTGGCGGATCACCTGCTGGAACCGACCCGAATCTACGTGAAAAACATTCTGAGCCTGATCGAGCAGGTCGATGTGCATGCCATTGCCCATCTGACCGGCGGCGGCTTCTGGGAAAACATTCCGCGCGTGCTGCCGGATAATACCCAGGCGGTCATCGACGAGAAGAGCTGGGAGTGGCCGGTGGTGTTTGACTGGCTGCAGCAGGCGGGCAACGTCAGCCGTCATGAGATGTACCGCACCTTTAACTGCGGCGTTGGCATGGTAATCGCGCTGAGCGCCGCCGAGGCGGACAAGGCGGTTGAGCTGATGCGCGCCGCAGGCGAAAAAGCCTGGAAGATCGGCGTCATCAAGGCGTCAGATGCCGAAGAGCGCGTGGTTATCAACGCATGAAAAAGCTGGTTGTACTGATCTCCGGTAACGGAAGCAATCTTCAGTCCATCCTCGACGCCTGCGCAAGCGGGCGGATTAACGGCAGCGTCGCTGCCGTTTTCAGTAATAAATCGACCGCTTACGGCCTGACGCGCGCGCGCGAAGCGGGCGTGCCGGCCCACGCGCTGGCGGCCAGCGATTTTGCCGACCGCGAAGCGTTCGATCGTCAGCTGATGCGGGAGATCGACGCCTACGCGCCGGATCTGGTGGTGCTGGCGGGCTATATGCGCATCCTGAGCAGCGCCTTCGTCGCGCACTATCAGGATCGCCTGCTGAATATTCACCCCTCTCTGCTGCCGAAATATCCGGGCCTGCACACTCATCGTCAGGCGCTGGAGAACGGCGACGCTGAACATGGCACCTCGGTGCATTTCGTTACCGACGAGCTGGATGGCGGCCCGGTGATCCTGCAGGCCCGCGTGCCGGTCTTCCCCGACGACACCGAAGATGAGATCACCGCGCGCGTGCAGCATCAGGAGCATGCGATCTATCCGCTGGTGATTAGCTGGTTTGTTGAAGGTCGGTTAGCGATGCGTGAAGGTCGGGCCTGGCTGGATAATCAGCCGCTGCCGCCGCAGGGCTACGCGCACGACTAGCCGATGCCCGACGGCTCACTCAGTCACAACGCAGGCGACATCAACTGAAGAGCAAAGCGTCCCGCGACAGGGGTAAAAACGCCGGGCGCGTTTTTGCCCAACCCAGCGCGCTGGCCCGGCAACGGGCGCGCCTCAGGGACGGGGTGCATCGTCGCGCGGGCCGGACGCGCAGGAAAGCAATGGACTTTGCGAGCGGGTGACGACCTGGGTAAGCCCCCTCTGCTAGCCGTAGCGGCCGGTAATATAATCCTCGGTGCGCCGGTTGCGCGGCGAGGTAAAGATGCGATCCGTTTCATCAAACTCCACCACCGCCCCCTGATGCATAAAGGCGGTGTAGTCGGAGACGCGCGACGCCTGCTGCATATTGTGGGTGACCAGCACCAGCGTAAAGTGCTGCTTCAGCGTGGTCATCAGCTCCTCAATCACCAGCGTCGAGATAGGATCGAGCGCCGACGTCGGCTCGTCCAGCAGCAACACTTCCGGTTCAATCGCGATGGCGCGGGCGATCACCAGACGCTGCTGCTGGCCGCTGGAGAGCGTCAGCGCATTCTGCCCCAGCTGATCTTTCACCTCGCCCCACAGCGCCGCAGCGCGCAGCGCGCGCTCGCACGCCTCGTTCAGCACCCGCCTGTCGCGCACGCCCTGCAGCCGCAGGCCGTAGACGACATTTTCATAGATCGACTTAGGAAAGGGATTGGGCCGCTGGAACACCATGCCGATGCGGCGGCGCAGCGCCGAGAGATCCTGCGACGGCTGCATAATAGCGTGGCTGCCCAGCAGGATCTCGCCCTCAATGCGACAGTTGTCTACCACGTCGTTCATGCGATTAAAGCAGCGCAGCAGCGTCGATTTGCCGCAGCCGGAAGGCCCGATCAGCGCGGTGATGCGCTTCTCAGGGATACGCAGCGAAATATCATGCAGCGCCTGACGATCGCCATACCATAACGAAAGGTGGTTTAGCGTCAGCGCCGTTTCGGTATCGGGCATCATAGTCATCATCTTTTATTGGGTCATCAGGCGATAGCGTTCGCGCAGCCGATGGCGCAGCGCCATCGCCAGCAGGTTGAGCGACAGAATAATTGTCACCAGCAGCAGCGCCGTAGCGTAGACCAGCGGGCGGTCCGCCTCGACGTTGGGACTCTGAAAGGCGAGATCGTAGATCTGGAAGCCGAGGTGCATAAATTTGCGGTCGAGATGCAGCCAGGGAAAAACCGCGTCAACCGGCAGCTCCGGCACCATCTTCACCACGCCCACCAGCATCAGCGGCGCGGTCTCTCCTGCGGCGCGCGCCACCGCCAGTATCAGGCCGGTGAGCATCGCCGGCAGCGCCATCGGCAGCACCACGTGCCACAGCGTCTCCGCCTGGGTGGCGCCCAGCGCCAGCGAGCCCTGACGCAGCGAGTCGGGGATGCGCGACAGCCCCTCTTCGGTGGCGACGATCACCACCGGCAGCGTCAGCAGCGCCAGCGTCAGCGACGCCCACAGTAGCCCCGGCGTGCCGAAGGTAGGATTGGGCAACGCGCGGGAAAAGAAGAGCTGATCGAGCGTGCCGCCGACCAGCCAGACGAAAAAGCCCAGCCCGAACACGCCATACACAATTGACGGCACGCCCGCCAGATTGACCACCGCAATGCGCACCAGCCGCGTCAGGGCGTTGCGGCCGGCATATTCATGCAGCCAGATAGCGGCGATAACGCCGAACGGCATCACCACCAGCGACATCAGCAGCACCATCAGCACGGTGCCGAAAATCGCCGGAAACGCGCCGCTGTCGCTTTCACCATTTGCGGGCGAATCGCTGACGAAATGCCAGATCTGACGCAGCGCGTGGGTTAGCTTCTGCTGCGCGTTCATGGCGTTAGGACGCCAGGCTTCAACCACCTGTGCCAGCGGAATGGCGTGCTCGCGCCCCTGCGCGTCGCGCAGCATCAGCACGTCACGCTGGCTCTGGCGCTGTAAATCAGCCAGCTGGCTGCTGAGCAGGACGAAACGGCGCTGCAGCGCCGCCTGGTTGGCCTCAAACTCCGACAGCGCGCGCGTATCGAACTGCTGCTGCTGCCGCAGCCGATCGGCGCGCGCGTCCAGCGCCGCCAGCTGATCGTTGAGCCGCGTCAGATCGACGTGGCGAATGCGGTTGATTTTATGCAGCAGTTCGCGCACCTGCCCCAGCCGCTGATGCAGCAGCGCATCGGGATCGCGCGCCGTCAGCGCCTCATTATCTTCGCGCAGGCCAGTAAACCAGCCGTAGGCGTTGCCGCCGCCGCGCCGCTGCAGCACCATGACCTCTTTTGGCTGGCTCACCCTCAGCGCTTCGCGCGCATAGATTACGCGGAAATCGGGCGCATCCCAGTCGCGGTTGCCGGTTTTAATCAGGTAGCGATGGAGATGGCTGACCGGCGGCGACGCCCCGCTCTCTGCCGCGGGGGCGGGAAAATGTGGCTGATGCTCAAGGGTTTCCCCCAGCAGCGCCGTTGTCTCCCCTTCCGGCTGCGTCAGCTGGTAGAGATCGACGCGCTGCGGCCAGAAGGCGCGCATGCCCTGCCAAGCCAGCAGCGCAATCAGCAGGGTAAAGGCCAGCAGGCAGACGGCGACCGCGCCTGCGGTCAGCCAGCGCCAGCGGTCGTTTTGTCGCATCGCCTTCATGCCTGGCCCTCGTGCTGGCTGTATCGCTGGCGCAGGCGCTGACGGATCAGTTCGGCCAGGGTGTTGATTATCAGGGTAAAGAGCAGCAGCACCAGCGCGCTGAGAAACAGAATCCGGTAGTGGGCGCTGCCTGCCGCGGCTTCCGGCATCTCGATGGCGATATTAGCGGAGAGCGCGCGCAGCCCGGAAAAGAGGCCGCCCTGGCTCTGCGGCGTATTGCCGGTCGCCATCAGCACGATCATGGTTTCACCCACCGCGCGGCCAAAACCGATCATCAGCGCGGCGAAAATTCCCGCCGACGCCCCCGGCAGCACCACGCGCGTCAGGGTCTGCCACGGCGTCGCGCCCAGCGCCAGCGACCCCTGCCCCAGCGCCGCGGGCACGCTGAACAGCGCATCTTCCGACAGCGTGAAGATCAGCGGCACCAGCGCGAAGCCCATTGCCAGTCCCGCCACCAGCAGGTTGCGCTGCTCATAGTGCGGCAGCCATTCCGCAGCGTCGCGCATCAGAAAGGTCGGGATAATCAGCGTGGCCAGCGTGACAATCAGCAGCAGCGGCAGCAGCAGCATCACCTCGCGTCCCGGTTGGCGCCAGCGCGGCGGCAGATGCCGGCTGAGTGCGCCGCAGATCAGCAGCGTCGCCGCCAGCGTCAGCGGCAGCAGCAAGACGCCGAGCAGCGCCTGGCTAATATGCGGTGCCAGCCAGAGTCCAGCGATAAGCCCGATCACCACGCTGGGCAGCGCGCCCATCATCTCAATCGCCGGCTTGACCCAGCGTCGCAGGCCCGGCGACATAAACCAGGCGGTATAGATCGCCGCCGCCAGCGCCAGCGGCGTGGCGAACAGCAGCGACAGCGCCGCCGCTTTCAGGGTGCCGGTGACCATCGGCATAAAGCTGAACTTGGCCTGATAGCTGTCTGCAGCGTTGGTGGACTGCCAGACCCAGTCCGGCGCGGGGTAGTTCTCATACCAGATTTTTTGCCAGAAGCTGCGCCAGCTCACGTCCGGCCAGGGGTTGTTAATGCGCAATAGCTGCCAGCTGCTGGCGCGCTCCAGCAGCAGCGCGTCGCCGCGCGGCGAAAACGCGGCATGCTCGACGCCCGCCGCCAGCTGGCGCTGCAGGATCGGGCCTGGCTGCTTGCTGGCGAAGAGCGCCAGCGCGCCGTCAGGCTCCAGGGTAGCGAAGACGCGGCGCTGCGGTTCCGTTACCACGGCGGCGGTCGGGCTGCTTCCGGCGAAGGTGCGGATTTCATGCAGCCGCGGCCCTTCCGCCCCGGCGATAGCGAACCACTGCGTTACGCCGCGTCCATCCTGAATCAATAAACTGCGCCCGCTCGCCAGCAGATGCAGGCTGCGCGGCGGCTGCGCCAGCGTCACGGTTTCGCGCAGCGTCGCGCGATCGTCGTCAAGCTGCCAGACGCGCAGCACATCGCCTTCGCTGGCATAGAGCAGATCGCCCTGCGGCGACAGCAGCAGATGGTCGGCATGGGCCTGCGGCAGATCCACGGCGCGCGGCGCCTGCTGAGGGGCCAGCGTCAGGACGCTGAGGCCCCTCTCGGTGACCAGAGCGATACGCCATCTGTTTTCGTTCAGCGTCGCCAGCGCCATCGCGTTCACCGCGCCGCCAGGGAGCCGCAGCGGCGTCTCGCCGAGCGGGAAGCGCCATTCGCCGTCGACGGGCTGCAGCAGCGTCAGCGCGCCCTGGGCGCTGAGCAACAGGGTGCGCCGGTCGGCGCTGCTGGCCGCCCGCTCAGGCGCGGGACGCAGCATCAGCGGCGTTTCGGCGGGCTGCCCGTTAAGCGGAATAAAGCGCGCCGCGCCGTCGCGTCCGATACGCCAGCCGCGATCGCCCTGATTGCCGATTATCAGCGCCGGCTCGCTGTCCCACAGCTGCTGCGCCGCCTGCTGATGAAGGCCAGGCGCAGCGAACAGCGGCAGGACCACCCAAATCAACCAGAAAAAGAGCAGCAGCATCAGCAGCAAAATAGCGATGCCGCAGGATGTGACCAGACGCCGCGTAAAACGATCGATTGCGCGGCGACGGCGGTCGCTGAAGTTGACGGGAATATGCTTTAGGCTCATGCGGCTCTGAATGAGATCGGTATTAAGCCGCTATGTTGCCCGTAGCTGGTTGATAAGACAACTATTGGCGTTGGACAAGGTTGCCATACTCTCGCCATAATGTTGATGGACACTGGTTCTTTAAGTCCTGCGAACGCGATATGGAGTCAGAATGGGTCAGGAAAAGCTGTATATAGAAAAAGAATTAAGCTGGTTATCCTTCAACGAGCGCGTCTTACAGGAAGCGGCCGATAAAACTAACCCGCTGATCGAACGTATGCGTTTTCTGGGGATCTATTCCAATAACCTTGATGAGTTTTACAAGGTGCGCTTTGCCGACCTTAAGCGTCGTATTCTGATTGGCGAGGAGCAGGGGTCGCCTGGCCTGCCGCGCCATCTGCTGAAGAAAATTCAGCAGCGCGTCATGAAGTCGGAGCAGGAATTCGACGGTCTCTATAACGAACTGCTGCTGGAGCTGGCGCGCAACCAGATCTTTTTGATCAACGAACGCCAGCTTTCCGCCAATCAGCAGGTGTGGCTGCGTCACTATTTCAAACACGATTTGCGCCAGCACATTTCGCCGATTCTGATTAATCACGACACCGATCTCACCGAATTCCTGAAAGATGACTACACCTATCTGGCGGTGGAGATTATTCGCGGCGATGATATTCGCTATGCGCTGCTGGAGATCCCCTCCGATAAAGTTCCGCGCTTCATCAACCTGCCGGCTGAATCACCGCGCCGACGCAAGCCGATGATCCTGCTGGACAATATTCTGCGCTACTGTCTCGACGACATCTTTAAAGGCTTCTTCGATTACGACGCGCTGAATGCCTATTCGATGAAGATGACGCGCGATGCGGAATACGATCTGGTGACGGAGATGGAGTCGAGCCTGCTGGAGCTGATGTCCTCTAGCCTTAAGCAGCGTCTCACCGCCGAGCCGGTGCGTTTCGTTTATCAGCGCGATATGCCGGACGCCATGGTGGAGCTGCTGCGTAATAAGCTGACCATCTCCAACTACGACTCCATCGTGCCGGGCGGCCGCTACCATAACTTTAAAGACTTTATCGGCTTCCCGGACGTGGGCAAAAGCAACCTGGTCAACCGTCCGCTGCCGCAGATCCGCCATATCGGCTTCGACGGCTTCCGCAACGGCTTCGACGCCATTCGTGACCGCGACATCCTGCTCTACTACCCCTACCACACCTTTGAGCATGTGCTGGAGCTGCTGCGTCAGGCCTCTTTCGACCCGAGCGTGCTGGCGATTAAAATCAACATCTATCGCGTTGCGAAGCGCTCGCGCATTATGGATGCGATGATACACGCCGCCTATAACGGCAAGAAAGTCACTGTGGTAGTGGAGCTGCAGGCGCGCTTCGACGAAGAGGCCAATATTTCGTGGGCCAAGCGCTTAACCGAAGCGGGCGTACATGTGATTTTCTCCGCGCCGGGCCTGAAAATTCACGCCAAGCTGTTTCTTATCTCGCGCCGGGAAGGCGACGAAGTGGTGCGCTACGCCCATATCGGCACCGGCAACTTCAACGAGAAAACCGCGCGCCTCTACACCGACTATTCGCTGTTAACCGCCGATGCGCGCATTACCAACGAAGTGCGCCGGGTATTCAACTTTATTGAAAACCCCTATCGCCCGGTGAGCTTCGAGCATCTGATGGTCTCGCCGCAGAACTCGCGTCAGATGCTTTATCAGCTGGTTGATGCAGAAATCGCCAATGCGCAGCAGGGTCGTCCGTGTGGCATTACGCTGAAAATTAACAACCTGGTGGATAACGGTCTGGTCGATCGTCTCTACGCGGCGTCGGGCGCAGGCGTTAAGATTAATCTGCTGGTGCGCGGCATGTGCTCGCTGATCCCTGACTTGCCCGGGATCAGTGAAAATATTCGCGTGATCAGTATCGTTGACCGCTATCTTGAGCACGATCGCGTCTATATTTTCGAAAACGGCGGCGACAAAAAAGTCTTCCTTTCTTCCGCCGACTGGATGACGCGCAACATCGATCACCGCATCGAAGTAGCGGTATCGATCCTCGATCCGCGCGTTAAGCAACGCATTCTGGACATTATCGCTATCCTGTTTAGTGATACGGTGAAAGCGCGTATCGTTGATAAAGAGTTGGGGAACCGCTATGTTCCGCGCGGCAATCGTCGTAAGGTCCGCTCTCAACTGGCGATTTATGATTACATCAAGAAACTGGAACAGCCTGAATAATCTATGCCCATTTCTCATAAAAGTACGCCGAGACCGCAAGAATTTGCGGCAATCGATCTTGGCTCAAACAGCTTTCATATGGTCATTGCGCGCGTGGTGGATGGCGCTCTGCAGGTGCTTGGCCGTCTGAAGCAGCGCGTGCATCTGGCTGACGGTCTCGACAGCAAAAATCGCCTGAGCGAAGAAGCGATAGAGCGCGGGCTGAGCTGCCTAGCGCTGTTTGCCGAGCGATTGCAGGGCTTCAGCGCGAGCAACGTCACCATTGTCGGCACCCATACGCTGCGCCAGGCGGTAAATGCAGAGGAGTTTCTGCAGCGCGCGGCTGAGGTGATCCCCTACCCTATCGAGGTCATTTCCGGCCATGAAGAGGCGCGCCTGATTTTTATGGGCGTCGAACATACGCAGCCGGAAAAAGGTCGCAAGCTGGTGATCGATATCGGCGGCGGCTCGACCGAACTGGTGATCGGCGAAAACTTCGAGCCGCAGCTGGTCGAAAGCCGACGCATGGGCTGCGTCAGTTTCGCCCAGCTCTATTTCCCTAACGGGGAGATCAGCCGCGAGAACTTCCGCCGCGCGCGCCTGGCAGCGACGCAGAAGCTGGAGACGCTGGCGTGGCAGTATCGCCTGCACGGCTGGCAGTATGCGCTCGGCGCGTCGGGCACCATTAAGGCGGCGTGCGAAGTGCTGCTGGCGATGGGCGAGAAAGAGAAGATGATCACGCCGGAGCGGCTGGATATGCTCTACGACGAGGTGATGAAGCATAAATCTTTCAGCGCGCTGAGCCTGCCGGGCCTCTCTGAAGAGCGTAAATCGGTGTTCGTGCCGGGTCTGGCGATTATCTGCGGCGTGTTTGACGCGCTGGCGATCCGCGAGCTGCGCCTCTCGGACGGCGCGCTGCGCGAAGGCGTGCTTTACGAGATGGAGGGCCGCTTCCGCCATCAGGATATCCGCAGCCGAACGGCGCAGAGCCTGGCGAACCATTACGCGATCGACAACGATCAGGCGCGTCGTGTGCTGGACACCACCGATCAGCTCTATCTGCAGTGGCGCGATCAAAATCCTAAGCTGGCGAATCCGCAGCTGGCGGCGCTGCTGAGGTGGGCGGCGATGCTGCACGAAGTGGGCCTCACCATCAACCACAGCGGCATGCAGCGCCACTCCGCCTATATTCTGCAAAACACCAACCTGCCTGGCTTTAACCAGGATCAGCAAACGCTGCTGGCGGCGCTGGTACGCTTTCACCGTAAAGCCGTCAAGGTCGAAGATCTGCCGCGCGTCATGCTGTTCAAGAAAAAACAGTTCCTGCCGCTGCTGTTCCTGCTGCGCCTTGGCACCTTACTCAATAATCAGCGTCAGGCGACCACCCGTCCCGACTCGCTGAAGCTGACGACCGACGAAGGCCACTGGACGCTGACGTTCCCGGCGGGCTATTTCAGCCAGAACAACCTGGTGCAGCTCGATCTGGAGCGTGAACAAACCTACTGGAACGAAGTCACCGGCTGGAAGCTGATGCTGGAAGAAGAAGCCTGAGCAGATGGGCGCCTGCGCCCTTCTGTTCTCTGATAAAAGCGAATCATGATTAAAACTGAAAACTATTTTGCCGAAACCTATGGCCTGACGCCGACCCATTCTGAAGTACTGGCGGCGCTGCCCCATCTTAATCCCGGCAAAGCGCTCGATCTCGGCTGCGGCAACGGCCGCAACAGCCTGTTTCTGAGCCAGAATGGCTTTGACGTCACCGCCTGGGATCACAATCCCGCCAGCCTGGCGCGTCTTGAGCAGATTGCCGCTCAGGAAGGCATCACCAACATTCATATCGAGCAGCGCGATCTGAATCAGACGCGTTTCAACGGCGGCTACACCTTTGTGCTCTCCACCGTGGTGATGATGTTTCTGCAGCCGGAGACCATTCCGCAGCTGATCGCCGATATGCAGGCGAGCACGGTAAGAGACGGGCATAACCTGATTGTGGCGGCGATGAGCACTGACGATTATCCCTGCCCGCTCGCCTTCCCTTTTACCTTTAAATCGGGCGAGCTGAGCCACTACTACCGTAACTGGCACATCCTGAAATATAACGAACACGTTGGTCAGCTGCATAAGCGCGACGAACAGGGCAACCGTATCAGTTGCCGCTTCGCCACGCTGCTGGCGCAAAAAGCCAGCCTGTAAAGCGGGGCTGCGCATGCGGCCCCTTTCACCCTGCTCTTTTTTTAATCATTGATTGATTTCAACGCAGCATTATGACTAAATGTTGCTATCGCCCGACAGGGTCATTACAGGAAACATTTCGCGTGAACAGCGCCATCCCTTCCCGAAGACGTGCCAAAACCAGTTCCTTTACCCGGATCGTGTTACTGATTAGCTTTATTATTCTCTTTAGCCGCCTGATCTTTATCCTGCCCGCCGCTTTTGAACATCATCAGCAGAAAAAAGCTGCGCCGGATGCCACTCCGTTGAGCACCACTATTCGCGACAGCCGTTAACCTTTTATGTCCTCTGCCTCCTCCGGCTAAACGCAGCCTGAATAACCGCGTCTTTTTTTGCGTCCTTTTGCGAGGCGAAACGCTACACTTCGTGCTGTAACTTTCAGACACAAAGGACTCGTTATGTCTGTCTCGCATACTCAACGTTTAAGTGAAATTCGTCATCGCATTCTGACGCTGCTGCTCAGTGAGCCAGATCTGGTAGAAGCATTGCTGGAGAAATCCGGCGATCGCACTCCTGAACAGCAACGTGAAAATGCGGCGCACCAGGCTGCGCTGGAGCAGGATATCGCTCAGCTGCACGCAGCAGATTTAGCCGATATCCTCGAAGCGCTGCCGGAAGAGGCGCGCCAGGCGCTGTGGCGTCTGGTGCCCGTCGCGAAGCGCGGCCATGTGCTGGTTGAGGCGTCGGAAACCGTCTGGGACAGCCTGACGGAAGAGATGAGCGATCGCGATATCCTGCGCGCCATTGAACCGCTCGATATCGACGACCAGGTGTGGCTGGCGCGCTACCTGCCGCGCGATCTGACCGGCCGTCTGCTCGCCTCGCTGGAGCCAGGGCAGCGGGCGCGCGTGCTCAGCGTGGTCGATTTCGATCGCGATCGCGTCGGGCGCATTATGGATTTCAATATTCTGACGGTGCGCGCCGACGTCACGCTGGCCACGGTGCAGCGCTATCTGCGCCACCGAAAAAGCATGCCGGACGGCACAGACAAGATTTTCATCACCGATGATGACAACCTGCTGCTGGGCGAGCTGTCACTGACCGATATTTTGCTCAACAAGCCGAAAAAGCGCGTCGAAGAGGTGATGAACACCTCGCCTACCACCTTTCAGCTCAACGACAAAGCCGAAGACGCGGCGGGCGCCTTTGAGCGCTATAACCTGATCTCCGCCGCGGTTATCGACGCCAAAGGCAAACTGATTGGCCGCGTCACCATTGAGGACGTGATCGACCTGGTTAACGAAGAGAACGAGAGCAATATTCGCCGCATGGGCGGTATCAGCCAGGAAGAGGATGTGTTCGCGCCGGTGCGCAAAGCCGTGCGCCGACGCTGGGCCTGGCTGGCGATCAATCTCTGTACCGCCTTTATCGCATCGCGCGTGATCGGGCTGTTTGAAGATACCATCTCGCAGCTGGTGGCGCTGGCGACGCTGATGCCGATTGTCGCCGGCATCGGCGGCAATACCGGCAACCAGACCATTACCATGATCGTGCGCGCGCTGGCGCTGCATCAGGTCGAGCCAGGCAACTTCTCGTTTCTGATTGGCCGCGAGCTGGGCGTAGCGCTGCTTAACGGCCTGTTCTGGGGCGGCACAATGGGGCTGATCACCTGGCTGATGTATGGCAATCTGCAGCTGGGCGGCGTGATGATGCTGGCGATGATGCTTAATCTGCTGCTGGCGGCGCTAATGGGCGTCTTGATCCCGCTGATTATGACCAAACTGAAGCGCGATCCGGCGGTTGGCTCCAGCGTCCTGATTACCGCCATTACCGATACCGGCGGCTTCTTTATTTTCCTTGGCCTGGCGACGCTGTTTCTGCTCCATCACTGATTACCGGCGTCAGCAGCGGAGGCGATGCAGTGCGCATAGCGCTGCATCGCCTGCTGCAGGTTAAGCCGCAGCGTCACCTGCGCCAGATCGCGCGTCCCGGCGGGGATAGCGTAGCTGCCGCGCTGCTCCAGCCATTCCAGCACGTCCGCCAGATGCCAGAGCGCGGTTTTGCCGTCATGCACCGGCTGCGGAAAGTGCGTACTGTGGTTCAGCATCAGCTTGCGCATATTCTGACGCGAAACGCCGATAATATCCGCCACGTCGGTCAGGCCAACAAAGTCGGGCGCCGCCTCAATAAGCTGCGCTTCCGGCACCGCGCGCTGTACATCCTGGATAGCGCTCAGCACCGCCCGCTTCGCGCTGGATGCCTCGCGGGTAAACTCCAGCGTCACTTTTCCCGGCACGCCCAGCCCGATGAGCGCATCGTCACATCCCGCTTCGATAAGCTGCTGCTGCAGTTGCTCTTCTGGCAAAAGCGGTTTCGGCAACTGAAAACGCAGCGTAAAGATATATTCCATGATTGCTCCTTAGTGCAGTTTGCGCAGCGCCGCCTCGATCTCTCTATCTGGATGCCGTCTTCTTTCCATTTACCTGTACCTTACGCCGGACTTATCTGGTTGTCAATTGACAACCAGACCAGAAAATATGGTCTGTAAAGCAGCCAGCCTGAAGCTATTTTATTCGGGTAATCTCAGGGAAAATCATAGAAGAGGCGCCGCAAAAAATTTTATGCAGGCGCGTATGGCGCGCCCTACACTTGCTTAAAACCCAAGGAGATAAGCATGTTTAAACCCGATGATTTTGTGCAGTCTAAAACCGGCGGCCCGAAGATGCTGGTGCTGCGCGTGGAAGGCGAGACGTTATGGTGCGCGCGCGTTGATGACGCGACGAAAAAAGAGATTGAGGTCAAGGCAGACAGCGTTAACCTCTACCATGAAGAGGGCGATTTCGGCGTCTGCTGAGGCCTGCGCCGGGCAGTCAGCCCGGCGGATTGTCCTGCTGAACGTTCTGATTACCGATGCCGCCAATAAACGGCAGCCGCAGACGAAGCGGCGTAAAATCTACGCCCATATTCAGCCCGAGCAGGTTCAGCTCAACGCCCTCTTCCGCACCGATGGTTACGCCAACTACGCCCAGCACGGAAACCTGAATGCCGCGACCTGACGGCGGCAAGCCAACCGGACGCCACAGCGGACGATAATCCTTGCCGAGCGCGTTGGCGGGCATATCGAGTTTCAGTGCCGGCACTTCCCGTCCGATATGGGCGAGAAAGGTGTTGCTGTTCGGCCCCGGCCAGGCGTGATAGGTGTTTGGCCAGGGATAAGAGCGGATCGCCGCCTCAATGCGCGGGATCATCGCCTCTGCCGCCTCGCCGCGATGCTCCACCAGCAGGCGCGGTTTTGCGCCGTACCAGTAGCCATCTGGCAGATTACTGTTGCGCCGCACTTTATCGCCGCTGCCCCAGCTAATTACCTCATAGCGGCTGTAGCGCGTCTCGCCTGCGCGCTTGAAAATTATCCACGGATGCACCGCTACCGCCCCTTTCCAGCCGTAGGTTGGCGCGGCGTAGACCTGCACGATCGCCTGCGCCGCATAGCGCTGTGGATCGGGTGCCAGGCCGGATGAATCGCGCCTTGCCGACCACCAGCCGCCCTGACCGCCCGATTGTTCGCCACTGCGCGTCGCCTGCGCCAGGCTGGCCCCCAGCGACAGCAGGATCACCAGCAGAATGCAGAAACTGAATGCCTTGAGTGGCAGCATAGATATTTCCTGGAATGAAAAGCGGAAAGAAAATCGCCAGCCTTTCTGACGAGAGGCTGGCGAGGAATTAATCAACGCGCTTCAGTGTAAGCGGAAAGGTTATTCCCACTCAATGGTCGCCGGCGGCTTGCCGCTGATATCGTATACCACGCGGGAGATACCGTTGACCTCGTTGATAATGCGGTTAGAGACGCGGCCGAGGAAATCATAGGGCAGATGCGCCCAGTGTGCGGTCATAAAGTCGATGGTCTCAACTGCGCGCAGCGAGACGACCCAGTCATACTTACGGCCGTCACCCATCACGCCCACGGAGCGCACCGGCAGGAAGACGGTGAACGCCTGGCTCACTTTGTTATAGAGATCCGCTTTACGCAGCTCTTCAATAAAGATCGCATCAGCGCGACGCAGCAGATCGCAATACTCTTTCTTCACTTCGCCCAGCACGCGCACGCCGAGGCCCGGCCCCGGGAACGGATGGCGATAGAGCATATCGTACGGCAGCCCCAGCTCCAGGCCGATCTTGCGCACCTCATCTTTAAACAGCTCTTTCAGCGGCTCGACCAGGCCCAGCTTCATCTCTTTCGGCAGGCCGCCCACGTTGTGGTGAGACTTGATCACGTGCGCTTTGCCGGTCGCAGAAGCGGCAGACTCGATCACGTCAGGATAGATGGTGCCCTGCGCCAGCCATTTTACGTCGGTCAGCTTTGATGCTTCTTCATCAAACACTTCAACAAAAACGCGACCGATGATTTTACGTTTGGCTTCTGGATCGTTTTCGCCCGCCAGCGCGTCAAGGAAGCGCCCTTCCGCCGGAACGTGAACGATATTCAGACCGAAATGATCGCCGAACATATCCATCACCTGCTCCGCTTCATTCAGGCGCAGCAGACCATTATCGACAAAGACGCAGGTCAGACGATCGCCAATGGCGCGGTGCAGCAGCATGGCGGTTACGGAGGAGTCGACGCCGCCGGACAGACCGAGAATCACTTTGTCGTTGCCTACCTGCACGCGCAGACGCTCAACCGCGTCTTCAATGATTTTTGCCGGCGTCCACAGCGCTTCACATTCGCAGATATCGAGCACGAAACGCTCCAGCATGCGCAGCCCCTGACGGGTATGGGTCACTTCCGGATGGAACTGCACGCCGTAAAAACGCTTCTCTTCGTTAGCCATAATGGCGAACGGACAGGTTTCGGTGCTGGCGACGGTAACGAAGTCGGACGGGATCGCGGTTACTTTATCGCCGTGGCTCATCCAGACGTCGAGCAGCGGCTTGCCTGCGGCGCTGATGGCATCTTCGATGTCGCGGATCAGCGCGCTTGGGGTCAGTACTTCTACCTGCGCATAGCCGAACTCGCGCTCGTTAGAGCCTTCGACCTTGCCGCCCAGCTGCATCGCCATGGTCTGCATGCCGTAGCAGACGCCGAGTACCGGTACGCCAGCATTAAAGACATATTCCGGCGCGCGCGGGCTGTTGAGTTCGGTGGTGCTTTCCGGGCCGCCGGAAAGAATGATGCCGTTCGGGTTGAACTGGCGGATCTGCTCTTCGGTGACATCCCATGCCCAGAGTTCGCAGTACACGCCCAGCTCGCGTACGCGGCGCGCGACCAGCTGCGTGTATTGAGAACCAAAATCGAGAATCAGAATGCGATGCTTATGAATATTTTCCGTCGTCATTGAGGCGTTTCCAGAACGGGTAACTTGATAATGAAAGCGCCCGGCTTATGCCGGGCGATAAATCTTACGGGATCAGGATCCCATACGGTAGTTCGGTGACTCTTTAGTGATGGTCACATCGTGTACGTGGCTTTCGTTGATGCCGGCGCCGCTGATGCGCACGAACTCTGCTTTGGTGCGCAGGTCGTCGATGGTCTGGCAGCCGGTCAGGCCCATACAGGAGCGCAGGCCGCCCATCTGCTGGTGAACGATCTCTTTCAGGCGGCCTTTATAGGCGACGCGACCTTCGATACCTTCCGGCACCAGCTTGTCAGCGGCGTTATCGCTCTGGAAGTAACGGTCGGAAGAGCCTTTAGACATCGCGCCCAGTGAACCCATGCCGCGGTAGGATTTGAACGAGCGGCCCTGGTAGAGTTCGATTTCGCCCGGCGATTCTTCCGTACCGGCCAGCATAGAACCGACCATAACGGCTGCCGCGCCAGCGGCGATAGCTTTGGCGATGTCGCCAGAGAAACGGATACCGCCGTCGGCGATAACCGGGATGCCGGTGCCTTCCAGCGCTTCGACCGCGTCAGAAACGGCGGTGATCTGCGGCACACCTACGCCGGTAACGATACGGGTAGTACAGATAGAGCCAGGGCCGATGCCGACTTTCACCGCGCTCACGCCCGCTTCCACCAGCGCCAGCGCGCCCGCGCCGGTCGCGACGTTGCCGCCGATAATCTCCAGGTCAGGATATTTTGCGCGGGTTTCGCGGATGCGCTGCAGCACACCTTCTGAGTGGCCGTGCGAGGAGTCGATCAGCAGTACGTCGACGCCTGCAGCGACCAGCGCATCGACGCGCTCTTCGTTGCCTGCGCCTGCACCCACTGCCGCGCCAACGCGCAGACGGCCCTGCGCATCTTTACAGGCGTTTGGCTTACGCTCGGCTTTCTGGAAATCTTTTACGGTGATCATGCCGAGCAGATGGAAGCTGTCATCCACCACCAGCGCTTTCTCAACGCGTTTTTCATGCATTCTCTGCAGGACGACGTCACGCGCTTCGCCCTCTTTCACCGTGACCAGACGTTCTTTCGGCGTCATCACCGCGGTAACCGGCTTCGTCAGATCGGTAACGAAGCGCACGTCGCGACCGGTAATAATACCGACCAGCTCGTTGCTTTCGTTTACAACCGGATAGCCAGCAAAGCCGTTGCGTTCGGTCAGGGCTTTGACTTCCGCCAGCGTCGTGGTTGGCAGAACGGTTTGCGGTTCAGTTACCACGCCGCTTTCATGTTTCTTCACCTTGCGAACTTCATCCGCCTGACGCTCAATCGACATGTTTTTGTGGATAAAGCCCAGACCGCCTTCCTGCGCCAGCGCAATTGCCAGACCCGCTTCGGTTACGGTATCCATAGCGGCGGAGAGCATCGGGATGTTCAGACGAATATTTTTCGTCAGCTGAGTGCTGAGATCGGCCGTGTTAGGCAGAACGGTGGAGTGAGCAGGAACGAGCAGAACGTCGTCGAAAGTAAGGGCTTCTTTAGCGATTCTTAGCATGGCAATATCTCAACCTGGGGTGAATGAGAACAGATAAAATATTGCCGCGGCATTATACAGGCCGTAATCGTTTGCCTCCAGCATTATTTTAGAAAAACTCTTGATCCTCGCTAGCAGCCATGTAGTATCGGTTAATTAACCCTCTGATTTACTATTTGATCTCTATCACATGTCGCTACCGCCCGTCGCCAATGTTTTTACCGTCAGCCGCCTGAATACCACGGTGCGCCAGCTCCTGGAACAGGAGATGGGATCGGTGTGGCTGAGCGCGGAGATCTCTAACTTTTCTCAGCCCGCGTCGGGCCACTGGTACTTTACGCTGAAGGATGACGGCGCCCAGGTGCGCTGCGCGATGTTCCGCAACAGCAACCGCCGCGTCACCTTCCGTCCGCAGCACGGCCAGCAAATTCTGGTGCGCGCCACCATTACGCTTTATGAGCCGCGCGGCGACTATCAGCTGATTATCGAAAGCATGCATCCGGCGGGCGAAGGCGCACTGCAGCAGCAGTTTGAGCTGCTGAAGGCGAAGCTGGCGAGCGAAGGCCTCTTTGACCAGCAGCATAAACAGCCCCTGCCCGCGCCGGCAAAACAGGTTGGCGTGATCACCTCGGCAACCGGCGCGGCGCTGCACGACGTGCTGCGCGTGCTGCACCGCCGCGATCCTTCGCTGCCGGTAATTATCTACCCTACGCCGGTTCAGGGCGCTGAAGCGCCGGCCGCTATCGTGCGCGCCATTGAGCTGGCGAACCAGCGTGGGGAGTGCGACGTGCTGATCGTTGGCCGCGGCGGCGGCTCGCTGGAAGATCTCTGGAGCTTTAACGAAGAGCGCGTCGCGCGCGCTATTTTTGCCAGCCGCATTCCCGTTGTCAGCGCCGTCGGCCATGAAACCGACGTTACCATCGCCGATTTCGTCGCCGACCTGCGCGCGCCAACGCCCTCCGCCGCTGCTGAAATAGTGAGCAGAAATCAGACGGAACTGCTGCGACAGTTGCTTTCACAGCAACAACGGCTGGAAATGGCGATGGATTACTATCTGGCGCAGCAACAACGCCGCTTCTCCCGTCTCGATCACCGGCTGCAGCAGCAGCACCCGCAGCTCCGCCTGGCGCGTCAGCAGACCGCCCTGTTCCGCCTGCAGCAGCGGCTGAACGAGGCGATGGAAAATCGCCTGCGTCAGAGCCTCCGCCAGCAGGATCGTCTTTCTCAGCGTCTTGCCGCGCATCAGCCGCAGCCGCGTCTGTTTCAGGCGCAGCGCCAGCTGGAGCAGACGCGCTATCGCCTGCAGCAGAGCATGGAGAAGATGCTCAACCGCGACCGGCAGCGCTTTGCAACGCTCGCCGCGCAGCTGGAGGGAGTCAGTCCGCTGGCGACGCTGGCGCGCGGCTTCAGCGTTACCACCGATAGCGCCGGCCAGGTAGTGAAAAAAACCGCCCAGCTGAAGAGCGGCGATACCCTGCGCACGCGCCTTGACGACGGCTGGGTGGAAAGCCAGGTGACCAGCCTGCTGCCAGAAAAAAAACGCCGCCCTAAAACCGCTTCCTGAACAAAGACTATACTTTTTGGCACATTACTTGTGCCAAGGAGTCGCGTATGTCCTACAGCGTTATTCCTCCCTATATCTTGCGTAACATCGTGGCCCACGGTTCCAGTCATCAGCAGGACTACGCGCGCCGCACCCTGATGCACGTTCAGCACCTGATGGCGGAGAACTGGCAAAAGCCGGTCGCGCCGCAGACGGCGACGGGCGGTCACGTCGAGCGTGAAATCTATGATGCGAAAAACACCCAAAATCTGCCGGGCGATCTGGTGCGCAGCGAAGGCCAGCCTGATACCGGCGACATCGCCGCCCGGGAAGCCTGGGATTACCTTGGCGTAACCTACGACTTCTTCTGGCAGACCTATCAGCGCAACTCCCTCGACAATCAGGGGCTAAAGCTGCTCGGCACCGTGCACTACGGCAAGGCCTATCAAAACGCCTTCTGGAACGGTCAGCAGATGGTCTTCGGTGACGGCGACGGCGAAATCTTCAATCGCTTTACTATCGCCATCGACGTGGTGGCGCACGAGCTGGCGCACGGCGTTACCGAGACGGAAGCGGGACTGATCTATTTCGAGCAGGCGGGAGCGCTAAATGAGTCGCTCTCCGACGTTTTTGGCTCGCTGGTGAAGCAGTTCCATCTGAAGCAGAGCGCCGACAGCGCCGACTGGATTATCGGCGAAGGCCTGCTGGCGAGTGGCATCAACGGACGCGGACTGCGCTCTATGGCGGAGCCGGGTACCGCCTATGACGATCCGATGCTGGGCAAAGATCCGCAGCCTGCGCATATGGATAACTACATCAAGACGCGTGAAGATAACGGCGGCGTGCATCTGAATTCGGGTATTCCTAACCGCGCCTTTTACCTCGCGGCGAAAGCGCTGGGCGGCTATGCCTGGGAACAGGCAGGCCATGCCTGGTACGATACGGTATGCGACAAATCGCTGCCGCAGGACGCCGATTTCAGCACCTTCGCCCGGCTGACCATTCAGCATGGCGAACGCCGCTTTAATCGCTCCGTGGCGCAGTCTATTGAACAGGCATGGAAGGAGGTTGGCGTGCTATGAGTTCCTTTCCTGAACTGACCGACGATGCGGTCATTGAGGTCGAACGCGAGGGCGGACTGGCCTTTATTCCCGGCCTGCGCGGGGCGCGGCGTTTCGCGCTGGCTCAGCTGCCGCAGCCGCAAAAGCAGCGCGTCTGTCAGGTTCTGGAACAGGCGCTGCCGCTGGGCGAGCCTGAAGATAAAGCGCCGGAGATCGGCCGCAGCGATCAGCGCTACTTCCGCATACAGATCAGCTATGCCACGCACCGCGAGGTCGGCACTATCGTCTTGCTGATCCCTGAGCAGATCGCGCCACCGGAGCTGGAAGCGCTGTGGCGCGACGGCGACGATCCCGCGCATTAAAAAAGGCCGCCACGCAGAGGGCGGCCTTGTAAAGGCGCTTCAGGCCTGTCCGTCCAACAGCCGGTTAAGGCGGGGATGTCTCCCCGCCTTCCGGTCGCTACTTACCAGATTCGTAAGCCATCGAAGCAGCCACCTCGCGCTGGTTGTCCCGGTAACGGATTTCGCACAGCGATTTTCGCGTCAGCCAGGTAAAGATTAAAAGTGTGAGACACACCAGTAATACGCAACAAACCAGCGTTAGCTGTGGCAATTTCATGGTCACTCCTCCTTGCGCAGAGCGCGGTAAGAGGCTACCCTGCTGTTGTTGGGACATTGGGCAGCCTCGTGGGTTAATGAAAATTAACTACGGGGCTTTCTCTTTTCTGCCTCACAACCAGCATGCCGATCGCTCAAGGCAGAAACCTCAAGCGCCGTCGCGATTATACCCTCTCCTCTTTTCTCCCCAACCCGCACGCGAAGACTTAGCGACCCGCTTCTCATGCCTTTTTGCAACTGCCGCCACGCTTACAGCTTATTGTGCGCCAAATAAAAAACCCCACGCCGAAGCGCAGGGTTTAGTTAATAACGCTTAGCCATTACGGCAGCGCGTAGGCAATCACATAGTCACCGCGATCTGGCGACTGACGCGCCCCGCCTGCGGAGATCAGAATGTACTGCTTACCGTTCTTCGGTGAAACGTAGCTGATCGGGCCACCCTGGCTGCCTACCGGCAGACGGGCTTTCCATACCTCTTTACCGGTCGAGCTGTCGAAGGCGCGCAGATAGTAATCCTGGGTGCCAGCGATAAACACCAGTCCGCCCTGCGTCGCCAGCGTGCCGCCCAGCGTTGGCATGCCGATCGGCATCTGCGCGTGCATTTTAATACCGAACGGGCCGGTATCCTGTACCGTGCCGACCGGCACCTGCCAGACGATTTTACGCGTCTTCATATCGATCGCCGACAGCGTGCCGAACGGCGGCGCCTGACAAGGAATGCCCAGCGGCGACATAAAGCGGTTTTTGTTAACCGCGTACGGCGTGCCTTTCAGCGGGACTGCACCCATGCCGGTGTTGATCGCCTCGCCGCCGTTGCTGCCGCGAGAGATATTGCTGGTATCGGCGGGGATCATCTGCACCCACAGGCCGAGACGCATATCGTTAACGAACATGTACTGGTTGTTCGGGTCGAACGACATGCTGCCCCAGTTCATACCGCCGAGCGAACCGGGGAAGCTGAGCGATTTGTCGGTGTCCGGTACGGTGAACAGGCCGTTGTAGCGCATCGATTTAAAGGCGATGCGGCACGCCAGCTGATCGAACGGCGTCGCGCCCCACATATCTGACTCGGTCAGCGTCTGATTGCCGATCTGCGGCATTTCAGTGGAATGGGGCTGCGTTTTGCTGTACTGCTCGTTCGGGATATGGCCCTGCGGCATCGGCAGCTCTTCGACTTTGGTCAGTGGCTTGCCGGTTTCGCGGTCCAGCACGAAAATCATGCCGGTTTTACCGCCGATCACCACCGCAGGTTTGGTGGTGCCATCCTTCATCGGGAAATCGACCAGGCTCGGCTGCATCGGCAGGTCGAAATCCCACAGATCGTTATGTACGGTCTGGTAGACCCACTTCTCTTTACCTGTGGTCGCATCCAGCGCCAGAACAGAGGCGCCATATTTATGATCCAGTTCGGTGCGGTTCGCGCCCCACAGATCCACAGAGGAGCTGCCCATCGGGATAAATACGGTATTCATCGCCGGATCGTAGGACATTGGCGCCCAGGAGTTCGGGGTGCTGCGTTTGTAGTTCTGGCCCGGCATCAGCACGGCGTTAGGATCGACATTGCCCGGGTCAAACGCCCAGCGCTGTTTGCCGGTGATCACATCGAAACCGCGCAGCACGCCGCCCGGCATATCGGTCTGGACGTTATCCGCGACGCGACCGCCGACGACCACCGTGGTGCCCGCCATCGTTGGCGCTGACGTCAGCTGATATTTCGGATCCTGCGCTTCGCCCAGGCCCTCTTTCAGGTTAACGATACCGTGGTTGCCGAAGTTTTCGCAGAACTCGCCGTTGTCAGCGTTAATCGCGATCAGACGCGCGTCGATGGTGTTCATCAGGATACGACGCTGGCAGGTGTCTCCCGCCGCCAGGCTAACAGCCGGTACCGGCGTGGAGCCAGGCTTGCTCGGCTGCGTCAGCGGTTTAGTGGCGTCAAAATAGGCCAGACCGCGGCAGCGCGGCCAGACTTCCGCCTGGGCGTTAATTTCACGTTTCCAGATCTGCTTGCCGCTGTCCGCCTCTACTGCAATTACATTGTTGTGCGGCGTACAGAGATAGAGCGTGTTGCCAATCTGCAGCGGCGTTTGCTGATCTTCCGCCCCGTTGCCGGTCGGGCTGATCGGCGTATCGCCGGTGCGGAAAGTCCATGCCACTTTAAGATCTTTCACGTTGTCACGGGTGATCTGATCAATAGCGGCAAAACGGTCGCCGCCTGGCGTGCGGCCATAGTTATTCCAGTCCTGCTGCGGTTTGCTCTTATCGACCGGGATCAGCGGCAGTTCTTTGCCGGTAAAGGCCACGGTGGGATGCGGCTGGAACATCTGCACCAGCGTACCGACCATGCCAACGGCGATGAGAGCGGAAAGCGCATAAGAGACTTTCGCCAGCGAGGATTTGCCTTCGCGCTTACGCAGCGCAGGCCAGGTCAGAAATGCCAGCAGCATCAGACCCGACGGCACCATCATGCGCGATACCAGCGGCCAGAACGACCAGCCCGCGTCCGCCAGCGCCCAAATCAGCGTGCCGACGAAGACCAGAATAAACAGCACGACGGCTGAAGACTTGCGGCGGAAGAACTGGATCGCCGACAGCAGCGTTACAATGCCTGCAATCAGGAAATACCAGCTACCGCCCAGCGAGACCAGCTTGCCGCCGCCAATAGCAAAGAACAGTCCAGTTGCCAGCAGCACCAGCCCCAGCAAAATCGACCAGATACCCAATCCTTTGCCGGATCGGGATGTTGTTTCAGCCATAACACTTACTCTCCTGAAAAAATAAAGCCACCGCGCCTCAGCCTTCTGAAGCGTGACGACGTCTGATGCGTCGGATATCGCTTTACTTTAATTCGTAACGGTACGGACCTCTGTCCGGGATGCAGGCATTGTGAGCAGGAGGCAGGTAGATTTGTTTACTCCCGTCGCAATACGGGACAGGATTGTACCACCTGGTACATTATGAGGTGAACATCTATAACGTTGCGTACACTCAGCAATAGCATTTTTGCTACAAATTCTGCATTGAGCTGCTCAATTTGCACTCATCCTCGTGCTGCCCGGCGTGTCGCGCAAAAGTAAGCTCAGGTGTTAACGCCACGGCATCTTTTTGCGGCGTCCGAGAACAACAAAGGGACCTTTCGGTCCCTTTGGTTTAACGCTTGTTCTTTTTCAGATGCGAGAGCAGACGCTTACGCTTGCGCTGCTGCGTCGGCGTTAACAGGTTGCGCTTGCCTGCAAAGGGGTTGTCGCCCTCTTTGAACTGAATGCGAATCGGCGTGCCCATTACGTTAAGCGAACGACGGAAGTAGTTCATCAGATAGCGCTTGTAGGAGTCCGGCAGATCTTTCACCTGATTGCCGTGGATCACTACGATCGGCGGGTTATAACCACCGGCATGCGCATACTTCAGCTTCACGCGGCGACCACGCACCAGCGGTGGCTGATGATCTTCGGCCGCCATATTCATGATGCGCGTCAGCATGGAGGTATTAACGCGTTTGGTCGAGCAGTCGTAGGCTTCGGTAACGGATTCAAACAGGTTGCCGACGCCGCTGCCGTGCAGCGCAGAGATAAAGTGGACGCGGGCAAAGTCGATAAAGCCGAGACGGTAATCCAGCGTCTCTTTGACCTGATCCTTGATCTCCTGCGTCAGGCCATCCCACTTGTTCACCACGATCACCAGCGAACGACCGCTGTTAAGAATAAAGCCGAGCAGCGACAGATCCTGATCGGAGATGCCTTCGCGCGCGTCGATAACCAGCAGCACCACGTTGGCATCTTCAATCGCCTGAAGCGTTTTAATCACGGAAAACTTTTCGACCGTATCGGTGATTTTGCCGCGCTTGCGCACGCCTGCGGTGTCGATCAGGATATATTCGCGGTCATCACGCTCCATCGGAATATAGATGCTGTCGCGCGTGGTGCCCGGCATATCGTAGACCACAACGCGATCTTCGCCGAGAATACGGTTGGTCAGCGTGGACTTACCGACGTTAGGACGGCCAACGATAGCCAGCTTAATCGGCAGGCCGGTGGGATCGAACGCCTCTTCCTCTTCTTCCTGCGTTTCGCCGTTCTCTTCTGCCGCCAGCGCCGCCCAGTAGGCTTCGTTTTCGTCTTCTTCAGTGACTTCACGCGGATCGACTTCGTCCATCCACGGCAGCAGCGCGGTTTCCAGCAGGCTGGTTACGCCACGCCCATGGGAAGCCGCGATGGCGTGAATCTCTCCCAGACCCAGCGAGTAGAAATCGACTACTGCGGAATCGGGATCGAGGCCGTCGGTTTTATTCGCCACCAGGAACGTCGGCTTCTGGCGCGAACGGATATGGTTAGCGATTTGCTTGTCCGCTGGCATCACGCCCGCGCGCGCATCCACCATAAACAGCACAACATCGGCCTCTTCAATCGCCAGCAGCGACTGTTCAGCCATACGCGTTTCGACGCCTTCTTCAGTGCCGTCGATACCGCCGGTATCAATAACAATAAATTCGCGCCCTTCCACTTCGGCGCGACCATATTTGCGATCGCGTGTCAGTCCAGGAAAATCCGCCACCAGCGCATCACGAGTGCGCGTTAAGCGGTTAAACAGCGTGGATTTCCCCACATTGGGACGCCCAACCAGCGCGACCACAGGTATCATAACAGTGCCTCAATAAAAAAATTAATCGCCCGAATGGCGTGATTATAACGGTTTTAACCGCCGGGTTCAGGCTGAAGGCGCTAAGAATATCATGCCTGACTAAAAACGAAACGGCTCCTGACGCGTCAGGAGCCGTTAGACGGAAGGCAAATCCCGGTGGCGTATTAACGCGTAATCGCGTAAACCTCGCCGCCTTTAGCCTGAATGATCAGCTTATCGCTGGCGACAACCGGCTCGGTCTGGAAGCCATCGCTGTCGACTTTCTGCTGCGCCACGAAACGACCGTCTGAGGTGTTGAGCCAGTGCAGATAGCCTTCGCTGTCGCCCACCACCAGATAGCCGTTATAGAGCACCGGCGCCGTCAGGTTGCGGTGCAGCAGATCGCTCTGACGCCAGATGGCGACGCCGCCGTCGGCGTTAAGCGCGATCACGCGGTCATCCTGATCCACCAGATAGATGCGGCCAGCATCGACAATCAGATCTTTCACCCCGCCGATTTCACGCTTCCACAGAATCTGGCCGGAGCGCAGATCGAGCGCGGTCAGGTTGCCGTTGTAGGCCAGCGCATAAACCACGCCGTTGACGATAACCGGCGTGGTGTCGACGTCGTTCAGGCGATCGATTTCGGTAGCGCCGCTCGGCTGGGAGATACGCTGCTGCCAGATAAGCTGGCCCTGATTCATGATAACCGCGCTGACGCGGCCGTTATCGCCGCCGACAATCGCGCCGCCGAAGGCCACCGCAGGCGCAGACTCGCCGCGCAGCGACAGCGCTGGCATATCGAGGTTAACGCTCCACTTCACCGCGCCGCTGTTCTGATCCAGCCCCTGCAACATACCGTTGCTGGTATGCACCAGCACCAGGCCGTCGCTTACCACCGGGCGGGAGAGCGCTTCGCCAGCGACCTGCGTCTGCCAGGCGATGCTGCCGTCGCTGCTGTTCAGGGCGAACAGCTGACCGCGTTCGCTGCCGATATAGAGATGCTCGCCCGCAGCGGTCACGCCGCCGGAGAGCAGCGCCGAGATATTTTTCGAGAAGAAGCCGGTTTTCTCAGAGAGATCGACCTTCCATTTTTCTTTGCCGTTGGAGGCGTCCAGCGCTTTAACCACGCCGAAACGATCCGCCGCAAATACGGTGTTGTCCTGCCATGCCGGATGCAGGTTAGAGTAGAAGTCGCCAATGCCGTCACCGACCGACGTGCTCCACACTTCCTGAGGGGTGAACTGGTTTTCCACCTTTGGCAGCGGGGCCATTTTCACTACATCTTCTTCGCCGCTGAACAGCGAACAACCGCTGAGCAAAGTGACTGAAATCAGTCCTGGCAGCAGGTATTTACGTAATTCCATGCGCTCTCTCTTGACTGGCTTAGCTTAAGTTATTCATCTTCATCTGCATCATTTGCTTCAGCGCCGGAGAAGCGTCTGACTCGACGCCTTTGCTCCACGCATCGCGCGCGCCCTGCTTGTCGCCTTTGCTCAGCAGCGCTTCGCCGCGGATATCCGCCACAATGGCTGTCCAGCCATCGCCCTTGACAGCGTCGAGGGTTTTAAGAGCGGCGTCCGCCTGATTCTGTTGCAGTTGAATGCGCGCCAGTCGCAGGTTGATAACCGCCTGCAAATTGGCATCTTTGGTATTCTTCAGCCCGTTTTCCAGCAGGGAAGACGCCTTGTCCAGCTGGTTGGCGTCGACATACTGCTTCGCCGCGTCCATCGCTGCCAGTGCGCCATAGGTGTTGCTGTTTTCGCTGACGAATTTCGCTACCGCATCCAGCGTCGCTGGCTGATCGGCTTTCATAGCGGTGGTCACTTGCTGATACTGTGCAGAAAGCGCTTTCGACGAGCCCTCTTCGTGACTGGCCCAGTAGCGCCAGCCGCCGAGCGCGGCAATACCGATAATCACGCCGACCGCCAGCGCCTTGCCGTTACTGGCAAAAAAGCGACGTACCGCGTCAACCTGCTCGTTTTCGTTGCTATAGACTTCCACGCGATCCCTCTCCTTTCTCTGGTTGGTGCCGTGCTACGCTTACTTTAACAGCGTGCGCAGTGCAGCAGCAGCCTCTGTCTGCGCCAGCGTTTGCTGATCGCCGCTGCGCAGATCTTTGATAACTACCTGACCGGCTTTCACTTCATCTTCGCCCACGACCAGCGCGATGCGCGCGCCCCACTTGTCGGCGCGAGCAAACTGCTTCTTGAAGTTGCCGCCGCCGAAGTTAGTCATCAGCTTCAGTTCCGGCGCTTCGTCGCGCAGTTTTTCCGCCAGCTGCATCGCAGCGGACTGAACGCCCTGGCCCGAAGCGATAACATAGACATCAACAACGCGCGTCGGTTCAAATTCAGGATTCACCGCCTGCACCAGCAGCACCAGACGCTCCATGCCCATAGCGAAACCGACCGCCGGCGTCGCGCGACCGCCCAGCTGCTCTACCAGGCCGTCGTAGCGACCGCCGCCGCACACGGTGCCCTGCGCGCCGAGGCTCTCCGTCACCCATTCAAAAACGGTACGGTTGTAGTAGTCGAGGCCGCGCACCAGACGCTGATTGACGCGATAGGCGATGCCGGCATCGTCCAGCAGGGCGCACAGCCCCTGGAAATGCTCGCGCGATTCGTCGTCGAGATGATCCATCAGCTGCGGCGCATCGTTAAGCAGCGTCTGCACGTCAGGATTTTTGCTGTCGAGCACGCGCAGCGGGTTGGTGTACATGCGGCGCTTGCTGTCTTCGTCCAGCGTCTCTTTATGCTGCTCAAGGAAAGCCACCAGCGCTTCGCGATAGTTAGCGCGCGCCTCCAGCGAACCGATAGAGTTAAGCTCCAGGCGCACATGATCGGCGATGCCCAGCGCTTTCCACCAGCGAGCGGTCAGCATAATCAGCTCGGCGTCCACGTCCGGGCCCTGCAGGCCGAACACCTCGGCACCCATCTGGTGGAACTGACGATAGCGCCCCTTCTGCGGACGCTCGTAGCGGAACATCGGTCCCATATACCACAGACGCTGCTCCTGATTGTAGAGCAGGCCATGTTCGATACCGGCGCGCACGCAGCCTGCGGTTCCTTCGGGACGCAGCGTCAGGCTTTCGCCGTTGCGGTCGTCAAAGGTGTACATCTCTTTTTCGACCACATCGGTTACTTCGCCGATGGCGCGTTTAAACAGCGGAGTCTGCTCGACGATCGGCATGCGAATTTCGCTGTAGCCGTAGCTGGCCAGCACCTGCCTGAGCGTACCTTCAATGCGTTGCCAGATAGCGGTATCCGCCGGCAGGTAATCGTTCATGCCGCGGATAGCTTGAATATTCTTCGCCACGTTAAAATCTCTTAATGCAAAAAAACCTGTCCGGCATCATACCTTATGAGGATGAAACCGCACAGGTTCATTGAACAAAGTCGCGCTGCGCGCGCCGACGCTTAGTTTTCCAGCTGCTGCACGTTGATGCGACGATTCTCGTCCAGCATGGTCGCTTTGGCGCGGATGCGCGCTTCCAGCTGATCGATCATATCATCGTTATCGAGACGTTCGCGCTGGCGCACGCCATCCTCGTAGAAGCCGCTTTTCTTGTTGCCGCCGGTAACGCCCAGCGTCGATACCGTCGCTTCGCCGGGGCCGTTAACCACGCAGCCGATGATAGAAACATCCATCGGCGTGATAATGTCTTCGAGGCGCTGCTCAAGGGCGTTTACCGTGCCGATAACGTCAAACTCCTGACGCGAACAGGTCGGGCAGGCGATAAAGTTGATACCGCGCGAGCGAATGCGCAGCGACTTCAGAATATCGAAGCCAACTTTCACCTCTTCTACCGGATCGGCTGCCAGCGAGATACGCAGCGTGTCGCCAATCCCTTCAGAGAGCAGCAGCCCCAGGCCGATGGCCGATTTCACCGCGCCCGCGCGCGCGCCGCCCGCTTCGGTAATGCCGAGGTGCAGCGGCTGATCGATCTGCTTCGCCAGCAGACGGTAAGATTCGACCGCCAGGAAGACGTCGGATGCTTTTACGCTTACCTTGAACTGATCGAAGTTCAGGCGATCGAGATGATCGACGTGGCGCATAGCGGATTCCAGCAGCGCCTGCGGCGTCGGCTCGCCATACTTTTCCTGCAGATCTTTTTCCAGCGAACCGGCGTTTACGCCGATACGGATGGGAATATTATGGTCGCGCGCGCAATCCACCACCTGGCGGATACGTTCGTTGTTGCCGATGTTGCCTGGATTGATACGCAGGCAGTCGACGCCATATTCGGCGACTTTCAGCGCAATGCGGTAGTCAAAATGGATATCCGCCACCAGCGGCACATTGACGCGCTGCTTGATCAGCTTAAAGGCTTCGGCGGCATCCATGGTCGGCACGGAAACGCGGACGATATCAACGCCGACGCGCTCAAGCGCTTTGATCTGATTGACCGTAGCGTCGACGTCGGTTGTACGAGTATTGGTCATCGACTGAACGGCGATAGGCGCGCCGTCGCCGACAGGCACCTTGCCGACATAAATCCGGGTCGATTTACGACGGATAATGGGTGCTTCGTTATGCATATTCTTTCTCCACAATTGCCCGGGGCGCGATGCAGCATTATTGCGCACCCAACGTCAGGCGAGCAACCTGGTTATTACGGATAAAACGACTTAAATCAACCGGCTGGTTCTGATATTGCACCTGCACCGCTGAGGGTGCGCCAATTTTCAGACGATAAGGCGCAGTGCCGGAGAGGCTGAGTTTACCACCGCTGCGTTGCATTCCGCTGAACAGTTTTTTACCGGTCGCGTCACTGACTTCCAGCCAGCAGTCGGCGTTGAAGTTCATCACCACGGTATTGGGATCGGCGGCGGCTTCGCCAACGGCTGCGCCGCTGGTCGGCAGCTGGCCGGCGGTAGAGGATGGGCTGGCCGCATTATCTACCGGCGCCTGAGCGGGTGACACCACGGCGCTGTTCGCCGAGGTGGCAGCCGGCGCGGCGCTGTTGCCAGCGATCTGCGTCGGTGCGGTGCTGGTCGGCTGGCTGGCAGCCGGTGCCGCCGCGCTGCTCTCCACGCCGTTGGTTTCGTCTGGCGCGGCAGGCGCCGCCGTTTCGTCGCTGGCGTCGTTGCTGCCACCGTCGAGCGGAATAGACTGGCTGGCGTCGCCGCTGCTGCCGTTTTGATCGGCCATTGAGACCAGATCCTCCTGCGACGCCTTATGGTTTTGCCACCACCACGCGCCGGTCAGGCCGACCACCACAAAGAGCACCAGCCAGGTGAAAATCATCAGCCAGCCGTCGCGTTTCTTGCGGCGTTTGCCCAGCGAGAAGTGCTGCATCGGTTCGATTTTGGCCGCACGCACCGGCGTCTGCTTCGCCATCATCGGCAGCAGTTCCTCTTCAGGAATGTGCACCAGACGGGCATAGGAGCGAATATATCCACGCAAAAAGGTCGACGCCAGATCGGCAGGCGCTTTGTCCTCTTCGATATCGCGTACGGTCGTAAGTTTCAGGCACAGGCGTTCAGCTACATTTTGCTGCGTCAGCCCCATTTGCTCACGGGCCAGACGCAGGCGTTCGCCTGTGGAATGTACTGCAGAGTTGTCTTGAGTGGCTTCAGTATTCATTAGCAAAATAACGCTGGTACTGTATCGATTGTGGAAAACTTCGCGCCAACCGGTCGCCATAACGTGTAACGTCAGCAGCGTTTCCCTGTTGCGCGGCGAAACGTATCTGTAACTCTAAGCTGCGCGCCGTAGCAGGCAGATATTGCTGATAAAGCTCTATTAACAGTAGAGCACGCGCCGGAGAGAGGAGACGTTGTTTTTCCGCCTCATCCAGCAATGCGTCGCCTTTCGCGCGATCCGCCTCCAGCGCCCGACTCAGCGCCGCTCGCGCGGCCAGCGCGTCATCAGCCTGAAGATAACAATATCCCGACAGTTCCCACGCATCGATGCGCGCTTCATTTTCCGATGCGCTCATCGCCCGCTTAAACTGTTGATGCGCTTCGTCATACTGCCCTAAAGCGCAGAGAAACGCACCGTAATTGTTAGCCACAAAGCCATTTGCCGGTGCCAGCCGCTGCGCCTGCTGGTAGCTGCGCGCCGCCTCATCGCGACGGCCCTGTTTCTCCGCCAGGCGCGCCAGCGCCAGGGCCACTCGATAGTCACGCGGCGCGGCGGCCTGCGCCCGCTGGAAGTTGCGGCGCGCGGCGGCGTAATCCGCCGCCGCCAGATAGTGCATTCCCAGCGCCAGCCGCGTATCCGCCGCGGCGGAATGGGGCTTCTGGCTGACACACCCGGTTACAACAATCAGGGCCAGCAGGCTGGCCGGTAATCCTTTACCCATTTCGTTCTCCTGGTCGCGAAAGAGATTGCCTGGCAGTAGCCTGCCACGCGTCGCGATCGGGTCAAACGGTGGGTTGCTGGTTTCAGAGCGCCTTCACAGATATGGCTTCGCCCGCCATTTTTTTACGCATCGTACGCCTGGTGCGGTCAATCACATCGCCCGCCAGCTGTCCGCAGGCGGCATCGATATCGTCGCCGCGCGTTTTACGCACGATGGTGGTAAAGCCATACTCCATCAGGACTTTAGCAAAGCGGTCAACCCGGCTGTTAGAGCTACGGCCGTAAGGCGCGCCCGGGAAGGGGTTCCAGGGGATCAGGTTGATCTTGCTCGGCGTATCCTTCAGCAGCGCCGCCAGCTCGTGCGCATCGTCGGTGCTGTCGTTAACGTGGTCCAGCATGACATACTCAATGGTGACGCGCCCCTGATTGGCGTTCGACTTCGCCAGATAGCGCTTCACCGCGCCGAGGAACATCTCGATATTGTACTTTTTGTTAATCGGCACGATATCGTCGCGCAGCTTATCGTTTGGCGCATGCAGCGAAATTGCCAGCGCAACGTCAATCATATCGCCGAGCTTATCCAGCGCCGGTACCACGCCTGACGTCGACAGGGTGACGCGACGCTTCGACAGGCCGAAACCGAAATCGTCCAGCATAATCTCCATCGCCGGCACGACGTTGTTAAGGTTGAGCAGCGGCTCGCCCATGCCCATCATCACCACGTTGGTGATAGGACGCTGACCGGTAACTTTGGCAGCGCCGATAATTTTCGCCGCGCGCCATACCTGGCCGATGATCTCGGAGACGCGCAGATTGCGGTTGAAGCCCTGCTGCGCCGTGGAGCAGAATTTGCACTCCAGCGCACAGCCGACCTGCGAGGAGACGCAGAGCGTGGCGCGGTCATCTTCCGGGATATAGACGGTTTCCACCAGCTGATCGCCGACGCGGATCGCCCACTTAATGGTGCCGTCGCTGGAGCGCATCTCTTCCGCCACTTCCGGCGCGCGAATTTCCGCAATCTGGCTCAGCTTGCCGCGCAGCACCTTATTGATGTCGGTCATCTGCTCGAAATCGTCGCAGCAGTAGTGGTACATCCACTTCATCACCTGATCGGCACGGAAAGGTTTTTCACCCATAGAGAGAAAAAGCTCGCGCATCTGCTGGCGGTTGAGATCCAGCAGGTTAATTTTTTCGCTTTTGGGGGCAACAGCAACGGGGGAAGCGGACGACGGCGTCACAATCAGTTCGGACATAATGTTCTCTGGCCTCGTTATTACACGTTATGGCTCTGGTTAAGGATAGAAAAAAAAGACGCCCTTGCTGAGACGATCTCAACAAGGGCGCAACATTGTACAACATCTGCGTTGTGATGCCAGGAGAGACAGCGGCGCGTCAGGTAGAAATTTGTAAAGCGCGCTGTCCGGCTGGCGTCAGCCCATTAACGGGTGCGCGGGCAGATCTCGTTTTCGCCGAAGAAGTAGGCGATTTCGCGCGCGGCAGACTCAGCGGAGTCAGAACCGTGGGTGGCGTTTTCGGTGAAGCTGTCAGCGTAGTCAGCGCGCAGGGTACCCGCCAGCGCGTTCGCCGGGTTGGTTGCGCCCATCAGATCGCGGTGACGCTGAACGGCGTTTTCACCTTCCAGTACAGATACCACAACCGGACCAGAGGTCATGAACTCTACCAGGCCGTCGAAGAACGGTTTGCCCTGGTGCTCAGCGTAGAAACCTTCAGCCTGCTCTTTGCTCAGCTGCAGCATTTTAGCGCCAACGATTTTGAAGCCTGCGCTTTCAAAACGGTTGTAGATGGCGCCAATCACGTTTTTAGCAACGGCGTTTGGTTTAATGATGGAGAAGGTACGTTCGATTGCCATGTTGACCTCTGTCTTTAGCATCCTGAAGAAACCGGGAACCCGCTCCCGGTAAGAAAACGCGCCGATTATAGGGAGATCAACGGGCGTTGCCTATTAGCTATCGTATGATTTATTGAAAATTATTGATATTTGTCGATGCAGGCAGGCAAATTTTGTGCATTGCGCCATTTTTCAGTCGCGGATAAAGGCGACGGTGGCCAGATCGCCCGCCTCATCCATGACCACCAGCTGACAGGCGCCGGCGTCGCGCAGCGCCAGCTGCACGCGCGCGCTCTCCTTGCCCTGCTCGACCGGTTCGCCGTTTAAAAACCACCAGCGGCGCTCGCCGCTGCCGCCCTGCACCGCCACCGGCACGATCAGCACCGCTTTGCCCGGCAGCGGCTGCAGATGCTGACCGTTAATCACGCCGGTGATGACCATTGGCGGCGCATTACCCTGGCGCAGCGGCGGGCAGGCGTCGTCGACTGGCGGCAGACGCTGCGCGCGCTGCTCGCTCTGTGGCAGCCAGGGCTCAAGCGGCAGCGGCCACAGCAGTTGTTCGCGGCTCCGGGCGTCGGGACAGTCCGCCGCCACGTGCCTTCCCTGGGCATTTTGCCAGTAGCGCAGCCGCAGGCCGTTGACGCCCTCCTGCCCCGGCGCCAGCAGCGTCGGCGGGAGAGTCTGATTCAGCACCCAGCTTTGTCGGCGCTGGCGACAGTTATCATCCCCGGCGGGCAACGGCTGGCCGCCCGGCCAGCAGATGCTCTGCGCGCTGACCGAGGCGGGACGCGGATCGCGCGGCGTGCCGCCAGCGGGCATATGGCCAGCCAGCAGGTTCGCCACCTGATGCATAACCGGTACCGCCGAGGCGAAGCCGACCTGACCGGCGACCGGCGTGGCGTCCGGCCTGCCGACCCAGACGCCGATAAGATAGCGCGGCGTGACGCCGATAGCCCAGGCGTCGCGGTAGCCGTAGCTGGTGCCGGTTTTCCACGCCAGCGGCACGATATCGCTCACCGCGCCGCTGGCTGGAGGCTGCGCGTCGCCCGCCAGCATGCGCCGTACGATCCAGGCGGCGCCCGGCGACAGCAAGCGACGCTGCCGCAGCGGCTGATCCGCCAGGTAGCGCAGCTGCGCGGCGTTGCCCTGGCGTGCGAAGGCGCTGTAGGCCGCCACCAGCTCATCCAGCCGGGCGCCGGTACCCCCCAGCGCCAGCGACAGGTTAGGCTCGGCGCCGGCCGGAAAGCGCAGGTTCAGTCCAGCATTGCGCAGCCGCGCCGTCACGCTTTTGGGGCCGAGGGCGTCCAGCAGCTGTACCGCCGGCAGATTGAGCGAGCGCTTCAGCGCCTCGCTGGCGCTGACCGGCCCGTGAAAGCCGATGTCGAAATTGCCGGGCCGGTAGTCGCCAAAGCGGCGCGGCACATCCTGCAGCAGCGATTCGCCGTGGATCAGGCCGTCGTCCAGCGCCATGCCGTAGATAAAGGGTTTAAGCACCGAGCCTGGCGATCGCACGCTGGCGACCATATCGACATGGCCGAAGCGCCTGTCGTCGCGAAAATCTACCGAGCCGACATAGCCGCGTACTTTCATATCGGTGTGATCCGCCACCTGTATCGCCAGCGAGGTGCGCGGCGGCAGCTGCGGCTTAAGGGCGGCAGCGAGGCTTTCCAGCTCGCGCTGCAGCGAGATATCCAGCGTCGAGACGATTTTAACCTCCGCCGAGAGCGACAGCAGACGACGCGCCAGCAGCGGTGCGGTCTGCGGCATCTGGCGCGGCGGCAGCCAGACCGGCTCCTGCAGGATCTCATCGACCTCCTGCTGCGGCCAGACGCGATGATCGGCCAGCCGCTGCAGCACTTTGTTGCGTGCCGCCTCGGCGCGGCGCGGCCAGCGATCCGGTCGCAGGCGGCCAGGGGCCTGCGGCAGCACTGCCAGCAGTGCGGCCTCGCCTTTGGTCAGCTGCGAAGGCGGCTTGCCGAGCCAGATCCAGCTCGCCGCGCCCACGCCCTCTACCGTGCCGCCAAAGGGAGCGCGATTGAGATAGAGCGTCAGAATCTCACGCTTCGACAGGTGCCACTCCAGCTGCAGCGCCCGCCACGCCTGTACCGCCTTGCCGGAAAACGAGCGCGGCTGCGGATCGATCAGGCGCGCGACCTGCATAGTCAGGGTGCTACCGCCCGAGATAATGGCCCCGGCGCGCAGGTTCTGCCCCGCCGCGCGCAGGATAGCGAGCGGATTGATGCCGGGATGGTGCCAGAACCAGCGATCCTCATAGTTGAGCAGCGCCTCAAGGTAGGCGGGCGCGACCTCTTCTGTCGTCACCGGATAGCGCCAGACGCCCTGCCTGTCGGCAAAGCGCCAGAGCGGCGTGCCGTCTTCCGCCACCACCACGCGCGCGGGCTGCAGCTGGCGCAGCGGCAGCGGAAACAGCCGGTCAAGCCCAGTCAGCGCCAGCACCAGCGCCAAAAAAACAAGCGGCGGCCAGTGCCACCGCTTTTTCCAGCTCTTCAGCTTCATGCCTTAACGCACACTGATTCTCTCCGGCGTTGCGCCCACGGCACGCCACTCCGGCACGTACATCGACTCGACCTGCGGCGGCGGCAGGCGATAGCTGCCCGGCGTCACCGCGCGCGCCAGATAGAGCAGCGTCTCCGTTTTGTAGCCGTTCAGCGCCAGCGCCGCGACAAAGCGATCGTCGCGGAATTCGATATGCCGGATATCCGCCTGCTGCATGTCCATCATGCTCTCCTTCAGCGCATCCGCGCCGTCACCGAGGCTGGCGCTGCTGTCGCTGAGGTTCTGGTTTTCCAGCTCCAGACCGGCGGGCAGCAGATCGACCACCAACGCGTCGCTTACGCGCTTGCTGGCAGAAACCTTCAGCCGCACCACCAGCAGCTGGCCGCTGCTGAGCTGGCTGAGATCCGCCGGCTTGCCGTCGAGGGTGAAATAGTCACGGGTGATATTCAGCACGTTGTGCATGGGCGTCGGCGCGGCAAGCGGATAGCCGGTCACGCTGAGCGCGCCGTAAAGCGGCGTCGTTCCGCTGTTGATCAGCGTCATGCCATGCTGCAGCTGGCTCTCGCCAGTCCCCAGCGTCATCGGACCACGCCCCTGCAGCGGCTGCGCCTCTCCCGCCAGCGTCGCCTGCCAGGCTTCGCCCTGATGCTGCTGCAGCGTGCGTCCCGCCAGGAAGAGCGCATTGTTCTCCTGGGTGGAGAACCAGCGCTGTCCGCGCGCCTCTTTCGCCAGTTCAATCATTAATGTGCTTTGCAGCTCAGGCAGCAGCTGGTTTTCTGCCAGCAGCGCCACAATCAGCGCGCGGTCGCGCAGCGGACTGCCGTAATCACCCAGCCAGCCGTTTGAGGCGCGCGTCAGGCTGGCGCCCTGCGCCAGCGCCAGCTGCGCGCGCTGCGGATCGCCCATCAGCTTCAGCGCCACGCCGAGCTGCACCAGCGACAGCCCCGATTTTGCCTTGTCGCGCTTCTCATACAGCGCGCGCAGCGCGCCAAGCGGCGCCTGCTGCTGCCGCGCCAGCACCATGCCCGCATAGGCCTGCACGCTAAAGCGCATCGCCTCTTCATCGCTGCTCCAGCGCGTTTCGATCTGCGCCGGATCCTGCAGATAGCGCAGCAGCCGCTCGTCGGCGCGGGCGAGGGTTTCAGGTGGCACGCTGTAGCCCGCCTCGCTGGCGCGCAGCAGGAAATCGGTCACGTAGGCGGTCAGCCAGAACTCCTCTTCGCTCTCTTTGCTCCAGAGGCCGAAGCTGCCGTTGCCGCGCTGCATACCCGCCAGGCGCGCGATGCCGGTATCGATCGCCGCGCGGCGCTCATCGTCGCTGCCAGTTTTAATGCCCATAGCCGTCAGCTGCGCATGGTTAGTGAAAACCGAGGGCCAGATGCCGCTGGCGGTCTGCTCGAGGCAGCCATAGGGATAGGCATAAAGCTCGCTAATATAGTGAGCGATATTCAGCGGCGGCTGATTGCTGAGCGAGAGCTGTCCGCTCAGCGTCTCAGGCTGCAGCCCGCTCAGCGCGGCGGCCTGCACCTGCCAGCTCTGCCCGGGCGATATCTCCCCGTCGAAACTCAGCGTCTGCGCCGGGTAGGCGGGACGCACGCCGATTTTCCAGCTGCGCTGGCTGTCGGCCAGCTTCTCGCCGTCGACCACCAGGCCGGCGACACGCACCAGCACCGCCCCTTCACCGAAACCGCCCTGCGCCTTCACCGGTATATGCAGGGTGGTGCGCGCCCCTTTCGCCAGCTGAACGCGGTGCGAAGCGCCGCCGCTCAGCGCGATCTGCCCCTGGGTCTGCACATCGACCTTCAGCGCCTGAGGCTGTTCCGAGAGATTAGTGAGATCGAGCGCCAGCATCGCCTGATCGCCGCTCGCCATAAAGCGCGGCGTCGCCAGCTCGCCGATCAGCGGCGCGGCCACCACGACGTTACGCTCCGCTGCGCCGAAGCTGTCGTCGCTCCACGCCTGCGCCATCAGCCGCAGCTCGCCGTTAAACTGCGGTATCGGCAACTCCAGCGTGCCCTCGCCGTTTTTATCCAGCGTGACCGGCTGAAGCTGCTGCGCCACGATATTGACTTCGGTGAGCGGCTTTTTACCACCGCGCGACAGTGAATCATCGTCGCCGTCACCGCCGAAACGCAGCGTAGCCAGCCGCCCGCCCCCCTCAATCAGCTGGCCAAAGACATCATACTGATCGGCGTTGTAGCGCTTGCGGCCAAAGAAACCATCCCAGGGATCGGGGGTTTTGTAGCTGTTGATATTCAGCACGCCGCTGTCCACCGCCGACAGCAGCACCTGGATGTTTTGCGGCAGCTCGCCGCCGGCGCGGCTGGCTTTGACCCTGACCTTCAGCGTCTGCTCGGGACGCATCTTCAGCGGCGCGTCCAGCGTCAGAGCGAGGCGGCGCGCGTCGGTCGCCATCGGCAGAGGCAGCAGGCCGACGGCGCGCTTCGGCGTGGCGCCGCTCGTCTTATCGCCGTCGCGCACCACGATGGCGCTGAGATAGAGGTCGTGCCGCTTCCAGCTGGCGTCAAGCGGCACAGCGACAGTGGTGCCGCCCGCAGGCACGCTGATCGGCTGCCGCCAGAGCGTGCCGCTGCTCGACTCCACCATCAGAAAGCCTTTCCCTGCCGCTGGCGATTCCACCTGCACGCGGGCGGTTTCGCCGGGACGCAGCGCGGTTTTATCCAGCCTGAGCTTCACCTGATCGGGCCGCAGCGCGCCGGTGCCGTTGGTGTTATCTTCCCACCAGTAGCCGGCGCGGAACTGTACGCTGGAGATAATCTTCTCGCCGGCCTGCACCTCCAGACGATAGGCGCCCCACTCTACCGGGAAGCTCACTTTTCGGCTGCTGCCGGCAGCCAGCGAAATACGCAGCGCGTCCTCCTGCAGATCTTTCTCGTCATGACGCATCTGCCAGCCTTCGCTGTCGGAGAAGCTCCAGTAGTAGTCGCGCCGCTCGTGGATCAGGCGCACCTCAAGATCTTTCGCCGCCAGCTTTTCACCTTTGCTGTTGGCATAAACGATGTCGAATTCGGCCAGGCTGTTCTCCGGCACCGTCGGCTGCTGGGTATAGCGATCGTAGCGGTAGTCATAGACCGATTCGCTGTTAAACAGCGGCCGGATGCCGGGCAGCACGGGCGCAGGCCAGACTGCCTGCGTGACGCGGCGCGTGACCGGCCGCCCGCCCGTCTCCAGCAGGCTCGCCTGCAGGATCAGGTTCAGCGGCGAGTGCGTCTGCGCCCACTCGCTCTCTACCGTCAGCTGCAGCTTGCCCTCGTCGTCCAGCGTGTCGTCGATATCGTCCAGGTTGCGTCTGGTGTCCTGTTCCATAACGTCGCCGAACAGGTAGCCCGGCAGCGCGGCGACCGCCTCGCGCGCCGGCCGCAGCATCAGCTGCGCCTGCAGTTCATTGCCCGCGGCGGGCGCGCCGTAGAGATAGCGGCCTTCAATATTAAAAATGACGTCGTCATCAGGCGACAGCGGGCTGTCGCTGTTTTGCAGCGTCAGCGCCATGCGCTCCGGCAGGAAATCCTCTACGTGAAAGCGCCAGCTGCGCGGCTGGCTGTCGCCGCCGTTAAGGCGCAGCGTCCAGTCGCCGGTCATCGCTGAGGCGGGCAGCGCAAAGCGCTGCTGGTAAAAGCCGTTCTCCGGCTGCCAGAGAAAAGTTTGCGCCACTTCGCCGTTGGGCTGCACCACTTCAGCCTTCAGCGGCTGTGGGGGCAGCGGCTTGCCGTCGGCGTCGCGCAGCAACGCGTTTACGATAACCGTCTCGCCGGGGCGATAGAGATCGCGCGGGCCGAAAACAAACAGCTGCTTGTCGTAACCCTGCGGGCCGCCGACCGGGAATTCCGCCAGATCGAGCGCCGGCAGGTTAAGGTCGATCAGCGAGGTCTGCTCTTTTTGCGTTGCGATAAGCACTTTGCCTTTCGCCTGCGTCGGCAGCCGCAGATAGCCGCTCTCATCGCTGATGCCGCTGGCGAGCTGTCGGCCCTTCTCATCCAGCAGCTGGACAGTGACGCCAGCCAGCGGCGCGCCGCTCGCCAGACTCTGGGTAAACAGCGCCATTTCGCCGGGGAAACGGTGCAGCGACAGCCCGATGTCGCTCAGGGTAAACAGCGTGGCGGGCAGCGTATAATTATAGGACCCCGCCTGCTTCATCACCGCCAGATAGACCCCTGGCTGCTTCAGCGGCGCCACATCCTTCAGCGGCAGCTGCAGTTTCTCCCGCGTGTTGCGCGCCGGATTGAGATCGAAGCGGCCGGTGTAGACCAGATCGGCGTGGTTAAGCAGCTCGCGCGACGACCAGTAGGAAAGATTGTTGCCGTAGTTCCACTGGGCGAGGAAATCGTTCATCGAGGCGGTCTTGACGCGGAAGAAATCGACGTCGACGCGCGACACGTTGAGCGCCAGCACCGGCAGGCCCTGGGTCAGACGCAGCGGCAGCAGCGAGCCGCGGCTGGCGAAACCCACCATCGGCTGAATATCGCGCGTGGTCAGCGACTGGCTGAAGGGCGTGGTTAAGGTGGTGCCGTTAGCGGCGCGCAGCCCCGCCTCTACGCTGACCGTCAGCTTGCGCGAGGGTTCAGGATGGCGAAAGCGCAGCGACTTGCCGTTCTGGGCCAGCTCCCAGCCGCCGTCTACCAGGCCGTTTTTATCGTCGACCAGCTTTACGCGCGCGGCAAAATCCTGTTTGTCGTCGAGCGGCGTGTTAAAGGTGAGCACCAGCGCGGCCGCGCCGTCGAGCTGAAGCTCAGAGAAGTCGATAATGGCGATCGCCTTCGCCGCCGGCTGCGTCGCGGCAGGCTCGGCGGCGGCCAGCGTAAAGGTGCCCCCGCCCAGCAGCGCCGCACCCAGCGCCACGCCAGCGAGCAGATGTTTTATCACTCTTTCCATGGTAAATCCCTCGCCCGTCCCGGCTGGTATAATTTCGCCGCGCAATTTCATCGCAAACTCGCCATTTTAGCAATGCTCTCCTTGAGATAGCCTTCACATTCCCTGACACTGTGCTTTTCCTGACGATAAGAAGAGGTTGCTATGACAGCCATATTTGTCTCCGCTGACTGGTTAAATGAACACTACGCCGACGAGAACGTGCAGGTGCTGGACGCCCGCATGCTGCCGCCGGGCCAGGAGGCCGTGCGCAATATCACGGCGGAGTATCTGGCGGGCCATCTGCCGGGCGCGCCTTTTTTCGATATTGAAGCGCTTTCAGACCACACCAGTCCTTATCCGCATATGATGCCGCGCGCCGAGCGCTTCGCCGTGGCGATGCGCGAGCTGGGCATCAACAGCGACAAACATCTGGTGGTTTACGACGAGGGCAACCTTTTCTCTGCGCCGCGCGCCTGGTGGATGCTGCGCACGTTCGGCGTTGAGCAGGTGTCGATTCTGGCGGGCGGCCTGCAGGGCTGGAAAGCGGCGGGCCTGCCGCTGGCGACCGGGCAGGTTGCGCTGCCGGAGGGAGAGTTCGAGGCGACGTTCGACGAGGCGCAGGTCAGACGCCTGACCGATGTGCTGCTGATCAGCCATGAAGGCGGCGCGCAGATCGTCGACGCGCGCGCGGCTAACCGCTTCAACGCCGAGGTCGATGAGCCGCGCCCTGGCCTGCATCGCGGCCATATTCCCCGCAGCCTGAACGTGCCCTGGAACGATCTGGTGGCGAACGGCGCCCTGAAGCCGGAAGCGGAACTGCGCGCTGTTTTCGCCCGAGCGGGCGTAAAGCTGGATGAGCCGGTGGTGGCAAGCTGCGGGTCAGGGGTGACCGCCGTGGTGGTGATTCTGGCGCTGACGGTGCTGGGCGCACGCGACGTTACGCTCTATGACGGCTCATGGGGCGAATGGGGCAGCCGGAACGATCTGCCGATCGAGAAGTAGCAGCAAGGTGCGGCACTACGCCGCACCCGATTCAGATAATGCGCGTGCTGCCTTTGAAGTCACGCAGAAAACTGCCCCAGCGACGTTCATAAAAAGGCGTGATGTGGGCGGTGAAAAAGTGGCTGATGCCCTTCTCGTCCGCCACCACTTCACAGATATCGATGGGCGCGTCGTCCGGCAGCGTATCGGTCGCAACGCTGCCCGCCGCCTGGATAATCGCCTCAATATCGCTTTCCGCCTCAATGCCGATCAGCAGATTTGGCTGTTCGTCCGCTCGTTCGCGAATGCTGGCGATAAAGGCGCGGCGCACCTGTTTATATTTGCTGAACAGCTGCGTCAGCGAGTCGATCATCTGCGCCGGGGGGGTCGCCACCTCCGACAGCAGCAGCGCGTGGCCTCCCTCCAGCACGGTTTGCTGGCTCAGGGCGTCGCCCTCTTCGCCTAGCAGATGGGCGATCTCCGCCGGCGAGAACTCTTTGCCGGCAGGCAGTTTGGGGTTGAGGAACAGCGTTTCGCCGCGCGTCATCTCAAACAGCGTGCGCACCGGCAGACGCAGATAAGCCTGCTCGCCCTTAATCGCTTCGCTCATCGCCTCCTGCGAGGTAAAAAACGGAATGACGCTGCGGCCATCCTCTTTTTCCCAGTGCTGCAGATCGACCGGCGTATCCGCCGCGAACTGCGTCTCGGTGCTTTCGCCTGGCACCCAGACGTCAGCGGCCAGCAACAGCTGAAAAAACTCCGGACGGTGCGCTGGCTCGGTCGCCGCCAGCTTCAGCACCTCTTCAAGACGGTTCATGTTTTGCCTTTCTTGCTAAGGCGACGGTCAGGGCCGTCGCCGGATCCTTTACTTGAGCAGCAGATTTGCCAGGGTACGCACGCCAATCCCGGTTGCGCCTGCCGACCACTGATCCACCGCGCCTTTGCGGTAGGTGGCCGAGCAGTCGATGTGCAGCCAGCCCTCCTGATAGCGGGTGACGAAGTGCGACAGGAACGCCGCCGCGCTGCTTGCGCCCGCTGAATGGGCCGCGCTGGCGATATTATTCAGGTCGGCGAAATTAGACGGCAGGTGGTTGCGGTGGAACTCCGCCAGCGGCAGACGCCAGAACGGCTCGTTCTCGCTGGTGGCGCTGCCCATCAGCGACTGCGCCAGCACGTCGTCGAAGGTAAAGAGCGCATGATAGTCGTTGCCGAGCGCGGTTTTTGCCGCACCGGTCAGCGTTGCGGCGTCAATCAGCAGCGTCGGCTGCTGCTCGCTGGCGTCGATCAGGCCATCGGCCAGCACCAGGCGACCTTCTGCATCGGTGTTCATCACCTCCACCGATTTGCCGTTGCGGTAGCGAATGATATCGCCCAGGCGGAACGCGTTGCCGCTGACCATATTGTCGGCGCAGCAGAGGAACAGCTTGACGCGCTGCTTCAGGCCGCGAGAAATCGCCAGCGCCAGCGCACCGGTCAGGGTCGCCGCGCCGCCCATATCGGACTTCATCGAGTCCATAAAGGCGCTTTGCTTCAGGCTGTAGCCGCCGGTATCGAAGGTAATGCCTTTGCCAACCAGACAGGCGTAGACCGGTGCGCTGTCGTCGCCGGTCGGGTTGTAGTCCAGCGCCAGCAGCACCGGCGGACGGCTGGAGCCGCGTCCCACGGTGTGCAGGCCGAGATAGCCCTGCTCGCGCAGATCGTCGCCGCGCGTGACGCGGTAGCTGACCGCCTCGCCGCCAACTTCTCTGATAAGGTCGATGGCGCTGTGCGCCAGATCTTCCGGGCCCAGCTCTTCTGCCGGCAGGTTAATGGTATCGCGCACCCAGTCAATAATGCGCAGACGACGGGCAAGCTCCGCCTGATCCTGCTCGTTCAGCGTCGGCCAGTCCACGTTGCGCTGCCCTTTCGGACTGCGATAGCCCTGCCAGAACGCCCAACACGGCTCCAGATCCCAGCCTTCACCGCTCAGCGCGACGTGGCGAATGCCCTGCCCGTCGATCTTGCGCGCCGCGCGCTGGATAGTATTGAGCTGATCCGCGCCGTGCAGGTGAATGGTCATGCCGTCGTCGCTGCTGGTCAGAATCGCTTTTTCGCCCCAGCGCGCATCAGCGGGCTGGTGGCTCAGCGTAATGTTCATCGGTTGTGTTGTCATCGCGAAACTCCATATGCGTTATAAGTATCATCCAGCCAGAAGCGCAGGCTTTAGCCGTTAAACGTCAGACCTGATAACAGATATTGCCGGGTGACGCCAGCGGTTCAAGCTGGAGGCGCGCCGTTTCCGGATCTCTCCGGCACGGCGGCGCAGACGTTAACGTGAGGCAGACACCGGCGCGCGCAGGCGAAGAACGACCTTCCGCACCAGCGCAACGGCGTAGTCAATCTCTTCTTCGGTGGTAAAGCGGCCGAGCGAAAAGCGCAGCGAACTGTGCGCCAGCGCTTCATCGAGTCCGATGGCGCGCAGCACATAGGAGGGTTCCATGCTGGCAGAGGTACAGGCCGAGCCGGAGGAGAGCGCCAGATCTTTCAGCGCCATAATCAGCGACTCGCCGTCGACGCCAGCGAAGCTGACGTTAAGAATATTGGGGGCGCTCTGCGCCAGATCGCCGTTAAGCTGTACGCCATCCAGCGCGCTCAGCCCCTGCCACAGACGCGCGCGCAGCGTCGCCAGGCGCGCCATCTCACTCTCCTGCGCCTCGCGCGCAAGGTGAAAAGCCTCGCCCATGCCCACAATCTGGTGTACCGGCAGCGTGCCGGATCGCATGCCGCGCTCATGACCGCCGCCGTGCATCTGCGCGTCAATAACGACTTTAGGCTTACGGCGCACATAGAGCGCACCGATCCCTTTCGGGCCGTAGAGTTTGTGGGCGGAGAACGACATCAGGTCGACCTTAAGCTCGCTCAGGTCGATCGGCAGCTTGCCGACGCTCTGGGTGGCGTCGACGTGGAAGAGAATATCGCGTGCGCGGCACAGCTCGCCGATGGCGGCGATATCCTGAATCACCCCGATTTCATTATTCACATGCATCAGCGACACCAGCACGGTGTCGTCGCGCAGCGCGGCGCGCACGGCGTCCGGGGTAATAATGCCGTTAGCGGGCGGCGTCAGGTAAGTTACCGTAAAGCCCTCGCTTTCCAGCTGCTTGCAGCTGTCGAGCACCGCTTTATGTTCGGTCTGGCTGGTGATGATATGCTGACCACGGGCGCGCCGGGCGTGCGCGGCGCCTTTCAGCGCGAGGTTGTCCGATTCGGTCGCGCCGGAGGTGAAAATGATTTCACGCGGATCGGCGTTGACCAGCTCCGCCACCTGATTGCGCGCCACGTCCACCGCCTCTTCCGCCTGCCAGCCGAAACGGTGCGAGCGCGAAGCCGGATTACCAAAGGTGCCGTCCAGCGTCAGGAACTGCATCATTTTGCTGGCCACACGCGGATCGGCCGGCGTGGTTGCGGCGTAATCCAGGTAAATCGGTAATTTCATTGCGCTAAAGCTCCGTATCAAAAATCATACGTCTTTATAGCAGATTCGGCCCTGACCGCGTTAGCAGTAAGGGCCGCACAGAAGAGGGATCAGGAGGCGCGCAGATTGACGTTGATTTCCTGAACGCGGTTGTTCTGGAAGCGACGATTGTCCTGTGAATTCTGACGGTCGGCGACGTCGAGGATCTCCTGATTGTTCACCAGCTCAGCCAGCGTGATGTTATTCAGGAAGTCGCTGATGCGCACGCTAAGATCGCGCCACAGCACATGAGTCAGGCAGCGTTCGCCGCCCTGGCAACCCTCTTTGCCCTGGCATTTGGTGGCGTCGACAGATTCATCCACGGCGGTAATGACTTCGCCTACCGCGATGGCGCTCGACTCTTTGCCCAGCAGATAGCCGCCGCCCGGACCGCGCACGCTGGCTACCAGGCCATGTTTACGCAGACGCGAGAATAACTGCTCCAGATAGGAGAGCGAAATGCCCTGACGCTCGGAAATATCAGCCAGCGGAACCGGCCCCTCATGGGAATGCAGGGCAACGTCCAGCATCGCGGTAACGGCATAACGTCCTTTGGATGTCAGTCTCATAGCGTACTACCTCAATAGCGTCCGGTTATCGGAGGATTAGCAAAAGATAGCCGAAGTCTGACATTCCCGAGTATTTTGGTCAACTATTTAACCGAGTAATTTACTCAACTACTCTTTTTCGCCTTTGCGCTTTTCAAACGAGGCCAGCATGCCGCGCAGAATATTCAGCTCGTCGCGCTCCGGGCGGGCGCGGGTGTAGAGGCGGCGCAGCTTGCTCATCACCTGTCCCGGGTTGCCTTCGCGGATAAAGCCGCTGGTCAGCATCATCTGTTCCATATGCTGATAGAAGCGCTCCAGATCGTCTACCAGCGGGTAAGGCGATTCGGCGTAGACCGGCGCGGGCTGCGCTTTTTCCTGCGCCGCCAGCCACGCCATCCGCACCTCGTAGGCGATAATCTGCACCGCCATCGCCAGATTAAGCGAGCTGTATTCCGGGTTCGCCTGAATGGCAACGTGGTAGTGACATTTCTGCAGCTCTTCGTTGGTCAGCCCGACGCGTTCGCGGCCAAATACCAGCGCAACCGGTGCCTGCTGGCCCTCTTCCACGCTTTTTACTCCGCATTCGCGCGCGTCCAGCATCGGCCAGGGCAGCGAGCGTGAGCGGGCGCTGGTGCCAACCACCAGGCTGCAGCCGGCAATGGCGTCGTCGAGCGTGTCGACGATCTGCGCATCGCCGATAACGTCGCTGGCGCCCGCCGCTAGCGAGATTGCCTGCGAGTCAGGCTTAACCAGCGGGTTGACGAGATAGAGATTGCTTAAGCCCATGGTTTTCATGGCGCGGGCCACGGAGCCCATATTGCCGGTGTGAGAGGTTTCCACCAGTACGATTCGGATATTTTGCAGCATAGATTGGCGTCAGTGAGGAAATGATGGGCAGCATGCTAACATAAGTCGAGACATTTAAAGAACGTGCTGCTATAATCCGCGCCGTTTTTCCTCGTTCTTTAACATCCAGTGAGAGATACCGATGCATCCGATGCTCAACATCGCCGTGCGCGCTGCGCGCAAGGCCGGCAACCTGATTGCCAAAAATTATGAAACCCCGGACGCGGTCGAAGCCAGCCAGAAAGGCAGCAACGACTTTGTTACCAATGTTGACCGTGATGCAGAACGACTGATTATCGAAGTGATTCGCAAATCCTACCCGCAGCACTCCATCGTTACTGAAGAGAGTGGCGAACTGGCGGGCGACGATCAGGACATTCAATGGGTTATCGATCCGCTGGATGGCACTACCAACTTTATCAAACGCCTGCCGCACTTCTCTGTTTCTATTGCCGTACGCATTAAAGGCCGTACCGAAGTGGCCGTGGTTTACGATCCCATGCGTAACGAACTCTTTACCGCCGTGCGCGGTCAGGGTGCGCAGCTTAACGGCTACCGTCTGCGCGGCAGCAACGCACGCGATCTCGACGGCACTATTCTCGCCACTGGCTTTCCGTTTAAAACCAAGCAGCACGCTCCAGCCTATATCAACGTGGTTGCGAAACTCTTTACCCAGTGCGCCGACTTCCGCCGCACCGGCTCTGCCGCGCTGGATCTGGCCTATGTCGCCGCTGGCCGCGTTGATGGTTACTTTGAAATCGGCCTGAAGCCGTGGGATTTCGCAGCGGGCGAACTGCTGGTGCGCGAAGCGGGCGGTCTGGTGACAGACTTTACCGGCGGCCATGGTTATATGCATTCGGGCAACATCGTGGCGGGCAATCCGCGCGTGGTGAAATCGCTGCTCTCCAGCATGCGTGACGAGCTGAGCGAAGCGCTGAAGCGCTGAGATGAAAAAGGCGGCTTACAGCCGCTTTTTTCCGGGTAGATATCGTGCCCACGGGGGTGGCTTAAACCGATCGCAAAGTCGCTTGAGTCATCCCTGACCGCTCGGCCCGCGCCGTCCATGGCGCGGGACGCTTTGCTCTTCGGTTTAAGCCACCCCCGTTTCAGAATTCGTGCATATTTGCATAAAAAAGGCGGCTTTTCAGCCGCCTTTTTATTCGCTAACTCTCGATCTTAACGACGTTCGTGGCTCAGAACCTGACGGGGTTGAGTGCGACGACCAATGCGTCCCATCACCGCAGCCAGCACCGCTTCAATCAGCAGCATAAAGAAGGCGTACCAGCTCGCTTTCGCGGTGGCCGCAGCCGCCTGCTCAGCCGCTTCGCGCGCTTTCTGTTCTGCCTGCTGCTTCAGCTGTTGATACTGCTGCATCGCTTTCTGATAGCTCTGTTCGGTCTGGTTCACGATCTGTTCAACTTCCTGATCGCTCTTACCGGTGCGCGCCTTGATGATATTTTTCAGCGCGTCGCGGTCAGCCGCCTGCAGCGTATCAGCATGACGATTCATCACGCCGCTAATCCAGTTAGTAATATCCGTATCGGCGTTCTGCGGATTTTGCGCAGTATTTTTCGCCTGGTTTTCCGCGTTATTCGCTTCGCTATTTACGTCCTGCTGTAAATTTTCCGGCTGCAGTTCAGGTTTGCCGGTATGGCGCAGGGTGGTTTGCAGTTCATTCTGCAAATCGTCGAGGTTAATATTATTCTCCTGCAGCTTCTGTTTCGCATAATCGGTTACAGAAGGCGCCGCAGCAGAAATACCGCTACCCACGGCCTGGAAGCCTGCGCCAATAATATTGAACGCGCCGCCAATCAGGCTGCTGGCGAGAGAAACGGCCAGCCAGATAGTGAATAAGGTGCTCAGGCCAAACATCAGCAGACCATGCAGTGCGCCTTCACGCTGCGCCAGACGGCCCGCCAGATAGCTGCCCACCGCCATCGCGATTAACATGCTCACGCCGGTCCAGATTAAAGCGCCAGTGCCCAGGTGCTGCAGCGGATTTTGCTCCTGTTGCGGATCGACAGTGGTGGCACCCACCGCCGTGCCGAGCAGCGTCAGTAAAATATGAACGATCAGCGCGCCAATTACGCCAGCGAATACGGCGCTCCAGGAAATACGTTTTAACGGTAGCCCCGCGTGCGTTTCAGTAATGGTTTCTGTTGTGCCATTATTATTAATCCGGGTTTCATGCATGGTGGTTCTCCTCGCAACAGACAACGTTAAATAATCAATATTAAAAAGGAACATAACAATTGGTTGTTGTTATTTAGCGTAGACGAGAAAACTATTTTCACCAGAGCAAGCGGCAATATATTGCAATAACCGAAGCGTGAAAATTTGAGATAAGCAAAGCGTAATAAATCAAGGACGCAAGATAATATTTTTTGCGTCCCCGGTGCGACGGCTAGCCGAACGGGCGAAGGCCGCCGCCGATGCCCGGCGCAGCGCTTTGCCATAACGCCAGTCCCGCTGCGATCAGCAGCATGCTGCAAAGCAGCGCCAGCAGAGGCGTCACCAGCGCCGCCGCAGAGGCCGCGCGGCTTTCGCTGCCGAGCCGCTGCGCCAGTGCCCGCGAGCGCTGCACCAGCAGGCCGATGGCGGAAATGGTTAACGCCGTGCCCAGCGCCATCACCGCGGCCGACAGCACGCCCCAGAGATAAACGCCAATAACGCGCGAAAACAGCAGCATCATGATCGCGCCCGAACAGGGACGCAGCCCCATCGACGCCACCAGCAGCAGCTGAGTTTTAACGCTGACCGCGCCAGCGACCTGTTGCGCGTTCGGCATATGCGCATGGCCGCAGCCGCAGTGCGCGTCGTGCTGATGTTCGGCGCGCAGGGCGTGAATCTTCATCGGCGAGCGCGGCCGCAGCTGGCGTCGCAGCGCCTTTATGGCCCGCACGCCGATCCATATCCCGAGGCCGATCACCAGCAAATAGCTGCCCTTCTCCAGCCAGTAGCTGCTGAGATGCAGCTGACGCGATGAGGTTTGCAGCACGACCAGCATCAGCGTCACCAGCAGAATGGCGACGCAGCCCTGCAGCAGCGACGCCAGCAGCGTCAGCCTGAGCGTGACAGTAAGGCGTGTCGGATGGGTGGCAAGAAAGGTGGCGATCACTACTTTGCCGTGGCCGGGCCCCAGCGCATGCAGAACCCCATACGCCAGGCTGAACAGCACCAGCAGGCCGCCAGCCTGGCCGGGCGCGGTTTTAACCTGCTGCAACAGCTGGGTCATCTGCTGATGTAGCCCTCTCTGCCAGATGGTGCTCTGCAGCAGAATCTGTGGCCAGTACTGCCACAGCGCAAAGGCGCCCGCCGCCAGCGCAGCGGCCAGCAGCCACAGAGGCCAGGCGCGACGCGCACGAAGGTAAGAAGGCATCAACGACATGTCAGCGTCACCTTTTGTGCAAACTGACGCCCCAGATCCATCTGCTCAGGCGGCGCGTCAGCCTTATCCAGCGACAGCGCGTACTGCTTCAGCGAACTGTCGGGTTTTGGCGTCTGTAGCGCTAGCTGGCAGCGCGCCTGCAGCGAGTCTGGCAGGCTCAGAGCGTGGGCGTCACGATAGGTCATATCGACGAAATAGGTGGGATCGAACGTCAGGATGTCGAAGCGCTGTCCGGCCAGCTGCGGCGGCTCCGCCAGCGGCAGAATAAACGTCAGCACCGCTTTGTCGCCGCTGCGCGACAGCGCGTAGGAGGTCGGCAAATTAAGAAACTTAACGCGCTGGCCGTTGTGCCAGACCTCGGAAAAGTAGTGCTGGCCCAGCACGTTCGCCATGACTTCTGCCGCCAGCTTCTTCCAGGTTTCGCTGCCGGGCTTCGCATCGCCTGCGTCATAGAGCAGATCGGCCGAGGTAATCTCATCCATCGTCCAGCGCATTTTCAGTCCGGTCAGGGTATCGCCGTCGGCAAGCAGTTCGGTCTGCATGTCGATAAAGCTGTGCGGGTGTGCATAGCCGGCGGCGCTCAGCGTCATCAGTAACGAAAAAAGCGCGCTTCTTGTAAGGTTAAAAAGTGACATACCCGATAAAAAGCTCCTGTGAATGGCAAAAAATTGTGACCCGTGCTGAAGCATTGCAGAAAAAACCCGGCGAAAGCCGCGGCCTTTTTTGCCATTGGCTATTCTTAGCGCAATACCGGGCCGCTGGAATCCAGACTGATGAGTTCTGCTCCCTCTTCAGCACCACTCTTCACCCGTTCACAGCGTCGTTGTCATTTGCTGCTGCTATTGTATCTGCCCACTCCCGCACTTACGCTCGAAAAACTCTGTCAGCTGAACGGGGTTGATGCTGTCGTCGCCCGACAGGATATCGAAGATGTCAGGGATGAGATACAGCGTTATCACCAGCTGGAACTGCATCATATGGTGGACGGCAGCTTTCGCATTCACGGCACCGAGCTGGATCGGCGACTTTGCCTGCTGCACTGGCTGCGGCGCGGACTGCGCTTGTCGGAAAACTTCGTGCGCGACCATTTCGCCGCGCCGCTGCGCCAGCGGCTGAAAGTGATGAAAATAGAGAAAGCGCTCTACGACGAGACCAATCTGCAGGCGCTGATCCAGCACTGCAGCCTGAAGCTCTGCCGCGATTTCAGCGCGCGCGATCGCCTGTTTCTGCAAATCTTTATGAAGTATGGCCTGATGCAGCGCCAGCCCGCGCTGTTCAACGAGCGCCAGCTCGCCTGGCTGCAGCAAAAGTATGAGCGCGAGGCGGCGATGGACGTCATTCTGCACTGGCAAAAGCGCTGTCACCTGGCGCCGCATATCAGTGAAGCGGAGTTCTGGACGCTGCTGTTTAGCCTGATCCACGCGCCAGCGCCTGACTCGCTCGATCATCCCTGCAGCCAGCGGCTGATGCAGGCCACCAGGCAGCTGGTCGCCGACTTCGAGCAGCTGGCTGAACTGCGCTTCGAGGAGCCGCAGGAGCTGACGGAGCAGCTCTATACCCATCTGGCCCAGGCGCTGGATCGCTCCCATTTCGGCATCGGCATCGATAACAGCGTGGCGCTGGACGTGACTAAGCTCTATCCGCGCCTGCTGCGTACCACCCAGCAGGCGCTGAACGATTTCGAAACCGCTTACGATCTGCGCTTCAGTCAGGAGGAGGTGAGCCTGATCGCGGTCATCTTCGGTGCCTGGCTGATGCAGGAGAACGCGCTGCAGGAGAAGCAGGTGCTGCTGCTGACCGGCGAAAACGCCCGGCTTGAGCAGCAGCTCGAGCAGCAGATTCGGGAAATTTCGCTGCTGCCGATAAATATCAAATATCAGGAGATGAGCGACTTTCAGCGCGATGGCGCGCCGCGCGAGATCGCGCTGGTGATTTCACCTTACGCCACCTCGCTGCCGCTCTATTCGCCGCCGCTGATCCACGCCGAGCTGCCGCTGAGCGAACATCAGCAGCAGCGTATTCGGGCGCTGCTGGAGGCTTAAACCGCGCGCGGCCGCAGGAAGAGCGCGGGCAGCGCCACCAGCGCCATCACCCAGAAGAGATGTCCCTGCAGATGGGTAAAGAGCACGCCGCAGATCATGGTCATCACCGCGATGCCGCCGCCCATCGCCAGCGCCGAATAGATCGACTGCAGGCGAATAACGTCCGGGCCGCTGCGCGCGGCGATAAAGCGCATCGCCGCCAGATGGCAAACGGTAAAGCTGCCGCAGTGCAGGATCTGCCCGACAATAAGCCAGGGCAGCTCAACGGTCGCGCCCAGCAGCGTCCAGCGCGCCAGCGCGCAGAGGCCGGAGAGCAGCAGCAGATCGCGCGCGCGCCAGCGGCGAAACAGGCGATTGCTCAGCGCGAAAATCACAATCTCCGCCACTACGCCCAGCGACCACAGATAGCCTACCACCGACGCGGAGTAGCCGCTCTGCTGCCACCAGATAGCGCTGAAGCCGTAATAGGCGGCGTGCGCCCCCTGCATCAGCGTGACGCACAGCATAAATCGCCACACGCTGTTTTCACGCAGCAGATCGCGCCACGCCTGCCAGCCACCGCTCGCCGCGCCGTGGCGCTCTTCGCCCTGCGGCCGGGTGTGCGGCGGCAACAGCATGCCGCCCAGCATCGCCAGCAGGCCGACGGAGAGCAGCGCCAGAATCGCCTGCGATGACCAGTGATTCACCAGCAGCCCGGTCAGCGCAGAGCTGATAACGAACGCCAGCGATCCCCACAGCCGCACTGGCCCATACTTCAGGCCAATCTGCTGCGTCCAGGTCGCGGCCAGCGCATCGCTGAGCGGCACCAGCGGCGAGAAAAAGAGGTTAAAACCGACCATCACGAAGAGCAGCCACAGCCACTGCTGCCCTATCCAGTAGCCGGCGGCGAACAGGCCGGTCATCAGCGCCAGCAGCCGCAGCGCGTTAATCAGCTGCGCCGGATGCTTTACCTGCGAGGCGATCAGCAGGCTGCCGACGAAGCGCGCCACCATGCCGCAGCCCAGCAGCAGGCCGATCTTTCCCGCGTCGAGGCCGGTATCTTTCAGCCAGACGCCCCAGAAAGGCAGATAGATGCCGTAGCAAAAAAAGTAAGTGAAATAGCCAAGACCGAGCCATTTAGCCGAGCCGATAGTCATTCTGCCTCCCGCAGCAAGCGTCCATAATCAGTAAGTGCGCGCGATTTTAGCCTGGCAGCGGCAAAAAAAAGGATGGCCGAAGCCATCCTTTTTTACGATCGCACAGGCGTACGCTTATGCGTAAACCGGCAGACGCGAGCAGATCTCCAGCACTTTCTGTTTGGTGCGTTCGATAGTCGCTTCGTCGTTAACATTGTCCAGCACGTCGGCGATCCAGCCAGCCAGCTCGCGAACGTCCGCTTCTTTAAAGCCGCGACGGGTCACCGCAGGCGTACCGATGCGCACGCCAGAGGTAACGAACGGGCTTTTCGGATCGTTCGGCACGCTGTTTTTGTTAACGGTGATGTTGGCGCGGCCCAGCGCGGCGTCCGCCTCTTTGCCGGTCATGTTCTTGCTGACCAGGTCAATCAGGAACAGATGGTTATGGGTGCCGCCAGATACGATGTCGTAGCCGCGCGCGATCAGTACTTCTACCATCGCTTTAGCGTTCTTCGCTACCTGCTGCTGGTACGCCTTGAACTCCGGCTCCATCGCCTCTTTAAACGCGACCGCTTTACCCGCGATAACGTGCATCAGCGGACCGCCCTGTCCGCCAGGGAAGACGGCAGAGTTAAGTTTCTTGTAGAAATCTTCGTCGCCGCCTTTCGCCAGGATCAGGCCGCCGCGCGGACCCGCCAGGGTTTTATGGGTGGTCGAGGTGACGATATGGGCGTGCGGCACCGGGGTCGGATAAACGTCAGCGGCGACCAGGCCAGCCACGTGCGCCATATCGACGAACAGGTAAGCGCCAACGCTGTCAGCGATTTCGCGCATTTTCGCCCAGTCACAAACGCCGGAATAGGCGGAGAAGCCACCGACGATCATTTTCGGCTGATGCGTTTTCGCCAGCTCGGCCAGCTCGTTGTAGTCGATTTTGCCGCTCTCATCGATGCCGTAAGGCACGACGTTATAGAGTTTGCCGGAGAGGTTGACCGGCGAGCCGTGAGTCAGGTGACCGCCGTGCGCCAGGTTCATACCCAGAATGGTGTCGCCCGGCTGCAGCAGCGCGGTATAGACGGCGAAGTTAGCCTGCGAGCCGGAGTGCGGCTGCACGTTGGCGAAGTCAGCGCCGAACAGCGCTTTAGCGCGATCGATCGCCAGCTGCTCAACGATGTCGACATATTCACAACCGCCGTAGTAGCGTTTTCCCGGATACCCTTCCGCGTATTTATTGGTGAGCTGTGAACCTTGCGCCTGCATTACACGTGGGCTGGTGTAGTTTTCAGAAGCAATCAGTTCAATGTGCTCTTCCTGACGCACTTTTTCTTGCTCCATCGCCTGCCACAACTCGGCATCATAATCGGCAATGTTCATTTCACGCTTTAACATCCGCATCTCCTGACTCAGCTAACTTTTTAACGGCGGTTTAGGCTCCCTTAGGAGCAAAGGCCAACAGTGTAAACCGTTTTGCCGGGTGACGGTAGCGCCAATTCCGTAATCAACGCAAACGATTGGCTCGCCGCTGGCAAAGGTTTTTTACGCTTTTTGTCCCCCTCTTCTTATCACGATATTTCATCAGGTTGTGACGCAAATTTTTTCAGCCTGTCGCTAAACCTTGCCAGCGTAATCACCTTATTTCGCGGCGGGTTATTTACAACCTTCAGGGCGCGATCATAACATGTATTTAAAATGCAACTTTACGCCGCCAGAGGTATTCCTATGCTTGATGCACAAACCATCGCTACCGTGAAATCTACCCTCCCCGCCGTTGCCGCCGTCGGACCGAAGCTTACCGCTCACTTTTATGACCGCATGCTGACGCAGCATCCCGAACTCAAAAACGTCTTCAATATGAACAACCAGCGCAACGGCAACCAGCGAGAAGCGCTGTTTAACGCGATCTGCGCCTATGGCGCGAATCTCGATAATCTGGCGGCGCTGCTGCCCGCCGTTGAAAAGATCGCGCAGAAGCACGCCAGCCTGGCGATTAAGCCGGAACAGTACGCCATCGTTGGCGAGAACCTGCTGGCGACGATTAAAGCGCTGCTGAATCCAGGGGATGAGGTGCTGGCGGCGTGGGGCCGCGCTTACGGCGTGCTGGCGGAGGTCTTTATCCAGCGTGAAGAGGCGATTTATCAGGAGACCGAGCAGCAAAAAGGAGGCTGGCGCGGCACTCGCCCCTTCCGCATTGCCGCTATCGAGACGCAGAGTTCCGTTATCAAAAGCTTTACCCTGGCCCCGGTCGATGGCGGCGCGGTGGCGGCCTTTAAGCCGGGTCAGTACCTTACCCTGCATCTGCACCCTGCCGGCTTTGAGTTCCAGCAGAACCGCCAGTATTCGCTTACTCACGCCAGCAACGGCGAAACATACCGTATTGCGGTGAAACGCGACGCGCAGGGCACCGTCTCCGGCTGGCTGCATGACAACGCGCAGGTCGGCGATGTACTGGCGTTAACCGCGCCGCACGGCGATGTTTTTATGGCGGTGAGTACGGATACGCCGGTGGCGCTGATCTCGGCGGGCGTCGGCGTGACGCCGATGCTGGCGATGCTGCATGCGCTGGCTGACCAGCAGCATGCCGCGCCGGTGACCTGGCTGCACGCCACGGAAAACGGCGCGCAGCACGCCTTTGCGGATGAAGTGGCCGAGACGGCCGCCCGCCTGCGCGACGTTAAGAAGCGCATCTGGTACCGCGTGCCGGAGGCGGCTGACGCGGGCCGTTACGATGCCGAGGGCGTTATGGATTTGACCGCTGAAATCGCGCGGCTGCAGGATGCGCGCACCCAGTTCTGGCTGTGCGGGCCGGTAGGCTTTATGCAGTTTATTGCCGGTCAGCTGCGCGACGCGGGCGTAGACGCTTCACGCATTCACTATGAGGTGTTTGGTCCACATAAGGGACTCTAGCCAGACATAAACAAAAGGCCGCTGATAAAGCGGCCTTTTACTGGCTCCCCTCTCTCTGCTACAGCAGAAATTAGATCGCCTCTTCGTCCTCTTCGCCGGTACGAATACGCACCACGCGCGACACGTCGAAAACAAAAATCTTACCGTCGCCGATTTTACCGGTCTGCGCGGTTTTCATAATGGTTTCCACGCAGGTGTCGACGATGTCGTCGCCCACCACCATTTCGATTTTCACCTTGGGCAGAAAGTCGACCATATATTCCGCGCCGCGATAGAGCTCAGTGTGCCCTTTCTGACGGCCAAAGCCTTTCACTTCAGAAACCGTCATCCCGGTAATGCCCACTTCAGCTAAGGCTTCGCGCACATCATCGAGTTTGAATGGCTTGATAATCGCATCAATCTTTTTCATGTCAGACCCTTTTCTCACTCCCTCCGTGGCCGGATGGGGTGCTGTAAGTATAGACCCGCAGCCGCAGGCTACAGGGGCGTTGCCCGCAACGCATCCCGCCCGCAGGGGCATTCGTCGACGCTCTCAGGCGCTTCATCGCGCCAGAAAGCTACTCTTTAAAATCGCTGGCGTCCAGTTCATGTCGGGACAGCAGCTTATAAAACTCGGTGCGATTGCGCCCGGCCAGCCGGGCGGCGTTGGTGACATTGCCTTTGGTCATCTGCAGCAGCTTGCGCAGGTAGTTAAGCTCAAACTGGTTGCGCGCCTCGACAAAGGTCGGCAGCACGCTGCTTTCGCCGCTGAGCGCCTGCTCGACCAGCGCATCGCTGATCACCGGCGACGAGGTCAGCGCCACGCACTGCTCGATCACATTCACCAGTTGGCGCACGTTACCCGGCCAGCTCGCCGTCATCAGCCGCTTCATCGCATCTACAGAGAAGCTGCGCACAAAAGGCTTATGTCGATCCGCCGCCTGGCGCAGCAAATGGGCGGCGAGCAGCGGAATATCTTCGGTCCGCTCGTGCAGCGCGGGCAGCTTAAGGTTGACCACGTTCAGGCGATAAAAGAGATCCTCGCGAAACTCTTTCTTCTCCATCGCCTTCGGCAAATCGCGGTGGGTGGCGGAGATAATGCGCACGTTAATGTCGATATCGTGATTGCTGCCGAGCGGACGGATTTTGCGCTCCTGCAGCACGCGCAGCAGTTTCACCTGCAGCGACGGCGGCATATCGCCGATCTCGTCCAGAAACAGCGTGCCCCCCTCCGCCGCCTGGAACAGCCCTTCGCGCGCGCTGACCGCGCCGGTAAAGGCGCCGCGCGCATGTCCGAACAGCTCCGACTCCAGCAGCTGCTCCGGCAGCGCGCCGCAGTTGATGGCGACGAAAGGTTTGCCCGCGCGCGGACTGGCGGCGTGGATCGCCTGCGCCAGCACCTCTTTGCCGCTGCCGCTCTGGCCGTTGATTAAGACGCTGACGTCGGACTGCGCCACCATATGCGCCTGCTCCAGCAGCCGCAGCATGATCGGGCTGCGGGTAACGATCGCTTCGCGCCAGCGGTCGTCGCTGGCGGGGGCGCGCTGCGCCAGCGCGTCGTCGATCGCCTTATAGAGCGCATCGCGATCGACCGGCTTGGTCAGAAAGCTAAAGACGCCCTGCTGCGTGGCAGAGACGGCGTCGGGTATCGAGCCGTGCGCGGTGAGAATAATCACCGGCAGGCTGGCGTTGCGCTTCTGGATTTCGCCGAACAGCGCCAGCCCGTCCATTTCGTCCATACGCAAATCGCTGATGACGAGATCGATCGGCTCTTTCTGCAGCAGGCGCAGCGCTTCCGGCCCGCTGGCGGCGGTCGTGACCTGGTAGCCCTCGCTGCTAAGGCGCATGCCCAGCAGCTTCAGCAGGCTGGGATCGTCATCTACCAGCAGCAGACGTGCGGATTGTCTGGCCATTAAGGCTCCTCATGTGACGACGTTTCCGGCGCATGGCCGCTCTCGGTGACATCTGGCGTCTTGCGCGAAGAGAGCTGGCGCTCAATATCCGTCAGGCGCTCCAGCTTATGCTGCGTGTCGTTAAGGGTGTTGCGCATCTGGGTCAGCTGCTGACGCAGCGCGTCGAGCTGCGCATCGCTGCTCTGCTGCAAATGCGCGAAGCGCGAGCGCGTTTCGCTGAGTTCGAGCTGCGCGACCTGATTGCCGCGCCACAGCTGGATCAGCGGGCGCACCGCGCCGGGAAAGCGGCTGCTGTAGGCATCCAGCGCCTCAACGTAATCGCGGCGCTCCAGCGGCGTAACGTTGCCGTTAGCCATCAGAATGCCGTTTTTAAAGGCGCGCGCCCAGCCTTCTACCGGCCAGCGATGCGCTTCGGCACGCGCCTCTGCGGGCGACAGGCGCTCGGCGCAGTCGATGGCGCGCAGCCAGTAGAGCGGATTGCCCGTCGCCGTGGTGCTTTCATTGCGCCAGACGCTGGCGCAGTCGGTCGCCAGATAATCGGGCAGCCTGACCTCCGGCTCGGCGACGACGGCGTCGTGATGCGCGGACGAAGCGGCCGGGGAGGCGCTGCAGCCGCTGAGCGACAGGCTCAGCAGCGCGGTTAAGAGTGAGGCGAAGAGGATGTTCATCTGTCAGAGAGTCCCGGCTGTGTGATTCAGTACAATACGAAAACAAACGTCGGCATCTTTGCTGTCGATCAGCTGCAGATCCCCCTGCATGCGGCGCAGACAGTCTTTGGCGATGCTCAGTCCCAGCCCGCTGCCTTTTATCGGCCCTTTGCGCTGCAGGCTCCCCTGGAAAAAGGGTTCGAATATCATTTCGCGCTCTTTCTCAGGAATCGGCGTGCCGCTGTTGGCGACCTCTATCCACACCTTGTCGCCGTGCAGCTGACTGCGCAGCCAGATGCTACCGGATTCGCCGCCATAGTTCACGGCGTTAGAGTATAAGTTATCGATGACGCGCATCAGCAGCTCTGGCTCCGCGAGGCAGCTTTTCACCTGCAGATCGCGCTGCACATGCATCAGCTTGGCGCGCGCCGGCAGCGCATGGGCGCTGACCACCATATCCACCAGCTCAACGATATCCACCGTTTCCAGCGTCGTCGGCTCCTCCACCAGCTTACGGTTGTAATCAAGCAGCTGTTCAATCAGGCGCTGCAGATGGCGGCTGCTGGTATCCAGAATCGCCACCACCTCTTTCTGATCGTCGTTCAGCGCACCGACCACTTCATCCGCCAGCAGCTCCGTGCCTTCGCGCAGGCTGGCGAGCGGCGTCTTCAGCTCGTGGGAGAGATGGCGCAGGAACGCGTGACGCTGCGTCTCCAGCCAGGCCAGCCGCTCGCTAAGCCAGACGATGCGCTGGCCCAGGGAGCGCAGCTCGCGCGGGCCGCGGAACGCCACGGTCGCGCCCAGTTCGCGCCCTTCGCCGAGCCGGTTGATCATGCGCTCGACGCTTTTGACCGGCCCGATAATCATGCGGGTAAAGAGCAGCACCAGCGCCAGGCTGACGATAAACAGGATAAGCGCCTGCCAGCCGAAAAACTGGCCGCGATCGGCAATTTCGCGCTGCAGCTGCAGCCCGCGAGCGAATACTACTTCACGCGTCTCCTGCACCAGCTGCGCGTTAACGGCGGAAAAGCGATCCAGCGCCTGCGAGGCGGCCGCGACCGGGTTGCCGTTACTGCACTGGAGTTGAGTGAGCTGCGGCAGAATGGCACGCAGCGTCTGGAATGCGGTCAGCGCGGGCAGGCTGGAGGCGTGAGAGTCAAGTATCTGGCTGTAACGTGCGCGCTGCGTCTGATAGAGGCGCGCCAGGGTGGCGTCGCCCAGCACGCAATACTGGCGGTAGCTGCGCTCCAGCTCCAGCGCGGTACGTGCCATCGCTTCGCTGCGGCGCACGTCGGTGAAGGTATTGCGGTTGGTATCGGCGGCCTGATCGCTTAACGCCGACAAACTTTCCCAGGCCTGCCAGGCGAGCACCAGCAGCGGCAGCAGCACCAGCAAAAACGCCATTAGCACCAGCTGGCGCAACGAACGGGGAAATAAACGCCATCTTCTCACGCGGTCGCTTCCTTTAATAAACGCTGTGTGAATGCTAGCGAAGTCCGCTAGTGGAAGATAGAGCGGAAATGAAAACGGCAGGCCTTTCGGCCTGCCGTGAGAGCGACGCCGCAGCATCGCCTGAAAATAAGGTGGAGCCTAACTCAACGTTGCGCCCGATATTTGAAAACGTTGCAGAGCAAACGATTATCAACAGGTGGACGGCAGGCTCCGTTTGGTGCGTCATTCAGTTTTTATGAGCTCTACCGCAGTGCGGGGCAATCATAAACAGGAGAATGAGCCACGAGCTAATATTAGCAAACTTCGTGCCAAAAAAGAAATAACATTCTTTTTCAGAGAGTTGCCAGCCCCCCTTCCTCGCCGCACGCGCTCTTCTGTCGCTAAAAACCAACAGTAAAAGGGCAGGGAAATCATTCCCTGATTAATCAGGGAGATAAATGTCGCCTTTTAGAGACAGCGGAGAGCGCACCCTGTCGCTATTTCCCAACAGGTAAAAAAAGGAGACATCGCTGTCTCCTTTTTATCTCGCTTAGCCCAGTTGTTTCCGCGCGTTACGGAAGATGCGCATCCACGGGCTATCTTCGCCCCACTCCGCCGGGTGCCAGGAGTTGCTTACCGTACGGAAGACGCGCTCCGGGTGCGGCATCATAATGGTGACGCGGCCGCTTTCGTTCGTCACCGCCGTAATGCCGTTAGGCGAGCCGTTCGGGTTAGCTGGATAGCTCTCAGTCACCTTGCCGTAGTTATCGATAAAGCGCAGCGCGACCAGCCCTTTGGACTCCAGCGCAGCCAGATGCGCGCCGTCGCGCACCTCGACAAAGCCTTCGCCGTGAGAGACCGCAATCGGCATATGCGAACCGGCCATGCCGTCCAGCAGCAGCGACGGGCTGGCAGCCACTTCCACCAGGCTGAAGCGCGCTTCGAAACGCTCAGACTGGTTACGCACGAAGCGCGGCCAGAGTTCGCTGCCAGGGATCAGCTCGCGCAGGTTCGACATCATCTGACAGCCGTTACATACCCCCAGCGCCAGCGTCTGCGGACGATGGAAGAACTCCTCGAAGGTATCGCGCACGCGGTTGTTGAACAGAATCGATTTCGCCCAGCCTTCGCCAGCGCCCAGCACGTCGCCGTAGGAGAAGCCGCCGCACGCCACCAGCGCCTGGAACGCCTCCAGATCGCGACGTCCCGCCAGCAGATCGCTCATATGCACGTCGACCGCCGTAAAGCCAGCGCGATGGAACGCGGCCGCCATTTCGACATGGGAGTTAACGCCCTGCTCGCGCAGCACCGCGACGCGCGGACGTGCGCCGGTAGCAATCATCGGTGCGGCGACATCCTCTTCCGGGTTAAAGGTCAGAGAGACGTTCAGGCCAGGATCGTTGTCATCTTTGCGCGCCTCATGCTCCTGATCGGCACAGATCGGGTTGTCGCGCAGGCGCTGCATCTGCCAGCTGGTTTCGCCCCACCAGGTGCGCAGCGTCGTGCGGCTTTCGCTGTAGATCGCGCTGTCGCCAGAGCGAATCACAAAGCGATCGCCGCGCTGCGCGCTGCCGATTGCGTGGCTGCAGCCTGCGAGGCCGCAATCCGCCAGCACTTTCTCCACGGCCGCGCGGTCTTCCGCTTTAATCTGGATCACCGCGCCCAGCTCTTCGGTAAAGAGCGCAGCCAGCGCGTCGCTGCCCAGCGCGGCGATATCGACCTCAATGCCGCAGTGGCCGGTAAAGGCCATTTCCGCCAGCGTGACCAGCAGACCGCCGTCTGAACGATCGTGGTAGGCCAGCAGCTTCTGCTGCGCCACCAGCGTCTGAATCGCCTTGAAGAAGCCAGCCAGCTGCTGCGCGTCGCGCACGTCGGCCGGCTTGTCGCCCAGCTGACGGTAGACCTGAGAAAGCGCGGTCGCGCCCAGGGTATTGGCGCCGTTGCCGAGATCGATCAGCAGCAGCAGGTTTTCGCCGTCCGCCTGCAGCTCAGGCGTCACGGTGCGGCGCACATCCTCTACGCGGGCGAAGGCGGTGATCACCAGCGACAGCGGCGAGGTCATTTCGCGCTGCTCAATGCCTTCCTGCCAGCGGGTTTTCATCGACATGGAGTCTTTGCCCACCGGAATCGTAATGCCGAGCGCAGGACAGAGCGCTTCGCCCACCGCTTTGACCGCTTCATACAGGCCGGCATCTTCGCCCGGGTGACCTGCCGCCGCCATCCAGTTAGCGGAGAGCTTCACGCGCTTGAGATCGCCAATCTGCGTCGCCGCCAGGTTGGTCAGCGCTTCGCCCACTGCCAGACGGCCAGAGGCGGCGAAGTCGAGCAGCGCAACCGGCGCGCGCTCGCCCAGCGCAAAGGCTTCACCGTGATAGCTGTCGAGGCTGGCGGTAGTGACCGCGCAGTTCGCCACCGGAATCTGCCACGGACCGACCATCTGGTCGCGCGCTACCATGCCGGTTACGCTACGGTCGCCGATGGTGACGAGGAAAGTTTTCTCCGCCACGGTTGGCAGGTGCAGCACGCGGTTTACCGCGTCGCTCAGGGTGATACCGTCGCGCAGCAGCGGCTCGCCTTTCGCCTGCTGCGTCGCCACGTCGCGCGTCATCTTCGGCGTTTTGCCCAGCAGCACGTCCAGCGGCATATCGATAGGGGTATTGCCGAAGTGGCTGTCGCTCAGGCTCAGGTGCTGCTCTTCGGTCGCCTCGCCGATCACGGCGTAAGGCGCGCGCTCACGCTGACAGAGCGCATCGAACTGCGCCAGCTTCTCCGGCGCCACCGCCAGCACGTAACGCTCCTGCGACTCGTTGCACCACACTTCCAGCGGGCTCATGCCCGGCTCGTCGTTAAGGATGTCGCGCAGGTTGAAACGGCCGCCGCGGCCGCCGTCGCTCACCAGCTCCGGCATGGCGTTGGAGAGGCCACCCGCGCCGACGTCGTGGATAAACAGAATCGGGTTCTCTTCGCCCATCTGCCAGCAGCGGTCGATCACCTCCTGACAGCGGCGCTCCATTTCCGGGTTGTCGCGCTGTACGGAGGCGAAATCGAGATCGGCGTCCGACTGGCCTGATGCCATAGAAGAGGCCGCGCCGCCGCCCAGGCCGATATTCATTGCCGGGCCGCCCAGCACGATCAGCTTCGCGCCCAGGCTAATCTCGCCTTTCTGCACGTGGTCGGCGCGGATATTGCCGATGCCGCCCGCCAGCATGATCGGCTTGTGGTAGCCGCGCAGCTCGACGCCGTTGTGGCTGTTGACCCGCTCTTCATAGGTGCGGAAATAGCCGTTCAGCGCCGGACGGCCAAATTCATTATTGAACGCTGCGCCGCCCAGCGGGCCTTCGGTCATAATGTCCAGCGCGCTGACAATGCGCTCCGGCTTGCCGAAATCCTCTTCCCAGGGCTGCTCAAAGCCAGGAATACGCAGGTTCGAGACCGAGAAGCCGACCAGGCCAGCTTTCGGCTTCGCGCCGCGCCCGGTTGCGCCTTCGTCGCGGATTTCGCCGCCGGAGCCGGTCGCCGCGCCGGGCCACGGCGAGATCGCCGTCGGATGGTTATGGGTTTCAACCTTCATCAGGATATGCGCCGCTTCCTGATGGTACTCATACTCGCCTTTTTGCGCGTCGGCGTAGAAGCGCCCTACTTCCGAGCCTTCCATTACCGCCGCGTTGTCTTTATAAGCTGACAACACGTGGTCCGGCGTGGTCTCGAAGGTGTTTTTAATCATCTTAAACAGCGACTTCGGCTGCTTTTCACCGTCGATAATCCAGTCGGCGTTAAAAATTTTATGGCGGCAGTGCTCGGAGTTAGCCTGGGCGAACATATAGAGTTCGATATCGTTCGGGTTGCGCCCGAGACGCTGGAACGCCGTCAGCAGGTAGTCGATTTCATCATCCGCCAGCGCCAGCCCCAGCGTGCGGTTAGCCTCTTCCAGCGCCTGACGGCCGCTATTGAGCACGTCGATGCTTTTCAGCGGCTGCGGCTCGTGGTGTGCGAACAGCGCCTCCGCCTGCGACAGATCGCTGAAGACCGTCTCCATCATACGATCGTGCAGCAGCGCCTGAAGCGTCTGCCACTGCGCGTCGGTCAGCTGCGGCGCCTGCACGTAGAAAGCCAGGCCGCGCTCCAGACGGCGCACCTGCGGCAGATCGCAGTTGTGCGCGATGTCGGTGGCTTTGGATGACCAGGGCGAAATGGTGCCGGGACGCGGCGTCACCAGCAGCAGGCGGCCTTGCGGCGCATGTTCGGCGAGAGAAGGACCGTATTTCAGCAGGCGCTGCAGGCGCGCTTTTTCATCAGCGTTCAGCGGTGCGCTGACATCGGCAAAATGGACGTACTCGGCGTAAATGTCACTCACCGGCAGGTGAGCGTCCTGAAAGCGGGTCAGCAGTTTGTTTACACGAAATGCCGACAGGGCGGGCGAACCACGCAGAATTTCCATCATTTAATCTCTCGTCAGAGCGCCGTGCGACGCTTCAAGGGGCACAACAGCAGAAAACGGGCGGTATTATAGAGAAACACCCCGCCCGACGAAACCGTTTGCGCATAATTTCTCTCTCTGCGGAATAGCCTGAATTTTGCGCAAAACCTGCTTTATAAGTTGCTCTACGCTGCCGAGTTGCGCAAAATGCCCCTCGCTCTGGGAGTTCAAAAAAGATCAATACTGCCTTTAAAAGACAGAGGCCTTAGAGCCAGCGAGAGACAACTATTTGAAACGCCTAAAATTAAACTATCTGCTGATCGGTCTCGTCACCCTGCTGCTGGCGATGGCGTTATGGCCATCGATCCCGTGGTACGGCAACGGACAGGATGCGATTTCGCAGATAAAATCACGGGGAGTGCTGCGTATCAGTACCATCAATTCCCCGCTGACTTACTACACCATCAATAAAGCTCCTGCCGGTATGGATTACGAACTGGCGAAGCGCTTTGCACACTATTTGGGCGTCAGGCTCAAGGTCACGGTGCGCCCGAACCTCAGCGATCTGTTTGACGATCTCGACGATGGCAAGGCGGACATGCTGGCGGCAGGGCTGATTTATAACGATGAACGGCTGACGCGCTATAAAACCGGGCCGAGCTACTACTCCGTGTCCCAGCAGCTGGTCTATCGCGTCGATAAGCCGCGCCCGAAAAACCTCGGCGACCTGAAAGGAGAGCTGCGGGTCGCATCCGGCTCCGCCTATCTGTCGTCGCTGAAAACGGCGCGCGATAAGCAATATCCCGATCTTAACTGGGTTATCTCCACCGACCAGGCGCCTAAAGCGCTGCTGGAAGCGGTGGCGGACGGCAAGCTCGACTACACCATCGGCGACTCCGTTACCATCGCCCTGCTGCAGCGCATCCATCCGCAGCTGGCGGTGGCGTTCGACGTCACGGATGAAGAGCCGGTTACCTGGTATGTGCCGCACAGCGACGACAGCAGCCTGAACGCTGCGATGCTCGACTTTTTTAACTCTATGGGCGAAGAAGGCGTTATGGCGCGCCTGGAGGAGAAGTACCTCGGTCACGTCGGCACCTTCGACTATGTCGATACCCGCACTTTCCTGCGCGCCATCGACGTCACGCTGCCGGAGATCAAACCGCTGTTTGAGAAGTATGCGGCCAGCATCGACTGGCGGCTGCTGGCGGCGATCTCCTATCAGGAGTCGCACTGGAATCCGCTGGCGACCTCCCCTACCGGCGTGCGCGGCATGATGATGCTGACGCGCAGCACCGCCGACAGCCTTAACGTCGAGGATCGCACCGATACCGAGCAGAGCATTCGCGGCGGTAGCCTCTATTTACAGCGCATGATGGACAAGGTGCCCGCCACCATTCCCGAAGAGGAGCGCATCTGGTTCGCGCTGGCGGCATATAACATGGGCTACGCCCATATGCTGGACGCGCGCAAACTCACGGTGAAACAGGGCGGCAACCCCGACAGCTGGGCCGACGTAAAGCTGCGGCTGCCGATGCTGAGCCAGAAGCGCTATTACGCGCAGACCACCTACGGCTACGCGCGCGGCCACGAAGCCTATAACTACGTCGAGAACATCCGTAAGTATCAGCTGAGCCTGGTGGGGTATTTGCAGGAGCAGGAGAAACGGCTGGCCCAGCAGTCGGCGCGCGAGGCGGAGCTGGCCAGCGGCTATCCGGCGGTGGCGCCGGAAATCGCCATGAACTAGGCAGCGCGCAAAAAAAGCACTGCGCCGCGCCGCAGCGCTACTCCCTTCCGCGCTGCGCCTGACGCAGCGCTTTTTTCTGCTCGCGACGCATGCGGAAAAAGTCGCTCAGCATCGCCGCGCACTCTTCCGCCAGCACGCCGCTCTGCATTGCGACCTGATGATTCATACCGGGATGGCCGAGTACGTCAATCAGCGAGCCCGCCGCGCCGGTTTTCTCATCACCGGCGCCGTAGACCAGTCGCGCGATACGGCTGTGTACCATCGCGCCGGCGCACATCACGCAGGGCTCCAGCGTGACGTAGAGGGTGGTATCCAGCAGGCGGTAATTTTCCAGCACCTTGCCGCCCTGACGCAGCGCCATGATTTCGGCGTGGGCGGTCGGGTCGTGCTGGCCGATGGGCCGGTTCCACCCTTCGCCAATCACGCGATCGCCCTGCACCAGCACCGCACCGACCGGCACCTCGCCCTGTTCCCAGGCGATGCGCGCCAGCCGCAGCGCGTGGCGCATCCAGTATTCGTCTTGAGATTGATTCACGCAGGCTCACTCCCGGCAGCAGCAAAGCGGCGCATTATAGCGATCCCGCGCGCAGAATCGAAGATGCAACCCTACTCCAGCTGTTGAAGCTCGCCGCGCGGCGTTACGCGCCAGCGGTGCTGGCAGAAAAAGAGCAGCGGGTTATCCTGCTTACTGTCGCTGTAGCCGCTATAGAGCTGCAGCGGCGTGCCGATCTTCTCTTCGAGCTGGACCACTTTCTCATGGCCGAGGCAGCGCATCGCCAGCACGCGGCCGCCAAAGCCGCGCTGCATCTGGCTGGCGATCAGTTTGACGCGCGGCAGGAACGCCGAATCGTAGTAAACCTGTTCTACCAGCGACTGCGGCGAGCCGGTGATCAGCCAGACGTCGGCATCGTCGCTGCCGAGGTAGTCGGTAAGGCGCTGCTGCACTACCGGAAACGCCGTCACCCGCTGGCGAAACCACTGCGCAAAAGCGGCTTCGCGCTGCTGCAGTGTGCGCTCCGAACGGCCGAAGGTGATCGACCAGAGCAGCAGGCTCATTGGCCAGCGCGCCGCGCGCCCTTTGATCAGCAGCCCTAGCCCCACCACCGGCAGCAGCGGGACCACCAGCAGCAAATTGAGCGGCTGACGCCACAGCGTATAGCGCATAAAGGTGCCGAACATATCCTGCTGATGCAATGTGCCATCCAGATCGAAAAACACCACGCGACGTTGTGTACCTTTGGTCAAAAAACGCTCCTTTCTGTTTTATTCGCCCTATGGTTCCTTATTGTAGCCATCAACTGCCGCAGCGGCGACGACAGCTATTTTTAATTCCAGCGGCTACAATGCCAGATGAATAGTTTATTCTTCAGCAGGTACAGGTATCTTAGGGCAGGCTACTTAAACGAGGACCAGGCATGAGCTCATTGCTGCGCATTCGTCAGCTCTATCCGCGTCTGGCGCTAAACGAGCGCCGGCTGGCGGACTTTCTGTTATCACAGCCGGATCGGGCGCGCCATCTCAGCTCGCAGAAGCTGGCTGAAGAGTCGGGGGTGAGTCAGTCGAGCGTGGTGAAATTCGCGCAGAAGCTGGGCTATAAGGGCTTTCCGGCGCTTAAGCTGGCGCTGAGCGAGTCGCTGGCGGATCGCGACGCCATTACCGTGCATAACCACATTCTCAGCGACGACTCGCTGAAAACCGTGGGCGAGAAGCTGCTGACCGAGAAACTCTCTGCGATTCGCGCCACGCTCGATATCAACAGCGAAGAGAAGCTGCACGAGACGCTGCACCTGCTGAAAAACGCCCAGCGCATCGTGCTGGTGGGCATCGGCGCCTCGGGGCTGGTGGCGAAGGATTTTTCCTGGAAGCTGATGAAGATCGGCATCAATGCGGTAGCGGAGCAGGATATGCACGCCCTGCTGGCCAGCGTGCAAGCGATGCGTCCCGGCGACGTGCTGCTGGCGATCTCCTATACCGGCGAGCGTAAAGAGATCAACCTGGCAGCGCAGGAGGCCGCGCAGATTGGCGCCTACGTGCTGGCGTTTACCGGCTTTACCCCCAATAGCCTGCAGCAGACCGCCACCCACTGCCTCTACACCGTGGCGGAAGAGCAGAGCACGCGCAGCGCCGCTATCTCGTCGACCACGGCGCAGCTGGCGCTGACCGACCTGCTGTTTATGGCGCTGGTGCAGAACGATCCAGAGCGCGCCGCCAGCCATATCCGTCACAGCGAAGCGCTGGTGAAAAAGCTGAACTGAGCGGCGAACGCGAGTATAATGGCGCCGTTTTTAGCTGATCAGGTGAAATCATGGCGCTGCTGATTACCGCCAAATGCATCAATTGCGATATGTGCGAACCCGAATGCCCTAACCAGGCGATCAGGCTCGGCGCGGAGATCTACGAGATTGACCCCGGCCGCTGCACCGAGTGCATCGGCCATTACGACGCCCCGACCTGCCAGAGCGTCTGCCCTATCGATAACACCATCATTATCGATCCACAGCACATCGAGTCGCGCGATGCGCTGTGGGAGAAGTTCGTGGTGCTGCACCACTAGTTTTCAATAATCACCGTTGCGCAGGCGTAGTGACGCTCATCCGCCAGCGTGACGTGAACCTGCCTGACGCCCAGCCTCTCCGCCACGTCGCTGGCGTGGTTGAAAAAGCGCAGCCCAGGCTTACCCAGCTCATCGTTGTAAACTTCAAACTGATTAAACGCCAGCCCGCCGCGAATGCCGGTGCCGAAGGCTTTGGCCGCCGCTTCCTTGACGGCAAAACGTTTGGCCAGAAAGCGCACCGGCTGCTGGTGCTGCTGATATTGCTGCCACTCGGCTTCGCTCAGCACGCGCCGCGCCAGGCGGTCGCCGGAGCGCTCAATCACCCCGGCAATACGCTCGATTTCGACGATGTCGGTGCCCAGTCCGAGAATAGCCATCAGCGACGCGCTTCCCGCATCAGCAGCTTCATCTCTTTTACCGCGTCGGCCAGGCCGCTGAAGAGCGCGCGGCCGATAATGGCGTGGCCGATATTCAGCTCGTGCATCTCCGGCAGTGCGGCGATCGGCTGGACGTTGTGGTAGGTGAGGCCGTGGCCGGCATTCACCTTGAGGCCCAGGCTGGCGGCAAAGGTGGCGGCGTGACGGATACGCGTCAGCTCTGCCTCGCGCGGCAGCCCCTCCGCCGCCTCGGCGTAGGCGCCGGTATGAATTTCAATGTAGGGCGCGCCGCTGGCAACCGCCGCCTCAATCTGACGATGATCGGGGTCGATAAACAGCGAAACCTGAATGCCCGCGTCGCTCAGCTGCTTAACCGCCGCGTTGATTTTGTCCTGCTGGCCCGCCACGTCAAGGCCGCCCTCGGTGGTCACCTCTTCGCGCTTTTCCGGCACCAGACAGACAAAGTGCGGCTTGATCTCGCAGGCGATACCAACCATCTCGTCGGTGACCGCCATCTCCAGGTTCATACGCGTCTGGATGGTGTCGCGCAGAATGCGCACGTCGCGATCGGTGATATGGCGGCGATCTTCGCGCAGGTGGACGGTAATGCCTTCCGCGCCCGCCTGCTCGGCAACAAAAGCGGCCTGCACCGGATCGGGATAGTGGGTGCCGCGCGCGTTACGTACCGTGGCGATATGATCGATATTGACCCCTAACAGCAACTCAGCCATGACAATCCTCAGCTTAACTATGTCGAAAAATCAGAGTGTACCGCGGCGCGCGGCGCAGGCACAGCGCTACGGGCTGGTTGCGTCGGGCCGCTTTTTCGGCACGAACTGGCGAAACAGCTCGGTGCTCTTTAAGGGTTTGCCGCCCAGGTAGGGTTTCAGCGCGATGCGGGTAAAGCGCTTGGCGGCGCGCAGCGTGTCGGCATCGGGGAAATCGCGCTCCCACAGCGCGCGCAGCTGACGGCCGGTGAAGCTGCGCTGGCCAGTGACCAGGCTGGCGATAAAGCCTTTCTCTTCACGGTAGCTGTAGGTCATGGCGTCGGTAACCGGCTCGCCGCTGCCGGCGCAGTGCAGAAAGTCGACGCCGTAGCCGAGATGCCCGAGCAGCGCCAGCTCGAAGCGGCGCAGCGCCGGTTCTGGCGAGCTGTTGTCGGCCGCCAGCGTCTGCAGACAGTTCAGGTAGTCGAAGAAGAGTTCTGAGAAGGGAAATTCCTGCTCCAGCACGCGCGACACCAGTTCGTTCACGTAAAGGCCGCAGTAGAGCGTAATGCCGCTGAGCGGCAGCGCCAGCGAGACCGCTTCGGCTTTGGTCAGGGTTTTGACCTCGCCGTGCCCGGTCCAGCGCACCAGCAGCGGCGTAAAGGGCTGCAGCGTGCCTTTCAGCTGCGAGCGGCGCGCGCGCGCGCCTTTCGCCAGCACCCTGACCCGCCCATGGCTTTCGCTGAAGAGATCAAGCAGCAGGCTGGTTTCGCTGTAGGGGCGACTATGCAGCACAAAGGCGCGTTGCCAGCCTTCCATAGGATCAGAGGTCGTCTACGTAGCCCAGGCTGCGCAGCGCACGTTCGTCGTCGGCCCAGCCTGACTTCACTTTGACCCACAGTTCGAGATGCACTTTGGCTTCGAACATCTCTTCCATGTCTTTACGCGCTTCAATACCGATGGTTTTGATTTTGGCGCCTTTGTTGCCGATCACCATCTTCTTCTGCCCTTCGCGCTCGACGAGGATCAGGCCGTTGATATCGTAGCCGCCGCGATCGTTACTGACGAACTGCTCGATCTCGACCGTAACCGAGTACGGCAGTTCGGCACCAAGGAAGCGCATCAGCTTCTCGCGGATAATCTCCGACGCCATAAAGCGCTGCGAGCGGTCGGTGATGTAATCTTCCGGGAAGTGGTGATCTGCCTGCGGCAGACGCTTGCGCACAATCGCCGCAATGGTGTCGACGTTTTTTCCGCTTTCAGCGGAGATCGGCACGATGTCGAGAAAGTTCATCTGCTGGCTCAGGAACTGCAGATGGGGCAGCAGGATGCTTTTATCCTGAATGTTGTCCACTTTGTTGATGGCCAGCACTACCGGCACTTTGTTGTCGCGCAGCTTGTTCAGCACCATCTCGTCGTCTGGCGTCCAGCGCGTGCCTTCGACCACGAAGATCACCAGCTCGACATCACCGATGGAGCTGCTGGCCGCGCGGTTCATCAGGCGGTTGATGGCGCGCTTCTCTTCCATGTGCAGCCCGGGCGTATCCACATAGATGGCCTGATATTCGCCTTCGGTGTGGATGCCCATAATGCGGTGACGCGTGGTTTGCGGCTTACGCGAGGTGATCGACACCTTCTGCCCCAGCAGCTGGTTCAGTAAGGTGGATTTGCCGACGTTGGGTCGGCCGACAATCGCGACAAAGCCGCAATAGGTATTCTGTTCGCTCATTCGAGTCCTGACTTTTTCAGCGCCTGTTCAGGCGCCGGGATATTGCTATTCGAGACCAAGCTTAATTAGCGCCTGTTCGGCAGCTGCCTGTTCTGCTTTACGGCGGCTGGAGCCTACGCCCACCACCGGTTCAGCCATGCCACTCACCTGACAGTGAATGGTGAATTCCTGATCGTGGGCTTCGCCACGCACCTGCACCACCAGATAGGACGGCAGCGGCAGGTGACGCCCCTGCAGATACTCCTGCAGGCGGGTTTTCGGATCTTTTTGTTTATCGCCCGGGCTAATCTGCTCGAGGCGCGTCTGATACCAGTCAAGGATCAGCTTTTCCACCGTCTGGATATTGCTGTCGAGGAAGATGCCGCCAATCAGCGCCTCCACCGTATCCGCCAGGATCGATTCGCGACGAAATCCGCCGCTTTTCAGTTCGCCCGGCCCCAGGCGCAAACATTCGCCAAGGTCAAACTCTCGCGCCATCTCCGCCAGCGTGTTGCCACGCACCAGCGTTGCGCGCATGCGACTCATATCGCCCTCGTCAACGCGAGGAAAGCGATGATAAAGCGCATTGGCGATTACATAGCTGAGAATGGAATCGCCGAGAAATTCGAGACGCTCGTTGTGCTTACTGCTGGCGCTGCGGTGCGTTAGCGCCTGTTGCAAGAGTTCCGGATGAGTAAAAGTGTAGCCCAGTTTGCGCTGAAGCTTATTAATGAGGATGGGGTTCATGCGATTCCAGTTCTTTTGTGCGTCTGTGACTCTGCATACGAAACAGGGCTGGCTTTCCAACACATTCTGTTTAGTGTGCAGTGGCCCCCCGCAGGAGGCCAACCGTTTTGCCCGTTTATCCGGGCCAGATTACTCAGTGAATGCCGCCGATACGGCTCAGGCGTACGCCTGTCGGCCACTGACCTTCCTGCTTATCGAAGCTCATCCAGATGGCGACCGCCTTGCCGACCAGATTGCGTTCCGGGACAAAGCCCCAGTAGCGGCTGTCGGCGCTGTTGTCGCGGTTATCGCCCATCATAAAATATTGCCCCTGCGGCACGATCCAGGTCGCCTGCGGCTGGCCCGGCTGCTGATAATACATGCTCGCCTGGCTCTGCGCTTCGTTTACCAGCAAAATATCGTGCGTAACCTTGCCCAGCGTCTCTTTACGCGTGCCAAGACGCAGACCGCCGCGCATCGTTTCGCCCTGCGGCACCTGATAGAAGCCGTTGCCCGCTTCGTTGCCGTCAAAGCCGCTAAAGGTCTGGATAAAGTTGCTCGGCTCGATATTGGTGTAGGTAATCGGCAGCGCGCTGGCGCAGCGCTGGCCGGCGGCGCAGTTCGGGCTGACGGTCAGCGTTTTGCTGTAGGGATCGAACACAACTTTATCGCCCGGCAGGCCGATGACGCGCTTAATGTAATCCAGGCTCGGATCTTTCGGGTATTTAAATACCGCGATATCGCCGCGCTGCGGATGGCCGGTCGGGATCAGCGTTGTCTGGGTGATGGGATCTTTAATGCCGTAGGCGAACTTCTCCACCAGAATAAAATCGCCGATCAGCAGCGTTGGCATCATAGAGCCAGACGGGATCTGGAAGGGCTCATAGATAAACGAGCGCACCACAAATACCACCAGCAGCACCGGGAAGACCGACGCAGCGGTCTCCACCCAGCCGGGCTGTCCGCCGACTTTCGCCAGCGTTTTGTCGTCGAGGGAGTGGCCAGCCGCAGCCTGCGCTTCCGCTCGTTTAGCCCGGCGCGCCGGCGCCCACTTCACGCGATCGATACACCAGATAATACCGGTGATCAGCGTCGCTAGCGCCAGAACCAGGGCGAACATATTAGCCATTAGGGATCCTTATTTGCTGTCCTTACCGACATGCAGAATGGCGAGGAAGGCTTCCTGCGGCAGCTCAACGTTACCCACCTGCTTCATGCGCTTTTTACCTTCTTTCTGCTTCTGCAACAGTTTCTTCTTACGGCTGACGTCGCCGCCGTAGCATTTAGCAAGTACGTTTTTACGCAGCTGCTTCACGGTTGAGCGAGCAATGATGTGGTTGCCGATCGCCGCCTGAATCGCAATGTCGAACTGCTGACGCGGGATCAGATCTTTCATCTTCTCAACCAGCTCGCGACCGCGATACTGCGAGTTATCACGGTGGGTGATCAGCGCCAGCGCATCGACGCGCTCCTGGTTGATCAGTACGTCTACGCGCACCATGTCAGACGCCTGGAAACGCTTGAAGTTGTAATCAAGCGACGCATAGCCGCGCGAGGTCGATTTCAGACGGTCAAAGAAGTCGAGAACCACTTCCGCCATCGGGATATCGTAGGTCAGCGCTACCTGGTTGCCGTGGTAGACCATATTGGTCTGCACGCCGCGCTTCTCAACGCAGAGCGTGATGACGTTGCCCAGGTACTCCTGCGGCAGCAGCATATGACACTCGGCGATCGGTTCGCGCAGCTCTTCGATGTTGTTCAGCGGCGGCAGCTTCGACGGGCTGTCGACGTAGACAATTTCGCCGCTAGTGGTCTCAACTTCGTACACTACGGTTGGCGCGGTGGTGATCAGATCGAGATCGTATTCGCGCTCCAGGCGCTCCTGAATGATCTCCATATGCAGCAGACCCAGGAAGCCGCAGCGGAAGCCGAAGCCGAGCGCGGTAGAGCTTTCCGGCTCATAGAACAGCGAGGCGTCGTTCAGGCTCAGCTTGCCGAGGGCGTCGCGGAAGGCTTCATAGTCGTCGGAGCTGACCGGGAACAGACCGGCATAGACCTGCGGCTTCACTTTCTTAAAGCCAGGCAGCGCTTTCTCCGCCGGGTTGCGCGACAGCGTCAGGGTATCGCCCACCGGCGCGCCAAGGATATCTTTGATGGCGCAGACCAGCCAGCCCACTTCGCCGCAGTTAAGCTGCGTGCGGTCGACCTGCTTCGGCGTGAAGATGCCGAGGCGATCGGCGTTGTAGACCTGGCCGGTGCTCATCACTTTGACTTTGTCGCCTTTGCGCAGGGTGCCGTTTTTCACGCGGATCAGCGAGACGACGCCAAGGTAGTTATCGAACCAGGAGTCGATAATCAGCGCCTGCAGCGGACCTTCTGGATCGCCTTCCGGCGGCGGAATATCGCGCACCAGACGCTCCAGCACTTCCGGCACGCCGACGCCGGTTTTCGCCGAGCAGCGCACCGCATCGGTGGCGTCAATGCCGACGATATCTTCAATCTCCTGCGCCGCGCGTTCCGGATCGGCGGCGGGCAGGTCGATTTTATTCAGTACCGGCACAACTTCCAGATCCATCTCAATCGCGGTGTAGCAGTTCGCCAGGGTCTGTGCTTCTACGCCCTGTCCTGCATCCACCACCAGCAGCGCGCCTTCGCAGGCCGCCAGAGAGCGCGATACTTCATAGGAGAAGTCGACGTGCCCTGGGGTATCGATGAAATTGAGCTGGTAAGTTTCGCCGTTGAGCGCTTTGTAATCGAGCGTCACGCTCTGCGCTTTGATGGTAATGCCGCGCTCGCGCTCCAGGTCCATTGAGTCGAGAACCTGCGCCGCCATCTCGCGATCGGTCAGGCCACCACAGATTTGAATCAGGCGGTCAGAGAGCGTCGATTTACCGTGGTCAATGTGCGCGATGATGGAGAAGTTTCTTATGTGCTTCATTTATATGAATATCTTCACGTAGAAAAACAGTTGAGAACCTGAGCACAGACACATTCAGGAAGATCGCTCTTTACCTACAATCCTGTCAGCCTCATTAATGACGACGCATATTACACTGTTAAGGCCGCGCATAAAAGAATGGAACGTAGCGGAATCACAACACTTTTTGGCGAGAAACAGGCGCTAAAAGGCCGCGATATACGCGGCCTGCAGAGGATTACGCTTCGCTTTCCACGCGCAGGGCGTCAGGTGGAAGCGCAACGTTCAGAATGATGGGCTGAAAAGCAGCGCGATCGCCTACTTTCATCGACACGCCTTTGGCGACGATAAAGCCGCCGATGCCGCCGAGCAGCGCGCCGCAGGCCGCCGCCAGATCGCTGTGAAACAGCGCCTGGAACAGGCCAGCCAGCAGAAACAGCCCAAACAGCGGCGTCATATAGACCAGCAGCGCCGAACCGACCAGGCTGCTCTCTTTGATGCCAAGCTCAACGCGCTGGCCAGGCTGCAGCGGCGTCGCGCTGACAATCTCCATTACGTGCGCATCTTTCGGCCCCAGTTTGTTAAGCATATGGCTGCCGCAGCCTTTACGCGCCGAGCAGCTGTTGCAGGAGGTTTTCGCCTCTGTATGCAGCGTGGCAATGCCGTCACGCCATGCCACTACCGTGGCCCACTCTCTCATCATCGTTGCGACCCCAAATCAATACTGTCCGCTATGCGTTTTGCCGTGGCGGGTGGTAGTTCGCCCACGACGGTGATTTCGCTATTATTGCGCACTTCGGTCTGTACCGTACGACGTCCTGTGCGCAACGTCTGCGTGACGCTGCTTTTATCGGCCGGAGTAATATTGATGGCGAAGCTGAACAGGCCGTCGCTGTAGAGGCGCGACTCAACGGTTTTATTCATTGCCGGAATGTCGCGTCGGCTCTGGGATACCAGCTTCATGCCCGCAGGCACCCAGCCTGGCTGCCAGCCCAGCGTCACCTTCTCGCCTTCCGGCACCGAAAGCGACGGCGGCAGATTAGCCTTTTGCAGTCCCTGCATAAGATTGCGCACGCCTTCGTCAACCGCGAAGCTAATGACGCGGAACTGCTCCAGCGTTTCACCGTCGCGATCCAGCAGATCGATGCGCAGCGGCAGTTTCGTGTCGACGTCGAGCCACACCACATAGCTATAGCGCGTACCGTCGCGCGAGACGATGCGGATCACCTCGCAGAGCTGATCGGCGATGCGCGAACGCCCCACCGGGATAAAATCCCAGGCGCTGGCGAGCTGAGAGAAGTCAGCAAAGATGGGCGACGGCAAGGCGTCAATGATGTTTTGACCGTGCAAAGAGAAAGGATCGAGCCCGGGTTCGAAATAGCTGATATCGCCGCCGCGCTGAATCACTTCACGACGCGGGCCGTCCATCTGCAGCAGCTGCGCATAGACGCGATTATCGATCACCGCGTGACGATAACGCAGCGACTCGATGCCGATGCGCGAGACGTTGATATAAGCGAATTCGTAGTTGAGGGTCTGGCTTGCCTGCTCCATCTGCTGTAACAACGCCCCGGACGCAGAGGTTTGCGCCGGGGCGGTAGATGACCAAAGCAGGCTGCCTGCCAGCAGGCTAACGGCGCACCAAAGCTGCTTCATTACTGCTGTTGCGTACCTAAGGTCTGATTACCGGGAACGTCCGCCTGCGCCTGCTGCGGGGCGTTGGTTTCAAACTGCAGGCGATCGGAGTGCAGACGGCGCTGCAGTTCATAATCCTGCAGCATCGCGTTAACGCGACGGCGCTGCTCCTGAACCTGCTGGTTAGCGCCGCTGGTGTCAAAGGCGTCAGACGGCACGCCCAGGCTGACCGGCGATGCCTTGCCCATCATCGGCAGCGTATTAAACACTGGCGAATCAGAAGGTTCGGCGGAGGTGCCGCTCGGCTGGTTGTAGTGCTGTACGCCGACGATTACCGCCAGCGATACGCACGCCGCCACGCCAACCTGCGTCAGCTGTGCCGCCCAGGGGCGCATTTTGCGCCAGAAAGGCATCTTAGCCACGCTGGCCGGTTCAGGCTGAGATTCAACAATCAGCGGCGTAACCTTGCGGGCTGGCTCTTGTTCAAGGGCCGCCGCGACGCGCGCAGAGATATCGAAGTGCAGCACATCGCCTACATCCCCGCGCATGGTGTCGCGGATAAGATGATAGCTTTTCCAGCGCTGTTGCAGCTCTGCATCCTGAGATAGTGCTGACAGCAGCGCGTTATCGAGCGCCTCGCCATCCATCAAAGCGGAAAGTTGTTCTTTCTGCATGCCTAAGTACCCTTCCAGTAGCCGTTATCACTGACGTTGGATAAGCGGTTGAACTTTATTATCAATGGCCTCTCGCGCACGGAAGATACGTGAACGCACTGTACCGACCGGGCAATCCATAATGGCGGCGATCTCTTCGTAGCTCAGTCCGTCCAGTTCCCTGAGCGTAATCGCCATACGCAGATCTTCAGGGAGTGCCTCAATGGTACGAAAGACAATTTGTTTCAGTTCGTCTGACAACATTAAGTTCTCAGGGTTCGAAATTTCTTTTAACGCGCCAGCACTTTCGAAATTTTCTGCATCGATCGCATCCACATCGCTGGATGGCGGGCGACGTCCCTGAGCAACCAGATAATTTTTGGCGGTATTGACCGCGATACGATAAAGCCAGGTATAGAACGCGCTGTCGCCGCGAAAGGATTCCAGCGCGCGATACGCTTTGATAAAGGACTCCTGCACGACATCAGGCACGTCTCCCGACGGGACGTAGCGGGAAACCAGGCTCGCCACTTTATGCTGGTAGCGAATAACCAGGAGGTTAAATGACTTCTGATCTCCCTTCTGCACCCGCTCTACGAGTACCTGATCCGTTAACTGCTCGCTCATCCGAGGTAATGTCTCCCCAAATTCTTTTAAATGCGTAAAGGAACTGCCAGCACATCTTCATGGTTCTGAGCAAGCATCCGCTTAGAGTCGTGGTGCGGCAAAAAGTTCACTTAACGCGCTGATGATGACTCTTCCAGACGCGCTGTCATTTGTTTTTCATTCTCAAGACAGTGTAATCCAGACTGCGGCTATCAACGCAGAATCGCAGGCAGAGTACCCTATGACAGAGGCTTTTTCATCTTTAAATCCTGTCCGGACGCCGCGTTTTATATAAAAAACACATCTTATTTGGCTTTTTCTTTAACTGGTTGTTTTTACGTATATCCGCCGGTTAATTGATCTAAGGCAAGCGCCCGTGCGTTTAAAATACTTCACAACAGAACGGGGAACGCCTATTCTCAAGCCACCCTTGTTTAGTAAATTAAACACCATGGCACATTCACTCTCCCCCGATTATCAGTGCGATATTTTAATCATCGGCAGCGGCGCGGCGGGTTTGTCGCTGGCACTGCGGCTGGCGGCACATTATGACGTGCTGGTACTGAGCAAAGCGCAGGTCAGCGAAGGCTCAACGCTTTACGCGCAGGGCGGCATCGCCGCAGTCTTTGATGAGACCGACAGTATCGAATCTCATGTGGAGGATACGCTGATTGCCGGCGCCGGCCTGTGCGAGCGCGAGGCGGTTTCGTTCGTCGCCAGCAACGCGCGCCACTGCGTGCAGTGGCTGATTGATAACGGCGTCGCCTTCGATCGCGATCCGCAGGCGGCAGGCGATATGCCCTATCATCTGACGCGCGAGGGGGGCCACAGCCACCGACGCATTCTTCACAGCGCCGACGCCACGGGGCGCGCGGTTGAAACCACGCTGGTGAGCCAGGCCCTGAGCCATCCCCGCATTCATATTCTGGAACGCAGCAACGCGGTCGATCTGATCCTGTCGGACAAGCTGGGCCTGCCAGGCCCGCGCCGCGCCGTCGGTGCCTGGATATGGAACCGCAACCGCGAGCAGGTGGAAACCTGCAGCGCCCGCGCGGTGGTGCTGGCAACCGGCGGCGCGGCAAAGGTCTATCAATACACCACCAATCCCGACGTCGCCTCCGGCGACGGTATCGCGATGGCGTGGCGCGCCGGCTGCCGCGTCGCCAATCTGGAATTCAACCAGTTCCATCCAACGTCGCTGTTTCATCCCGAGGCGCGCAGCTTTCTGCTCACCGAAGCGCTGCGCGGCGAAGGTGCCTGGCTGCTGCGGCCCGACGGCAGCCGCTTTATGCCCGACTTTGACGCGCGCGCCGAACTGGCGCCGCGCGATATCGTGGCGCGCGCCATCGACCATGAGATGAAACGGCTCGGCGTCGACTGCGTCTACCTGGATATCAGCCACCAGCCGGCAGCGTTTATCCGCGAACACTTCCCGACGATTTATGAAAAGCTGCTGACGTTCGGCCTCGACCTGACGCGGGATCGCATTCCCATTGTGCCCGCCGCGCACTATACCTGCGGCGGCGTTATGGTGGATGCGCGCGGGCGCACGGACGTCGACGGGCTCTACGCTATCGGCGAAGTGAGCTATACCGGCCTGCACGGCGCCAACCGCATGGCCTCTAACTCGCTGCTGGAGTGCCTGGTTTACGGCTGGTCGGCTGCGGAAGATCTGATTCAGGGGCTGCCGCAAAGAGCCGCGCCTGACCAGCTGCCCCCCTGGGATGAGAGCCGCGTTGACGATGCGGACGAGCGCGTAGTGATCCAGCATAACTGGCACGAGCTGCGGCTGTTTATGTGGGATTACATGGGGATTGTGCGCACCACGCGCAGGCTGGAGCGCGCGCTGCGCCGCATCAGTCTGCTGCAGCAGGAGATCGACGAATACTACGCCCATTTTCGTCTCTCCAGCGACCTGCTGGAGCTGCGCAACCTGACGCAGGTCGCCGAACTGATGGTGCGCTGCGCGCTGGAGCGCAAAGAGAGCCGCGGGCTCCATTTTACCCGCGACTATCCCGATATGCTGCCCGACGCTAAGCCGACGATCTTAACGCCTTCCTACATAAAGAGATAAAAATCGCGGGTCAGGCTGCACCAGGCTTCCGAGTAGCGCGTATCCTGATTGCGGATTGCCATGCGCTCCAGCAGCGTTTCCCCCGCGCTGGGGGAGAAGCCGAGCAGCACGCGATGCGGCGGCCGGTGCGCATATTCCGCCACGTCGATGCGAAAACGCAGATGCCAGCCTGACGCCTGCGCCAGCGCGATCGTTGATTGCCCTATCGCTTCCGGCAGCACGACGCAGAAGAAGCCCTCTTCGTCGATTAAACGCGCGGCGTAGCGCAGCAGGCTGGCATGATCCAGCGTCGCCGTCGAGCGGGCCGCGTCGCGCGCCGGGGTGGCGCAGGCGACGTCGGGCGGATAATAAGGGGGATTGCTGACGATCAGCGAATAGCGCTGCTGGCAGCTGTCGGCGAAAGCGGCAATATCCTGCTGATGGACGCGAATGCGCGCCGCCCACGGCGACTGCGCCACATTCTCCTGCGCCTGCTGCGCGGCGGCAACATCAAGCTCGACCGCGTCGACAGGCACCGTATCAGCCGTGCGCTGCGCCAGCATCAGGGCGATAAGCCCGCTGCCGCTGCCGATATCGAGCACCCGGCGCGCATTGGCTACCGGCGCCCAGGCGCCCAGCAAAATGGCATCGGTGCCGACTTTCATGGCGCAGCGGTCGTGCGCCACAAAGAATTGTTTGAAGGTGAAACCGTTTCTTTTTAATACCGGCCGCACATGCGGCTTTTCCTGCGTCATACTCTGCAACCATTACCTTTTTTCCTGCCGTGCGGCAGCGCTTCAGTGTAACGTGACGGCGTGAGGAATACACGTAATGGGCTGGCCGGCGCGGATTAACAGATGAAGATTGCGTGCGATCTGTCTATAATCAGCGCCCCAAACTGAGGTAGACCATGACAGTAACCACATTCTCCGAACTCGAACTCGACGAAAGCCTGCTGGAAGCCCTGCAGGATAAAGGCTTTACTCGCCCTACCGCCATTCAGGCCGAGGCGATCCCGCCCGCGCTGGAGGGCCGCGACGTTCTGGGTTCGGCGCCTACCGGCACCGGGAAAACCGCCGCGTACCTGTTGCCGGTACTGCAGCACCTGATCGATTTTCCGCGCAAGAAATCGGGGCCGCCGCGCATCCTGATCCTGACCCCTACCCGCGAACTGGCGATGCAGGTCGCCGATCACGCGCGCGAGCTGGCGAAACATACCCATCTCGATATCGCCACCATTACCGGCGGCGTGGCGTATATGAACCACGCGGAAGTGTTCAGCGAAAACCAGGATGTGGTGGTGGCGACCACCGGTCGTCTGCTTCAGTACATTAAAGAAGAAAACTTCGACTGCCGCGCCGTTGAAACCCTGATCCTCGACGAAGCGGACCGCATGCTGGATCTGGGCTTCGCGCAGGATATCGAAACCATTGCGGGCGAAACCCGCTGGCGCAAGCAAACCATGCTCTTCTCTGCCACGCTGGAAGGCAACGCGATTAAAGATTTCGCCGAGCGTCTGCTTAACGATCCGGTTGAAGTGGAAGCCGATCCCAGCCGTCGCGAGCGTAAAAAGATCCAGCAGTGGTACTACCGCGCTGACGATCTGGAGCATAAAACCAAACTGCTGGTTCATCTGCTGAAGCAGCCGGACGTGACGCGCTCCATCGTCTTCGTGCGCAAGCGCGAGCGTCTGCACGAGCTGGTGCAGTGGCTGCACGATGCGGGAATCCGCTGCTGCTATCTGGAAGGCGAAATGGTGCAGGCTAAACGCACCGAGGCGATCAAACGCATCACCGACGGCCGCGTCAACGTGCTGGTGGCGACCGACGTTGCCGCGCGCGGTATCGATATCGAGGATGTGAGCCACGTCTTTAACTACGATATGCCGCGCACCGCCGATACCTATCTGCACCGCATCGGCCGTACCGCACGCGCCGGACGTAAAGGCACCGCGCTGTCGCTGGTAGAGGCGCACGACCATCTGCTGCTCGGCAAAATCAGCCGCTATCTGAACGAGCCGCTGAAACCGCGCGTGGTCGACGAACTGCGTCCGGTGACGCGCGCGCCAAGTGCTAAAACCACTGGAAAACCGTCGAAAAAGGCGCTGGCGAAACGCAAAGAGAAAAAAGAGAGCGAAGCGGAAAAGCCGCGCGTGAAGAAACGTCATCGCGACACTAAAAACGTGGGAAAACGCCGCAAGCCAAGCGCTGCCGCGCCAGCCAGCGGCGATGCGGAATAAATCAGCACCACAATAAAAAAATCGCCTCAATCGAGGCGATTTTTTTTAGTTAAGCGGGCAAAACGGCGATTATTGTCAGTGGTATAAGGCTAACGCCTTAAGTCTCAGGTTCTCCTCACGCCGCCTGTGCTGAAAAATAAAAATCTTACGTGTTATTAATAACCTGCCTTTGACAGCGACGTGGATGATTTTTCTGCACGCGCTCAACGTTGCCCTGTTACAGACTTTCAGTGAAGGTACGAGTTATCACGTCGCGCTGCTGTTCCGGCGTCAGCGCGTTAAAGCGCACCGCATAACCTGAAACGCGAATCGTCAGCTGCGGATATTTCTCAGGATGCTTAACCGCATCTTCCAGCGTTTCACGGCGCAGCACGTTAACGTTCAGGTGCTGACCCCCTTCGATACGCACCTGCGGCTTCATCTCCACCGGCACTTCGCGCCAGGCGAATTCGCCCAGCTCGCTAACGGCTACAACCTGATCTTCTTCATAACCCGCTTTTGCGCACAGGCAGCGCGCTTCCGCTTTTTCGTCGTCGATCAGCCAGAAAGAGTTCATCAAATCGGGGTTATTGGTTTGAGTAATTTGAATGCCAGTGATCATAATCAGTTCTCCAGAACATGGCGCCATCCTGCCTGGCGCGGTAGGTAAATCAATATCGCCCTGATATAACACTCGCTTCTCGCGGAAGTTTTGACCTTAGTCAATTTTCACAACCGCACTTTTCACTGCTAATTTCAATTAATTGATTCAGATAAATTTTTAACTAAAAAATATTTTGTAAATTTCAAATATTTTTTACCTTCAACCTGGTGCGGTGAACCGTTAAGCTAACGGCATCGATCTATAAGGGAGCAGACCATGACGGATAAACTGACCTGGCACGACGTGCTGGCCGAAGAGAAAGAGAAGCCCTACTTTACCGAAACCCTGAAACTGGTAGCCAACGAGCGGGCGGCTGGCGTGACGGTTTATCCGCCGCAAAAAGATGTCTTTAATGCGTTTCGCCTGACAGAGCTGGGTGACGTCAAGGTGGTGATCCTCGGCCAGGATCCCTATCACGGCCCGAATCAGGCGCACGGTCTGGCCTTTTCGGTACTGCCCGGCGTGCCGGTGCCGCCCTCTTTGCAGAATATGTATAAAGAGCTGGAGCAGGAGTTTCCCGACTTTAAGCGTCCACAGCACGGCTTTCTCGAAAGCTGGGCGAAACAGGGTGTAATGCTGCTGAATACGGTGCTGACCGTGGAAGCGGGCAAGGCGCATTCCCATGCGCGCTTCGGCTGGGAAACCTTTACCGATAACGTTATCGCCGCAATTAATGCGCATCGCGAAGGGGTGGTGTTTTTGCTCTGGGGCTCGCACGCGCAGAAGAAAGGCAGCATTATTGACCGACAGCGCCATCACGTTTTGCAGGCGCCGCATCCGTCACCGCTTTCTGCCCATCGCGGCTTCTTTGGCTGCGGCCACTTCGCACAGGCCAACGACCTGCTGACGCAGGCAGGCGAGAAACCGATCGACTGGATGCCGCAGCTGCCTGCCAGCTGAGCCACCAATAAAAACGGCCGCATCACCGTGCGGCCGTCTGACTTCTTTTGTAATGCTTAGCTTTTCGCTTTGGCGACCGCAACCATCGCCGGGCGCAGCAGGCGACCGTTCAGCGTATAGCCGCGCTGCATCACCATCATCACATGGTTAGGGGCCACGTCGTCCGACTCCATCATCGACATCGCCTGATGAATTTCCGGGTTAAACGGCACGTTGGTATCGCCCACGACTTCAACGCCGAACTTGCGTACCGCGCCCAGCAGCGATTTCAGGGTCAGCTCGATCCCTTCAATCATTGATGCCAGCTCCGGGTTCTCTTTGTCCGCAACTTCCAGCGCGCGCTCAAGGCTGTCGATAACCGGCAGCAGCTCATTGGCGAATTTTTCCAGCGCGAACTTATGCGCTTTTTCTACGTCAATTTCGGTGCGACGGCGGATATTTTCCACTTCCGCCTGCGCGCGCAGCTGAGCGTCGCGAACGCCGGTCTGCAGCTGCGCCAGTTCAGCTTCCAGCTGCGCAATACGCTCATCACGCGGATCCACCTCTACTGCCGTCTCCGCTTCCTGAGGTTGCTGCTGATCCTGTTGAATTTCGTCTGAGACTTGCTCGTTTGGGGTGTTCTGTTCTTTACTACTCATGAATTTCTCCGCGTTTTGCACATTCATCTCGCCAGTCCGCTTATTATGGGGATCGGTTTGACGGTTTCAAGGGAACCCATCACATTGCCTTGCCGTTTTGGCTTATGAGGAAAGACCCACCAAATGAACAAACACTTTAACTGCATTGGTATTGTAGGCCATCCGCGTCACCCTACCGCTCTCACCACGCATGAGATGCTGTGGCGCTGGCTGACGTCCAAAGGTTATCAAGTGATTATTGAGAAGCAGATCGCGCAGGAGCTCAACCTACAGGATGCCCAGACCGGGACGCTGGCGGAGATTGGACAGCAGGCGGACCTGGCCGTTGTGGTCGGCGGCGACGGCAATATGCTCGGCGCGGCGCGCGTGCTGGCACGCTACGACATCAAGGTGATCGGCATTAACCGCGGCAACCTCGGCTTTCTCACCGACCTCGATCCCGATAATGCGCAGCAGCAGCTGGATGAGGTGCTGCAGGGAAACTATTTTGTCGAAAGCCGCTTTCTGCTGGAGGCGCGCGTCTGTAAAGAGGCGTGCTCGCCGCGTCTCGGCCTGGCCATTAATGAGGTGGTGCTCCATCCCGGCAAAGTGGCGCATATGATCGAGTTCGAGGTCTATATCGACGAGGTGTTCGCCTTCTCGCAGCGTTCCGACGGCCTGATTATCTCGACGCCGACCGGCTCGACCGCCTACTCGCTGTCAGCGGGCGGCCCGATTTTAACCCCTTCGCTCGACGCCATCGCGCTGGTGCCGATGTTCCCGCACACCCTGTCGGCGCGCCCGCTGGTGATCAACAGCAGCAGCACCATCCGACTGCGCTTTTCTTCGCGCCGCAGCGATCTTGAGATCAGCTGCGACAGCCAGATCGCCCTGCCGATTCAGGAAGGGGAAGATGTCTTAATTCGCCGCAGCGAGAACCACCTTAACCTGATCCATCCTAAAAACTACAGCTATTTCAATACGCTGAGTTCCAAGCTGGGCTGGTCGAAAAAATTGTTTTAATTTCAGCGCGCCCTCTTTACTGGATAAAAAACCAGTTTATACTGTATGAAAAACCATATCTGTTTTTCCATACAGGTGATTCTATGCTGGCACAGCTGACCATCAGTAATTTCGCTATCGTTCGTGAGCTCGACATTGATTTCCAACGCGGTATGACGGCGATTACCGGTGAAACCGGCGCGGGTAAGTCTATTGCTATTGACGCGCTCGGTCTGTGCCTCGGCGGCCGCGCTGAAGCGGATATGGTGCGTCAGGGCGCCGCCCGCGCCGACCTCTGCGCCCGCTTTAACCTCAAGTCCTCCCCCTCTGCGCAGCGCTGGCTGGAAGAGAATCAGCTGGATGACGGCAACGAGTGTCTGCTGCGTCGCGTTATCAGCGCCGATGGCCGCTCGCGCGGCTTTATCAACGGCACGGCGGTGCCGCTGTCGCAGCTGCGCGATCTGGGTCAGCTGCTGATTCAGATCCACGGCCAGCACGCGCACCAGCTGCTGCTCAAGCCTGACCACCAGAAACACCTGCTTGACGCCTACGCCGGCCATGACGAGCTGCTGCGACAGATGCGCAGCGACTATCAGGCATGGCATCAGAGCTGCCGCAATCTGGCGCAGCATCAGCAGCTGTCGCAGGAGCGCGAGGCGCGCCGCGAGCTGCTGCAGTATCAGCTGAAAGAACTCAACGATTTCGCGCCGCAGGCGAACGAGTACGAGCAGATTGACGAGGAGTACAAGCGCCTCGCCAACAGCGGACAGCTTCTCTCTACCAGCCAGCAGGCGCTGCAGCTGCTCGCCGACGGTGACGACAGCAACCTTAACAGCCTGCTCTACACCGCTCGTCAGATGGTGACCGAGGTTGTCACCCTGGATGACAAGCTGAGCGGCGTGCTCAATATGCTGGAAGAAGCGGCGATTCAGCTCAGCGAGGCGAGCGACGAGCTGCGCCACTACGTTGACCGGCTCGATCTCGATCCCAACCGTCTCTATGAGCTGGAGCAGCGTATCTCCCGCTATATTGCGCTGGCGCGCAAGCATCACGTCGCACCGGAAGGGCTGGCGGAGCTGCATCAGCAGCTGCTGACGGAGGCGGAGCTGCTTTCGCAGCAGGAGAGCGATCAGGAGAGCCTGCAGGCGTTAGTTAGTGAACACTATCAAGCCGCGCTGCGCAGCGCGGAGCGTCTGCATCAGCAGCGCCAGCAATATGGTGCTGAACTGGAACAGCTGATCACCCAGAGTATGCATCAGCTATCCATGCCGCACGGCTGTTTCACTATCGCGCTGGCCTTCAACCCCGATCACCTCACGGCGGATGGCGCGACGCGTATCGACTTCCAGGTGACCACCAACCCAGGCCAGCCTCTGCAGCCGCTGGGTAAAGTCGCGTCCGGCGGTGAGCTGTCGCGTATTGCGCTGGCGATCCAGGTGATTACCGCGAAGAAGATGGAAACCCCGGCGATGATCTTCGACGAAGTGGACGTCGGCATCAGCGGCCCGACCGCTGCCGTAGTGGGACGCTTGCTGCGCCAGCTGGGCGAATCGACCCAGGTAATGTGCGTTACCCACCTGCCGCAGGTGGCGGGCTGTGGCCATCAGCACTTCTTTGTCAGCAAAGAGACCGATGGCGCCATGACCGAAACCCATATGCAGGCGCTGGACAAGCGCGCGCGCCTGCAGGAGCTGGCGCGTCTGCTGGGCGGCAGCGAGGTCACGCGTAATACCCTCGCTAACGCAAAAGAACTTTTAGCGGCGTAACGGCCGCACTTTCTTCCCGCTGCGTGGTCATATGCTTGCTCTGTCGATGTAGAGGTTTCCAATAGCGAAAAGGTTTATTATCATCGGCTACTTATGTCGCCTGAATAATAAAGCCTGCCGCAGGCAGAGTTCAGAATTTGATGGCAAAAAAACAGCCTGAGAAAAAGGCGTTTGGCCCCAGAAAAGGAATGTAGAGATGCGCTGTAAAACGCTGACTGCCGCGGCAGTGGTAATGTTGATGATGACCGCCGGATGCTCCACCCTTGAGCGCGTGGTTTACCGCCCAGATATCAACCAGGGCAACTACCTGGTCGCCAACGATGTGGCGAAAATCCACAACGGCATGACCCAGCAGCAGGTCGCCTATACGCTTGGAACGCCGATGATGCGCGATCCCTTTGGCAGCAACGTCTGGTATTACGTGTTCCGTCAGGAGCCAGGTCATGAAAAGGTGAAGCAGCAGACGCTGACCCTTACCTTCGACAGCAACGGCATCTTGACCAATATCGACAACAAGCCGAACCTGACCGCATCGCAGGACTGATCGACTACGCAACAAAAAAGGCGCCGCTGGCGCCTTTTGCTTTTCTGGCAGGCCGGTACTGACCGGCGTTACTTTTTCCCGCCGGCTGAACGTTCAGCACGCTGCCGCCGCAGCTCTTTGGGATCGGCGATCAGCGGACGGTAGATCTCCACCCTGTCGCCTTCCTGCAGCGTATCGCTCAGCTTTACCGTACGGCTAAAAACGCCCACCTTGTTTTGGCTGAGGTCGATATCGCGGCGCAGCTCAAGCAGGCCGGATGCGACGATCGCCTGCTCGACAGTGCTTCCCTCTTCCAGCGTGACGACGCGCTGATACTGTTTCTCCGGCAGCGCGTAAACCACCTCAACGGAGATCTCAGGCACTGTAGACCTCTTTGGCGCGCTGAGTGAAGGCCTGCACCATGCTGTTGGCCAGCTCTTTAAAGATGCGGCCGAACGCCATTTCCACCAGCATATTGGTGAACTCAAAGTCGAGGCTAAGCTCAACCTTGCAGGCGTCGTCGCCCAGCGAGATAAACTGCCATCCGCCGGTAAGCTTGCGGAACGGCCCGTCGACCAGCTGCATATGGATGCGCTGATTGTCGGTAAGCGTGTTGCGCGTGGTAAATGTCTTACTGATGCCCGCTTTTGAGACGTCTACCGAGGCCGTCATCTGATTTTCAGAGGATTCCAGCACGCGACTGCCGGTACAGCCCGGCAAAAACTGTGGATAGGCATCCACGTCGTTGACCAGTTGGTACATTTGCTCAGCGCTGAAGGGCACCAGCGCTGAACGACTAATCTGAGCCATAATGGTTCCTGTTCATCACAAAACCGCTGAATTGTAGCATTTCCAGCGATCAAACAAAAATTCCCCGCATTGAGAGGTGTGCTAGAATATCCCGTTTCCCGGTGCCCCGCTGGACAAGGGGTGCGATGGCCGCCTAAGTGATGTAAAATACGCCGCACTATGACAAAGAAAAAAGTACATAAACCCGGTTCTGCCACTATTGCCCTTAACAAACGCGCCCGTCATGAATACTTCATTGAAGAGGAGTTCGAAGCGGGATTGTCGCTACAAGGATGGGAAGTCAAATCGCTCCGTGCGGGTAAAGCCAACATCAGCGACAGCTATATTCTGCTGCGCGATGGCGAAGCTTATCTGTTCGGCTCAACCTTCCAGCCGCTAGCCGTGGCCTCTACGCACGTTGTCTGCGATCCGACGCGCAACCGTAAGCTGCTGCTTAACCAGCGTGAACTTGACTCGCTCTATGGCCGCGTAAATCGCGAAGGCTATACCGTTGTTGCGCTGTCGCTTTACTGGAAGAACGCCTGGTGCAAGCTGAAGATCGGCGTTGCGCGCGGTAAGAAAGAGCATGACAAGCGCGACGATATTAAAGAGCGCGAGTGGAAGCTCGATAAAGCGCGCATTATGAAAAATCGCAACCGCTAATCACTGGATAGTCTTAAAGATTTTTGCTAGAGTAGTTGGTTCCTGGGGCTGATTCTGGATTCGACGGGATTTGCGAAACCCAAGGTGCATGCCGAGGTGCGGTAGGCCTCGCTAAAAAACCGCAAAAAAATAGTCGCAAACGACGAAAACTACGCACTAGCAGCTTAATAACCTGCTTAGAGCCCTCTCTCCCTAGCCTCCGCTCTTAGGACGGGGATCAAGAGAGGTCAAACCCAAAAGAGATCGCGTGGATGCCTTGCCTGGGGTTGAAGCGTTAAATCTAATCAGGATAGTCTGTCAGTGGCGTGTCTGTCCGCAGCTGCCAGGCGAATGTAAAGACTGACTAAGCATGTAGTACTGAGGATGTAGGAATTTCGGACGCGGGTTCAACTCCCGCCAGCTCCACCAAAATTCTCCATCGGTGATTACCAGAGTCATCCGATGAAGTCCTAAGAGCCCGCACGGCGCAAGCCCTGCGGGCTTTTTTGTGCCCTCTATTTGTCCCGCGAAGTCCGAAGTGAACTAATTAAATCCGAACCTTTTAGGCCCATTGATAGGCCCAACGAAAAGCTATATTGTTTTCGTTGGGCCTAAACGCATGGAGATTCCCCATGGCAAGAAAAACCAAGCCGTTAACCGATACGGAAATCAAAGCCGCCAAACCTAAAGATGCCGATTACCAGCTGTATGATGGGGACGGGCTTACTCTATTAATCAAGTCTAGTGGTAGTAAGCTCTGGCAGTTCCGTTACTATCGACCGCTGACAAAACAGCGAACCAAACAGAGCTTCGGTGCCTACCCTGCAGTCTCCCTTTCTGATGCGCGTAAACTCAGAGCTGAATCTCGAGTTTTGTTGGCGAAAGACATTGATCCTCAGGATCATCAGAAAGAACAGGTAAGAAATTCTCAAGAGGCTAAAACCAACACTTTCCTGTTAGTTGCCGAGCGTTGGTGGAATGTGAAGAAAACCAGCGTAACAGAGGACTATGCCGAGGATATCTGGCGCTCGCTTGAGAGAGATGTTTTCCCAGCAATCGGTGATATCAGTGTCACTGAGATTAAGGCTCATACTCTGGTTAAAGCAGTGCAGCCGGTTCAGGCCAGAGGTGCATTAGAGACAGTCCGACGCCTTTGTCAGCGTATTAACGAGGTCATGATTTATGCGCAGAACACAGGCTTGATTGATGCAGTTCCCAGTGTAAATATCGGAAAAGCGTTTGAGAAACCGCAAAAGAAAAACATGCCAAGCATACGCCCGGATCAACTTCCACAGCTAATGCAGACTATGCGTACGGCAAGTATCAGCTTGTCCACAAGATGTCTATTCATGTGGCAACTTCTCACCATCACCCGTCCTGCCGAAGCTGCTGAGGCTCGATGGGATGAAATCGATTTTGATGCTAACGAATGGAAAATTCCTGCAGCCCGAATGAAGATGAACCGAGACCATACGGTTCCACTATCCGATGAGGCTCTCTCTGTACTAGAAATGATGAAGTCACTTAGTGGTGGCCGAGAATTTATTTTTCCCAGTCGCATTAATCCGACCCAGCCAATGAACAGCCAAACAGTTAATGCAGCCCTTAAGCGTGCTGGCTTAGGAGGCGTTCTCGTATCACATGGTTTACGTTCTATCGCTAGTACGGCGCTCAATGAGGAAGGATTTCCGCCTGATGTTATTGAGGCTGCACTTGCTCATGTGGATAAGAATGAGGTTCGTCGCGCTTACAATCGAAGTGACTATCTTGAGCAACGACGACCGATGATGCAGTGGTGGGCTGATTTTGTTAAAGCAGCAGATAGCGGCAGCATTGTGAATAGTAGGGTTAGGGGAATACGTCTTGTAGGATGAATCCTTTATCAGCACCCATTATGGGTGCTGATAACTCGCCTATAGGTAGTACGGAATTTTACCCTTTGGTTTTCTTTTTTCTAGTAACCGTATTATCTAAAGCCAATTTGACACTTTCAATATTTCTTGACCAGTTTTTTATAATGGTATCTGCCAACGCATCAGGGCTCATTGTTGATATCCGGTATTTTTTACTTTGATTATTAATTTCAAAATTTGACTCTTCGACAAATTTCCATAAGGGGTCAATGAGGTCATTTACCGCAGCTGCTTTACTTTTCCACCCACCTTCAGGTACGGAGCTATTGATTAAATAAACAAGCTTATCCTGAATTATTCGATACACTTCTGATTTACTGTTCCCACCTTCTTTTCCGGCCTTAGCTCTAACATGTGATAATTTTTTTGGGTACATACAGAAACATGAAACCATGACATACCAATACATCTGTCAAATAATTCAGCTGACTTAATGAACGCTTTAATAGCAACACATTCATTCTCCGACATAACTGACTTTCCCCATTGATAAGACATTGAGGCAAAAAATAGATGTGATTTAAACACATCATTAATTAAAAAAGGATCCTGAATAAGATGACAAAATGTTTCTCTGAAAATACGTAATTTTAACTGTTTCCAGCATTCCTGAGCTGGATCATATAATTCTGTATATTCCTCTTTTAATTGCTCCACTCCGTCAACAGTAGAATATTTATACTCCTTACGTGATGGATCACTGTACAAAATCACACGAGTTCCTACCTTATCAGAATTCCAGAATTGATCTCGCATCTCGCTGAGTTCCTTTCGTATCACGGGATAACTTTCGCTGAGCACATCAACGTATATGTCCCAATCACATCCAACCATCTGCCCAGAAAGCCAAACCGCTTTTTGACTAATTTCTTCGCAAAACTCAATCGCTGTCAACATAAAAACACCAAATATCAATTAGTTAAGTGTTGTAAAAAATGTTTTTTTGGTACGCGGATTTTTTGCATTAGTACTTGCCGCTAATCTTTCTACAACCAAAATGAACTAATGAGAGGCAACCAAGCATGAACAATCCATCAACCGTTAGGATACTCCGCTTACCTGCGGTAATCCAAAAAACTGGTATGGCAAGGGCAACAATCTACGACTGGTTGAACCCCAAATCACCGCGTTACGACTCAACTTTTCCCAAAAAGCGAATGCTCGGAGTTAAATCGGTTGGATGGGTTGAAGCAGAGATTGATGAATGGTTAACACGGCGTAGCAAACTTATCTGAATATACAGATCCATGAGTACACCCTAAATGCGTACAAAACTAATAATACACTGCTATTTTTGCTATTTGTAGCAAAAATAGCAGTTAGCGATATTCCCCAAAAAAATTTAGAGGATTTAAAGTTGAGCACCCATCCATTTCCTGTCCATGTTTTTCCGTCGCTAATCAGAAATGCAATTTATGAAGTAGAGCGACAAACACAAGCTCCTCTATCGTTGATATCAGCATCGGCGCTTGGAGCAATTTCATTAGTGTGCCAAAACAGAATTGACGTTTGTAGGCTAAATGGTCTATGTAGCCCCGTTTCACTTTTTTTGCTGACGCTTGCTGAATCAGGAGAAAGAAAAAGTACTGTTGATAAGATTTTCATGAAACCGCTGTATCAACAGGAAAAAATTTGGTTTGAAAAACATAGCCAAGATTTACAATTATGGATGAATGACAAAGCAGCTTTTATTATCAAAACAAAAGCACTGGAGTCAAAACTAAAATCTGATACTCGTCGTAATAAAGATTGCAGTATAACGAATGAACAATTGAGGTTTCTATTTGAAAACAAACCTAAAGAACCTGTTAGATATAGGCTGATGTTTAATGATGCAACGCCAGCCGCAATTAAAGATTATCTTTGTGGAGAATGGAAGTCCGTGGGTATTATGTCGGATGAAGCAGGGACCATATTTAATGGGCATACATTGAATGAACTTCCTTTCATAAACAAGATGTGGGATGGTTCAAATTTTTCCGTTGATAGAAAAAACTCTCCTGAACGTTTAATTCATGACGCCAGAATGACATTATCTATGATGATACAACCTACAGTATTTCATAAGTATATTGAGCGTAAAGGTGATATGGCTAAAGGGATTGGTTTTTTTGCCCGTTGCTTGATTTGCCAGCCCGATTCAAGACAAGGATTCCGGCAGATTACAAGTCCAGTGATATCCAGTGAACACTTACCAGTATTCCATAGCCGACTGCTTGAGATAGTTAATGATAGTATTATAAGAAATGGCAAAGGTGAGCGAATGATCCTACGACTCTCTCCGCAGGCAGAGCAACTATGGATCTCATTTTATAACAGAACTGAATCGGAAATGAGCGAAATTGGTTATTTATCCAACATGAAGGATTATGCTTCAAAAATGGCAGAGAATATGGCAAGGATTGCTGCATTACTCCATTATTTCGAAGGTCGTAACGAAGATATATCAATTAAAGCTGTGGAAGCTGCAATTCAGATAAGTGCCTGGTATGTTGATGAGTACAAAAGATTGTTCTCTAAAGTTTCAGAATTTACTCTTGTTAATAATGATAGTGACGAACTATACTCCTGGATAAAAAATTATTGTGCTAGTACTTTCCCACCGCATATAAGTAAAACGAAGATTCTTCAATACGGACCTTATCGATTCAGAAATAAAATTAAAATGGATGAACTGCTTAATATCTTACTTATTAACCAAAGAATAGTAGTAACACACTTCGGTAAAACTCTCTATATACAACCAGTACAATAGGCAAATAATTGCAGAGTTGTTTTTTCATTATGAAATGATGTAACACTTGGCTTAAAGTTAATTTGAAAGTGTTTTTATGTTGGATAGGTAATATATACTAACATATACAGAATCATAACAGTGATATCACTCAGACTTATCTATACAGTTAGATGCAACTTAAAAAAACATTTCTACAACGAGTAACACATACGTGATCTATTAGTATAAACAACTCCTAAAATCATACGAGAAATAAATCATGAAATTATACAATGGTTCCCATGGTGAGCATGTAATCGCCTATAGAAAAAATATTGAAGATGTAGTCCAAAATGCTATCGGTGAATTCTCAAGAACAATGGCATTGCGTGTTGATGTGCATTACCCACCTATCCTTGACAGAGGTGATACTGTATGTTGTTTCCCAAACCTAGAGCCTGGAGTGATATCTCGATTTCGCAATTCTCTAAATGCTATATTAGATGCAAATGAAAAAATGAGAGCAACTGAAGGGAAAAGAATATATCGTGATCGAACGAGACATATATGGGTAAGGGAATTTTCTGAAGAGGGAAAATGCCACTTTCATCTCGGTCTTTTTTTTAATAAGGATGCTTATTACCATTTAGGCGATTATGAGACTGAAAGCAACTTACGGATGATGATTATACGGGCATGGTATAGCGCATTGGATCTGGAGTTGGATGATTACGCAGGACTAGTCCATTTCCCTAAAAATTGCCGCTATATATTAGATGTGAATGACTTTAACTTTGAGGATGAATACAAAAAGCTTCTTAACCGACTGGATTACTTAGCCAAATTAGATACTAAGCTATACGGTGATGGTGACAGAAATTTCGGATGCAGTCGCGGGTAATTTATTTTTTTCAGCAATGGCCTTTCTTATGGATGGAAAGGCCAGACCTTATATATCAAGACGATGGTGAGCGATAAAGTATTGTTTTCAAATAATCATCTGTTGCAGTAAACTCAGGGAGTTGGCCACTCATGGCCTGTGTTAGTGGAATAATCTTTGTCCTGACTCCCATCCCCCTGAAATCAACGTAACCATAATCACGTAAGACTTCCATGATAATCGTATTACGTGGTGAACGCTGACCTGCAACCATCTTTTCAACCGACATCGAATTATTCAGCGCCCCTGGGCTAATAACTTCAAATCGATTGCTATACAAGCCAATCTCTATCTCAACAAAGCGTGTCCAGTCACGATGAGCCAGTGCAGTCACTGCGAACTGTCGCTCAAGGCGATTCGGGATAACTATGTGTTCATGACCACCACGTTTATATCGGTGGGTAGGCTGCTGATAACTCACCAGACCCAGTTCTTTCATGAGCTTTCCGGCAAGCCAGCGTCCCATTTTGAAGCCTCTCAGGGTTGCCATAATCGCGATACTTCTTGCGCCAGCAGAACCATGACTGATGTTATGCAGCTCCAGAACCTGACTGCGTAACACAGCTCGCCTGCCATCTGGCTTTTCGAGGCTTTTTCCCCAGTATTTATAGCTGCTGCGATGAACCCCGAACACGTGGCAAAGTGTGACCACAGGATACTGCGCTCTGAGTTTCCCGATTAGCGAGAATTGTTCAGGGAGTCTGACATCAAGAGCGCGGTAGCCTTTTTTAATATGTCGTTTTCCATTTCAATGCGTTGTATTTTTTTCTTCAGCTCACGTATTTCAATCTGCTCCGGGGTTATAGGAAAGGCTTTAGGTATTTTGCCCTGTCGTTCATCCCGCAACTGCTTTACCCATCGCGTCATGGTAGAAGGACCCACATCCATAGCACTGGCCGCAGCTGCAACGGTGTAGTTCTGATCAAGGACCAACTGAGCGGATTCGCGTTTAAACTCTGCGCTGAAATTTCTTTTTTTCATTGAGGCACCTGTAATGTTCTGAGGTGAGCATATCACCTCTGTTCAGGTGGCCAAATTCAGTAAACCACTTCAGCCCTTCTTCTGGGTCATTCGAGAGGAGAAACGAAGAGTTTCAAAACATACAGCAAGAATGCCGCCTCCCCTGTTGAGCTACAGCAGTACATCGAATTGCTACGCTATTCAGAAATTGACAACCCATAAGAAAAGGGGCGTAAGCCCCTCGTTAACTTATCGAATAGAACATTATTACATTACTTATATAATTATGTGAATATGAACCAGTATCAAACAAAAAAACGAGCAAAAAAACAACCAGAAATACATCGCAAGACTAATATATAACATGTTGGCCGGACGGATACTGTTGAACTACGTTGTCTGGGGCAACGGAAGTGTTTCGGCCCGACTCTGGAACGCGATCCGCAGCGACGACTGGGCAATTCCGCACGTTGGCCTGAGCAGCCTCGGGGAAATCGTCGTCTGGGCGCGCCCAGACGAGTTTCCGCCAAGGAACATGCAGACAAGCAAGGGGCTGCGGGCACTCGGCTACAACGTGAGGATCGGTGTTTGATCGAGGCGCCTGTGGCACACGCAGGCTGAGGAGCCAGGCGCTGTCCATTGCCTGATCAGGCCGCCCCCCTGTGCCTTGCCTGAGCAGTTGACCTGCATCAATGGGTCGGGAGAACGCTGCACATTGACTCTTGAAGTTTTTCATAAAGGTCTAATGTTACAAAGTATTGCAAGGATTTCCTTGGCCGGAACCGCAAAGCGACGCGATTGGAGAGGGTGAGATGAAAGCGCACCTACAGGTGATTTTCACGCTCGATGAATTGGCTGCGTACTTGAAAGTCGGCAAGCGGACGTTTTATCGGCTCGCCGCACACGGGGAAATTCCGGCTTTCAAGGTGGGCGGGACGTGGCGACTTCGTCAAAGTGAAATCGATCAGTGCATCAATGATCAGACCCGAGCCGGAGCAAAAAAGGAGGTGATGTGCAAGCGTGAACAGCAGAAGTCATCCGAGCAGCCCGTGTCGCCTGGGCGCACTGCCCGTCGCAGCAGGCAAAGGGCTTGAGTAACTCGTTTTCCAATTTTTCTGGAGGTATGACATGGACATCGATTTCAAGAAGTTGGCTCCCTGGAACTGGTTCAAGAACGAGCAGCAAGAGCAGCAGACCGCCTCTTCCCTGCCGGTGCAGCGTAATGACCTGCCAGCGGCGAGCGGGTCAGTCAGCCCGATCCTGCAACTGCATCGGGAAATCGACCGGCTGTTCGATGACGCATTCCGGGGCTTCGGTTTTCCGGCGTTGAACATGCCGCAGTGGCCATCCGATTGGTCGGGCATGCTGAAGCCGGCCCTGGACATCCAGGAAACCGACAAGCAGTACAAGATTGCCCTGGAAGTGCCCGGTGTCGAGGAGAAGGACATCCAGATCACCCTCGACAACGACGTGCTGATGGTGCGTGGCGAGAAGCGCCAGGAACAGGAGAAGAAGGAAGGTGGCTTCCACCGTGTGGAGCGCTCCTACGGCAGCTTTCAGCGTGCCTTGAACCTGCCTGACGACGCCAACCAGGATTCGATCAAGGCATCGTTCAAGAACGGGGTGCTCACGGTCACGATCGACAAGCGCGAGGTCAGCGCGCCGAAGCAGGGACGCTCGATCCCGATCAACGGCTGACGTCGTCGGCTCGTTCGTCACAAGAAAAACCCGGCCCGAGACGAGGTGTCGCGGCTCGCGATGCCTCGTCGCCTCAACCTTTTCAACCTTCTAAGGAGCATCAGCATGGCCAGAAAACAATGCCAGGTCTGCGGCCAACCCGCCACCGTGCGGGTGGAAGCCAATCTCAACGGTCGTCACAGCACCATGCTGTTGTGCGACGACCATTACCGGCAATTAGTGCGCCAGCAAAAGCGCACCGTTTCGCCGCTGGAAGCCTTGTTCGGTTCGCGCAGCGGCCTGTTCGAGGACTTCCTCGGCAGTGACTTCTTCCGCATCGGCGACGACGCGACGCCAGTTGCCGCCGATACCGATGACGTGGTCGATGCCTCGTTTGGCGAGCCCGCCGCCGCAAGTTCGGGTGCGCCGCGCCGTCGCGGCAGTGGGCTGGCCAGCCGCATCAGCGAACAGTCGGAAGCCTTGTTGCAGGAGGCCGCCAAACACGCTGCCGAATTTGGCCGCTCCGAGGTGGATACCGAACATCTGCTGCTGGCGCTGGCCGACAGCGACGTGGTCAAGACCATCCTGGGTCAGTTCAAGATCAAGGTCGATGACCTCAAGCGGCAGATCGAGTCTGAGGCCAAGCGCGGGGACAAGCCCTTCGAGGGCGAGATCGGCGTGTCGCCGCGCGTGAAGGATGCGCTCAGCCGCGCCTTCGTGGCCTCCAATGAACTCGGCCATTCTTATGTCGGTCCAGAGCATTTCCTGATCGGTCTGGCCGAGGAAGGCGAAGGGCTGGCCGCCAACCTGCTGCGCCGCTACGGCCTGACGCCGCAGGCGCTGCGCCAACAGGTCAGCAAGGTGGTCGGCAAGGGCGCCGAGGATGGACGCGCTGAGACGCCGACCAACACGCCAGAACTCGACAAGTACTCGCGCGACCTGACCAAGATGGCGCGCGACGGCAAGCTCGACCCGGTGATCGGCCGCGCGCAGGAGATCGAAACCACCATCGAGGTGCTGGCCCGGCGCAAGAAGAACAACCCGGTGCTGATCGGCGAGCCGGGTGTGGGCAAGACCGCCATCGTCGAAGGGCTGGCGCAGCGCATGGTGGCGGGTGAAGTGCCCGAGACCTTGCGCGACAAGCGCCTGGTGGAACTCAACATCAACGCCATGGTGGCCGGCGCCAAATATCGCGGCGAGTTCGAGGAGCGCGTGCAGAAGGTGCTGAAGGAGGTGACCGAGCACCAGGGCGAGCTGATTTTGTTCATCGACGAGGTGCACACCATCGTCGGTGCCGGCCAGGGCGGTGGCGAAGGCGGGCTGGACGTGGCCAACGTGTTCAAACCGATGATGGCGCGCGGTGAACTCAACCTGATCGGCGCCACGACGCTGAACGAGTACCAGAAATACATCGAGAAGGATGCCGCACTGGAGCGGCGCTTCCAGCCGGTGACGGTGCCTGAGCCGACGGTGGCCCAGGCCATCATGATTCTGCGCGGCCTGCGCGACACCTTCGAGGCGCACCACAAGGTCAGCATCTCCGAGGACGCGATCATCGCGGCGGCCGAGTTGTCCGACCGCTATATCACGGCGCGCTTCCTGCCGGACAAGGCGATCGACCTGCTCGACCAGGCGGCCGCGCGCGTCAAGCTGTCGGCCACGGCCCGGCCGGTGGCCGTGCAGGAGCTGGAGTCCGAACTGCACCAGCTGCGGCGTGAACAGGATTACGTGGCCGCGCGCAAGCAGTACGACCAGGCCGCCGAGCTCGGCAAGCGCATCGAAGCCAAGGAGGCCGAGCTCAAGAAGCTCGTCGAGAACTGGGAGCGGGAGCGGGCCTCCGGCAGTGCCGAGGTCAAGGCGGAACACGTGGCGCAGATCGTCTCGCGCCTGACCGGCATCCCGGTCAACGAGTTGACGGTGGAAGAGCGCGAAAAGCTGCTGTACTTGGAACAACGGCTGCACGAGCGCCTGGTGGGACAAGACGAGGCGGTCCGTGCCGTGGCCGATGCCGTGCGGCTGTCCCGCGCCGGCCTGCGCGAAGGCAGCAAACCGGTGGCTACCTTCCTGTTTCTGGGCCCGACCGGGGTGGGCAAGACCGAGCTCGCCAAGGCATTGGCCGAATCGATCTACGGCGATGAGCACGCCCTGTTGCGCATCGACATGTCGGAATATGGCGAACGCCATACCGTGGCGCGGCTGGTGGGCGCGCCTCCGGGCTATGTCGGTTACGACGAAGGCGGTCAGCTCACCGAGAAGGTGCGGCGCAAGCCCTACAGCGTGCTGCTGCTCGACGAGATCGAGAAGGCACACCCTGACGTCTACAACATCCTGCTGCAAGTGTTCGACGACGGTCGCCTCACTGACGGCAAGGGCCGGGTGGTGGATTTCACCAACACCATCATCATCGCCACGTCCAACCTGGGTTCGGACATCATCCAGCGACGGCTGAAGGCGCGTGGGGCGGCCGACGAGGAGTACGAAAAGACCAAGGCCGAGGTCATGGACGTGCTGCGCGGCCACTTCCGGCCCGAGTTCCTCAACCGCATCGACGAGATCATCGTATTCCATGCGCTGGGCAAGGAGGAGATCCGCCACATCGTCGGCCTGCAGCTCGATCGCGTGGCGCGCAGCGCCGCCAGCCAGGGCGTGACGCTCACTTTCGATCAGACGCTGATCGACCATTTCGCGGAAGAAGGCTACAAACCCGAGTTCGGTGCGCGTGAACTCAAGCGCCTGATCCGCAGCGAGCTGGAAACTGCGCTGGCGCGCGAGATGCTCGGTGGCAGCATCGGCAAGGGCGATCACGCCAGCGCACGCTGGGACGACAAGGCCGAACGCGTGGTGTTCGAACGCAAAGAGCTACCGCAGACCCCGGCCGAGCCGGAGCAGCCGGATGTCGCGAAGGCGACCGAGACGCCGCACGGCGACGCTGGCAAAGGCTCGCGCAAGAAGAAGTCGGCGAGCGACGCATCTTGATGGCGGGCGAGGCTGCCGTGTCCGACCCCATCGGCCTGGTATGGGCAGCCTCCCTGGCATCAATCGCGGTGGCGGTCGTGGCCGCGGGTCACGCGGTCGTCTACAAGCGTGATCCGCGGTCGGCCACGCCGTGGGGGCTGCTCATCAGCGGCGGCACTGCCCTCCCACTCGCTGGCCATCCGTTTGCGTGACGGTGCGGCCCGTCTGTTCACCTGATCCTCTGGCAACTCGACTTTCGAGGAACAAGGCCCATGGAAAAAAAGAATCAATGGAATACCGGCTACTGGATCGTTGCCCTCCTGCTGTTGCTGAGTTTGCAGAGCTACTGGCCGACGGCGAAAACCGTCGAGCCGGTGCCCTACAGCGAGTTCGAGAAGGCGCTGGACGAGGGGCGCGTGGCCGAAGTGCTGGTGTCGGATCGTACGGTGACCGGGCGCCTGAAGTCGCCGGACAGCCGGGGCAAGACGACGATCGTGGCAACGAGGGTCGAACCCGATCTTGCCGATCGCCTGTCGAAGTACGACGTGCCCTATGCCCGCGTGTTGGAGAGCACCTGGCTGCGCGATGTGCTGTCGTGGATCCTGTCAGCGGTATCCTTCTTTGGCGTCTGGTTCTTCCTGTTCCGCCGCTTCGCCGAGAAGCAGGGCATGGGCGGGTTTCTCAACATCGGTAAGAGCCGCGTCAAGGTGTTCGTGGAAAAGAACACCGGTGTGACGTTCGCCTATGTGGCGGGGGGGGATGAGGCCAAGGCGGAGCTGGTCGAGATCGTCGATTTCCTGAAGAATCCGCAGGACTATGACCGTCTCGGGGCGCGCATTCCCAAGGGCGTGTTGCTGGTCGGCCCACCGGGCACCGGCAAGACATTGCTGACCAAGGCTGTTGCCGGCGAGGCGGCGGTGCCCTTCTTCTCCATCTCCGGATCAGAGTTTGTCGAGATGTTCGTCGGCGTGGGTGCGGCCCGTGTGCGCGACCTGCGCGACCTGTTCGAGCAGGCCCGAGGGCAGGCGCCGGCCATCATCTTCATCGACGAGCTCGATGCGCTGGGCCGCGCGCGCGGCGTCGGCGGCCCCATCGGCGGCCACGACGAGCGCGAGCAGACCCTCAACCAGCTGCTCACGGAGATGGACGGCTTCGACAGCTCGGTCGGGCTGATCATCCTCGCCGCCACCAACCGCCCCGAAATCCTCGACCAGGCGCTGCTGCGTGCCGGCCGCTTCGACCGCCAGGTGCTGGTGGACCGGCCCGACAAGAAGGGGCGGCTGGACATCCTGAAGGTTCATGTCAAGAAGGTGACGCTGGCCCAGGATGTAGACCTCGAACAGGTAGCCGCACTGACCACGGGCTTTTCCGGCGCGGACCTCGCCAATCTGGTCAACGAGGCGGCGCTGGCGGCGAGGAGACGCCGTGCGTCCGCCGTGGAATTGCAGGACTTCACCGCGACCATCGAGCGCATCGTGGCGGGCCTGGAAAAGAAGAGCCGCGTGCTCAATCCCAAGGAGCGGGAAACCGTGGCCCATCACGAGATGGGCCATGCGCTGGTGGCGCTGGCGCTGCCCGAAACCGACCCCGTACACAAGATCTCGATTATCCCGCGCGGCATCGGCGCGCTGGGCTACACCTTGCAGCGCCCCACCGAAGACCGCTTCCTGATGACGCGTACCGATCTCGAGCACAAGATCGTCGTACTGCTGGGCGGGCGTGCCGCCGAAAAGCTGGTGTTCGGCGAGTTGTTTACCGGGGCGGCGGACGATCTGGCGCGAGCCACCGACATCGCCCGCGACATGATCACCCGCTTTGGCATGGACGAGGGCATGGGCTACATCGCCTTCGAGGCGCAGCGGCCCCGCTTTCTCGATACACCGGAACTGGCCCACGGCGGTTGCCGGGTGGCCGAATCGACCCAGGCGCGCATCGATCAGGCTATCCGCGACATCGTGATGGGCGTGTTCGAGCACGCCTACCGGATTCTCGACATCAACCGCGCGGTGCTGGAGCGCTGTGCGCGCGAGCTGCTGGCGCGGGAAACGCTCGACGAAAGCGATATCCGTCAATTGACTCAAGGACTTGTTCGGTACTGAAAACAGTAGTAGGTGCCATTCAGAGTAAACCGACGGCTCTGTTCAGTGCGTCATCCAATTCGTCGGCATTGTTCAAGGAGAACCGATATGTCTGCATTGACTCCGTGGGACCCCTTCCGGGAACTGGATGAATTGCAAAACCGCCTGGCGACGATGTTCGGACGAATACCCCAGCGACAGGGCGCCCGTACCGGCAACGAAGCCATGACCACGGCGGACTGGGCACCAATGGCGGACATCAGCGAGGATGAGAACGCATTCCTCCTCAAGCTGGATCTGCCGGAGGTCCCCAAGGATGCCGTGCGCGTCAGCGCGGAAAACGGTGTGCTCACCATCAGCGGCGAGCGCAAACTGGAAAAAGAGGAGCAGGGCAAGAAGTTCCACCGCATCGAACGTGCGTATGGCCGCTTTGTGCGCAGCTTTGTCTTGCCTGACAACGTTGATCCGACCAAGGTGACGGCTTCCATGAAAGACGGCGTGCTGGAAGTGCGGCTTGTCAAGGCCGAGCAAGCCAAACCGAAACAGATTGAAATCTCAGTCAACTAACTTCAACCAAGAGCCCAAGATCATGAATATCAAACAGCCACAATACACCTTCTCCGCACTTGCCCTGGCGGTCGTCGTCGGACTGAGCGGACCGGCTCTGGCCCAATCGGCGGCAGGTTCTAGCCCAGGTGCTGCAGCACCCTCTGCCGCATCCAAGGCGGCACAGCCACAGGTAGATGACAAGGCCGCCCGGGAAGCCGATAAAAAGCGTGCCGAGCTCACTCAAGACGCCATCACGGCGCTCACCAAGACCCAGGAGGCTTTGACCCTCCTTGATGCAAAGAAGACCAAGGAGGCGCTTGCTGCGCTGGAACTGGCCAGCGGAAAGCTGGAACTGGTATTGGCACGCGACGCCAAACTTGCTTTAGCGCCGGTCGATGTACGCGTCATCACCCACGATATCCACGCCAACGTGGAATCGGTAAAGAAAGCGGTCAAGTTGTCTCGGGAGTTGTTGGGTGATGGCGAGGTGCAAAAGGCCCGGCCCATCGTTGCCAATCTGGCCAGCGAAATCGTAATCCAAACCGACAACCTTCCGATGGCAACGTACCCGGCAGCGATCAAGTCGGCCGCACGGCTCATCGACAGCGGCGAGATCGACAACGCCAAAGCGGAACTCGCCCGAGCACTGAACACGCTGGTGGTGACCTCGGTCGCCTTTCCTCTGCCCGTGCTACGGGCCGAAGCCGCGATGGCAAAAGCTGAAAAGCTGGCCGAGACCGACAGGCGCGATGCCAAGCAGAACGAGGAGCTCAGCACCTTGCTGTCGTCCGTGCGCACGGAGATCGAGATGGCGCAGATCCTGGGTTATGGCAAGAAGGCGGACTTCAAACCCATCTTCGATCAGGTGAAGTCCATTGAGCAAAAGTCGGCTGGTGGCAAAAGCGGCAAGGGATGGTTCGACGAGTTGAAGACGCGCATCCAAAAGCTGTTTTGAGGTGATGAAGGGGCTGACTGCTCTGTCGGTCAGTCTCGCGATGTTCGCATTCAGCCCCAATAGATTCGCCTATTTTCACTATCTCATACGAGGCATATCACCATGAATGAGCAAACACCGAATCCCAATGCGACGAACGAAGGAATAAACGAACAGGCCGCGGTAAGCAGCCTTCCTGTCAGTCCAGAGTCCAAGCCTGAAGTCGTCACGGAGGTACAGCCTGAGGTTCAGAAAGAAACGGACTCGCAGGCGGCAGACAAACGTAAACAAGTCCTCGATGAGGCAGTCTCGGCCTTGTCGCTGACCAAATCCGCGCTGGCCGCACTTGACGGCAAGGACACTGCACGCGCATTGGCAACGCTGGCCGAAGTGACGGGAAAGCTGGAGCTGATCGTCGCGCGCGAACCCACGCTCGCCCTGGCCGGCGTTGATGTGCGCACCATCGTGCACGACTTGTTCGCCAACACGGAAACCATTGAGGCGATGACCGACGAGGCGCTGGATGCCCTCAAACATGGCGAGGTGCAACAGGCTCGCCACGTGCTGGCTTTGCTGGCCAGTGAAATCGTGATCACGGTCACCAACATCCCTTTGGCGTCCTATCCCGCAGCCGTGAAGACAGTCGTGCCGCTGATCGATCAGGGCAAGATCGAAGAAGCCAAAGCCGCGCTGCAGTCAGCGCTCAGCACGCTGGTCGAGGAGCGCAGCGTGCTTCCGCTGCCCGTCCTGCGTGCGAAGCTGCTCCTGAAGCGCGCCGAGCCCCTGGTAGAAGATGGTCAGCGCAGCGAAGCATCCAATGAGCGCCTGGAGAAATTGTTGAACGAAGCCCGGCAGCAGTTGGAAATGGCAGAACTGCTGGGCTATGGAAAAAGGAAGGACTTTGAGCCCCTGTACGCTGAACTCAAGAAAATCAAGGAAAAGACGGGAGGGGGAGGCTGCGGAAAAGGCTGGCTCGATGAAGTCAAGGCAAAACTGTCCAAGTTGTTCTGAAACCGCTGGAGAGGGGGCGCATAGCGCCCCCTCTCTTGTCCCATGAGTGTTTGATTTTTTATTTTGTATAGATCTTTAGGAGATATTGCATGAACACAGACACCATCGCCAATTCCAATGCGGATGACCCCACCAAAGCACTGTGTTCGCTGAGCCAAAATTGGTGGCTTTTTGTGCTGCGCGGTGTCTTGGCATTGATTTTTGCAGCCCTCGCGTTCTGGATGCCACAATCGGCTCTGTTGGCCATGACCATCATGTTCGGCGCATTTTCCTTGGTCAATGGCGCGTTCAACTTGTTTGCAGCGGTGCGCCATATCCAGAAAAAAGAGCGCTGGGGCTGGCTGCTGTTCAGCGGCATTGTCGGCATACTTACGGGCGTCGTCGTCCTGGTTGCTCCTTGGGTCGCCACGATAGTCTTGGCTTCTTTTTTATGGGCTAGCGTGGGCTTCTGGGCGATTTTCACCGGTGTGCTGGAGATATCCGCCGCCGTTCGGCTGCGTCGGGAAATCAAGGGTGAAATCTGGCTTGCCCTCAGTGGACTGCTCTCGATTATCCTTGGTGCTATCGTCTTGTGGATATTTTTTACCCGTCCGGTCGAGTCATTCGTGGCCGCAGGCTGGCTGTTGGGTTTCCATGCGGCAGTCTATGGCGTCACGCTTTTGTTCTTGAGTTGGAGTCTTCGCAAAACGCGCCTGGGGTAAGAGCGTGCCAAACCAAAATCTATGGATATGAGCATCCTCGATTCATGCCTCCATAGAAATGACATCGAAGGAGTCATACATGCAGATACAATATAGCTATCGAGCTATCGACAAAGAGTTTCATGAACCTTGGCAGAGAGCTTTGGGAAATGTGATCGAGCACGCCCTCAAGCCATTGCTCGACAAACACACTAAAGATTCAGCGCGACTTCAAATCGTCCTTGATCGCGACAAGATCAAGCGGCAATTTCTGGCCAGTGGCTATATGCACCTGCCCGGCAAAAAGATTGTCAGCGTTACTGCATCACATGACGAGCTGACGCCCCTCGCGCAGATGCTCGCACAGTCGTTGTTCCGTCAGGCCAAGAAGCATTTTGACCGACTGCATGCTCAGGATCAAATCAAGCGCAAAGCACGACGCGAGCGCTTGCGCGAGCTCAAGGTGCGGATTGCCGCAAAACCCGCATCAGCCGCCCATGAGGCCGAGGTGACCCGAATGCCTCTACTGTCGAAACTTGAGGCTGTCGCAAGGCGTGAGCTGGCTTATCTGCGGGCCGTCGGCGATTTACCGCGCGATTATCCGACGCTGCGCGACGTGGTGGATGAAGCGATTGTCCGAGCTAAGGTGGAATGGCAATCCGTGCCGGGGGAAAAAGAGGCTTACACCGGTCTTTTGAAGCATCTGTTCGCCGTCCTGGATAACGAAGTGGCAAGCAGCCGGCAATTTGGCGAATTCGTTTCTCTGGACGCGCCGGTCGAACCGGATGCCCAAGACGTGGCCGAGGCCATGGTGGAAGAGGAAATCTTCGAATTTTATCAGCACGATGACACACTCAAGCTGGCCGATATTTTCGCTGGCAGTCAGCATCCCGATGTCGCAACGATCGCGGAACAGGAGGAGCTGATTGATCGGTCGAGCGAGTTCGCTTTTGCATTTGACCTGCTGAAGGACATGCCGCGTTTGTGGCGGCGCATTTTTCTGCTTATCCGTGTGGACGGGCTGAATGCCAGCAGCGTCTCTGAAATCCTGCTGATTCCTAGTAAGGAAAATGCTGTCCGAAGGTGGCTCATGCAGGCCGAAGCATTCATCGCTGCTCATCTGGAAGAGGCCGGAGTAAGCAAAAACGGGAACGATTGGCTCCAAGGCGTTGATTGGTCGGCATTGTCTGTGACCCGAAGCGAGGCAGCCTCACTGTGGTCCAAGGAGGCGAACCATGAAGAATGAGCTTCACCTCGTCTGCCCGCATTGCCAGTCCATCAACCGCGTACCGACTGCGAAGCTATCGGAACATCCCAACTGTGGCCGCTGCCAGCAGCCCTTGTTCACGGGCGAGCCCATCGAGTTGACCACGGCGACGTTCTCGCGCCACGTGGAGCGCAGCGATCTGCCGCTGCTGGTCGATTTCTGGGCGCCATGGTGCGGGCCGTGCAAGATGATGGCGCCACAGTTCCAGCAAGCGGCACACCAGCTCGAACCGAGGATCCGGCTGGCGAAGGTGAATACCGAGGCTGAGCCCCACCTGGCCGCGCAGTTCGGTATCCGCAGCATCCCGACGCTCGCCCTGTTCCAGGGTGGGCGGGAGATCGCCCGTCAGGCCGGCGTGATGGGCGCGCAGGACATCGTGCGCTGGACGTTGACGCAAGTGGGGCGCTGACCGATGCAGGGCTTGCTCGGCACTACACTAATCCTGCTGGCGGCTTGCAGCCTGGCGGCGATGGCCACGGCGGCGTTCAGAGTGCCCGCCTTGCTGGGGTATCTCTCTGTCGGCGTTGTACTGGGCCCCTCAGTCATCGGCGTGATCGCGCCGGGGGAGACGCTGACCTTTCTGTCCGAGCTGGGCGTGGCGCTGCTGTTGTTCATGGTCGGACTGGAATTCTCCCTCGGAGACTTCTGGCTCGCCCGCAGGACGGTGCTGATGGCGGGCGCTCTGCAGATGATCGCCGTGGCCCCGCCGCTGATCCTGCTATTGATGTGGCTGGGGCAGCCCGGCCAGAGCGCCGCGCTGCTCGGCACTGCGGCGGCCATGTCGTCCACGGCGCTGGTCAGCCGACAACTGGCCGACCAAGGCGAGCTCACCACCCGCCACGGACGCAGTGCCATCGCCGTGCTGGTCTTTCAGGACCTGGCCAGCGTACCCCTGCTGGCCTTGCTGGCGATCTGGGCGCGCGGCGAGTCGCCGAAGATCGAGCATGTGCTGCTCGAAGTATTCGGTGTGCTGCTGCTGTTCGCGGCAGCGGCCCTCGCCTCGCGCCGTCTGTTGCATGGCCTGCTGGGCTGGGTGGCGCGGCGGGGCCACGAGGAATCGTTCGTGCTCGTCTCCTTGTGCGTGGTGGTGGCTGCCGCCGCCGCTGCGCACGCGGTCGGCGTATCCGCCGCCCTGGGGGCCTTCCTCGCCGGGATGGTGCTGGGCGAGAGCGACTTCCGGCACCACATGGAAAGCCACCTCAGGCCGTTTCGCGATGTGTTGTCGGGCGTGTTCTTCGTGACCATCGGCCTGCAACTTGACGCAGCACAGATTCTTTCGGCACCGCTGGCGGTGCTGGCGTGGCTGGTGGTGCTGGTACCGGTCAAGATCCTGCTCAATACGCTGGCCTTGCGGGCGACGCGCCTGTCCGCCCTCGATGCCTGGCGCACGGGCATAGCGTTGGGACACGGCGGCGAGTTCGCCCTGCTGTTGTTGGGCACGGTCTTGCAGCAGCATCTGATCCCCGCGACCGTCGTCCAACCCATGCTGGTCGCGCTGGTGCTCAGCATGGCCCTGGCACCGCTACTGATCCGCCATCACGATGTACTTGCCCGGTTCTTGAGCCGCACCGGCGGCGCCATTCAGCCACCCCAGGCTGAAGAAGTCGAGATCGCCGCGCAGACGACGCGATATCGAGACCATGTCATCGTTTGCGGCGCGGGCGAGCTTGGCCTGACAGTCAGCGAGATTCTTCGCCACGCCGGCGTGGCGCATCTGCTGCTGGAGGCGGACGCGCAGAAGGTCGAGGCCGCGCGTGCCGCCGGCGCGCCGGTGTTCCATGGCGATGCCAGTCGGCCCGATACCTTGCTGGCTGCCGGCTTGACGCATGCGCACTTGGTGGTGCTGACGTTCGCCCATGCCCAGCAAGCGTTGCGCATCGCCCAGGCGATTGCCGAGCGCCGTCCGGCGCTAACCTTGTGGGTGTCATGCAGAAGTACGACCGCGGCCGATGCATTTCGCGCCATGCCCAACGTGCGCGTGTATCAGCAATCCTTTGCCGCAGCTATTGGGCTGGCGGAACAGGTGATGTCGACGCTTGGCATGTCGACCGAGCTGATTGAAGGACACATCAGCGCAATGCGCCGCCGTCTCGACAGCAGCCGTTTTCCAGGGAGTTCATCGTCATGAAATCAAAACGCCTTAACCCATTTCAGGTCTTGCGTGACCAATTGGCCATCATGAGTTTTTACGAGCGCTTCGAGCAGGTCGTCGCGCTCGTGCTGTCGGCGGTGATCGCCGTCATCATCGTGGTGTCGCTGTTCCAGCTCATCTCCATCGTCTTCACGCTGCTGGTTCTCGATGCCTTCAATCCCCTGGACCACAAGGTATTCCAGAGCGTGTTCGGCATGATCATGACGCTCTTGATCGCGATGGAGTTCAAGCATTCCATCGTGCGCGTGGCGCTGCGTCGGGACAGCATCATCCAGGTCAAGACGGTGGTCCTGATCGCGGTGATCGCACTCTCCCGCAAGTTCGTGATCCTCGACTCCGACGCGAGCCCCGCAAAGATAGCCGCGCTGGCAGGCGCCACGCTGGCTCTGGGTGCGACCTACTGGCTGCTGCGCAAGCGCGGCGACCGCGCCGCCGAGACCTCTGAGCATGACCCGTCATCATCCGAGTGATCCGCGCACTGCGCTCTTGCAACACCGCTGGCTCAACCGCCTGCAGACCGGGCTGTTGGTCCTGACCCTGGTCGGGATCGCAGCCGCAGCAGGGAGACTGCCATTTGGGGAAGGCTCCCTGTGGCTCGCGCTGTTTGCCGTTGCAGGTGCGTTGCTGCTGGAACCGGTAGCCGCGTCGGCGCTGAGCTTGCGCCTGTACCGCGTACGGGCCTTGCACCCGCAACAAGCCCACGAGATGTGGGCCCTGTTGCGCGAGCTGCCCGCCACGCCGGTGCCGCACTATGTGCCCAGTGCCGTCGTCAACGCCTTCGCCACCGGATCGAAGCAGGAGGCATCGATCGCCCTCACCGATAGCCTGCTGCGCAGCCTGAGCCCACGCGAGCTGGCGGGTGTGCTCGCGCACGAGGTCGCGCGCATCGCTAATGAGGATCTGCGTGTCATGGGGCTGGCGGATTCCGTCAGTCGCCTCACGTGCCTACTGGCCCTGATGGGACAGATCGCGATCCTGCTCAGCCTGCCCGCGCTGCTGGTTGGCGCGGCGGAGGTCTATTGGCCTGGTCTATTGTTACTGGCCGCATCGCCCCAGCTGGCCCTGCTCGCACAGCTCGGCTTGTCTCGCGTGCGTGAGTTCGACGCTGACCGCCTTGCGGCGGAACTGACTGGCGACCCGCAGGGGCTGGCGTCCGCGCTGGCGAAAATCGAGCGGGTCAGCCGCTCCTGGCGTGCCTGGCTATGGCCGGGATGGGGCAATCCCGAGCCCTCCTGCTTGCGCACGCGTCCGGCAACGCAAGAGCGCATCGCACGCCTGCTGACGTTGGCGCCTGGGCCAGCATCAGCGTTGCCACTCCGCGCGCCTCATTTTTTGCCGGAATCCGCTTTGGCGACGCGCCCACCGCGCTGGCGCCCGAGCGGGCTGTGGCGCTGATTGCCCATCAACAGGAGACGTCTCATGGCCTATCTCGACCCGTACAAACGCCCCGCGCCGGACCGCTTCGTCCGGCGCGGGCTCTTCATCACCGCCTGTATTGCCGCGCTCATGCTGCTGTGGCAGTTTCTGCCCGCCATCGAGGCCTGGTTCAGTCCGCGCGAGGCAGCAGAACGCACCGTGATGGCGCGTGGCGATCTGGCGGCGGACGAGAAAACCACCATCGAACTGTTCGAAAAATCGCGCGCCTCGGTGGTCTACATCACCACCGCGCAATTAGTACGCGATGTCTGGACGCGCAACGTGTTCTCCGTGCCGCGCGGCACTGGCTCGGGCTTCATCTGGGACGACGCCGGCCACGTCGTCACCAACTTCCACGTCATCCAGGGCGCGTCCGAAGCCACCGTCAAACTGGCCGACGGCCGCGACTACCAGGCCGCGCTGGTGGGGACGAGCCCCGCGCACGACATCGCCGTGCTCAAGATCGGCGTCGGTTTCAAGCGCCCGCCGGCCGTGCCGGTCGGCACCAGTGCCGACCTCAAGGTGGGTCAGAAGGTGTTCGCTATCGGCAACCCCTTCGGCCTGGACTGGACGCTCACCACTGGTATCGTCTCCGCGCTCGACCGCTCGTTGCCGGGAGAAGCGGGCGGCCCGGCCATCGATCACCTGATCCAGACCGACGCCGCCATCAACCCCGGCAATTCCGGTGGCCCGCTGCTCGATTCGGCTGGGCGGCTGATCGGAATCAATACCGCCATCTACAGTCCGTCTGGCGCCTCGGCCGGCATAGGCTTTGCGGTGCCGGTCGATACCGTCATGCGCGTGGTGCCGCAACTCATAAAGACCGGCAAGTACATCCGTCCGGCGCTGGGCATCGAGGTGGATGAGCAGCTCAACGCGCGTCTGCAGGCGCTGACCGGCAGTAAGGGCGTATTCGTATTGCGCGTGACGCCGGGCTCGGCGGCGCACAGGGCCGGGCTCGTCGGCGTCGAGGTCACCGCAGGCGGCATCGTGCCCGGCGATCGCGTTATCAGCATCGACGGTATCGCCGTCGACGACGTCACCACATTACAGGCCCGGCTAGACGACAAGAACGTTGGAGATGTTGTGGTCTTGTTAGTGGAGCGGGCCGGCAAGACTCGCGAGATGCTTGTGGAACTACAACCGGGAGTTTGATGGAAAGTGGGTCATGGATCTGCACAGCGAAGCAGCCAAGCGACTTCAGCCTTGCGCCGAACTACGAGCCCTAGCTAGGGATGGTCTGAAGTAGCCCTGTATTTCCGGCTGACTTCAGCCACTGCTGATTTTGAAAGCGGTGAACCGATCAAAAACGATCGGATCACCCGCTCATTTCGGTGCTTTCAGCCGTCGCGAGCACCTTGCGACGGCCATTTTCCGCATTACAGGCGCACCTCTCCTGCGCTTGCCAGCAAATGTCGGCGGGCCATCCATAGGTTCGACAGGGCAAACAGCGTCACCAGTTGTGCAGTGTTCCTCACCAGCCCTCGGAAACGTACCTTGGTGTAGCCGAACTGCCGCTTGATCACGCGAAACGGGGGCTCTACCTTCGCTCGCACTTGCACCTTGGCCTTCTCGATCTTGCGCTTGGCTTTGTACAGGGCGCTGCGTTTATCGAGCATCTTGTAGGTGCTGCGGCGTGCTGCGACCTGCCAGATCACTTCTCGGTCGGCATGCTCGGAGCGCTTTTCGACGCCGGTGTAGCCGGCATCGGCACAGACGACGTTCTCGTCGCCGTGCAGCAGCTTGTCGACCTGGGTGACATCCGCCACGGTGGCTGCCGTGCCCACCACGCTGTGTACCAGCCCCGATTCATCATCAACGCCGATGTGCGCCTTCATGCCAAAGTAATACTGGTTCCCCTTCTTGGTCTGGTGCATTTCCGGGTCGCGCTTGCCGTCCTGGTTCTTGGTTGAACTGGGCGCGTGGATCAGCGTGGCATCGACGATAGTGCCCTGGCGCAGCGACAGACCGCGATCCCCCAGGTAGCCATTGATCACGCAGAGGATGCCGGCTGCCAGCTCATGTTTCTCCAGCAGACGACGGAAGTTGAGGATGGTGGTTTCGTCAGGAATACGCTCCATGCTCAGCCCGGCTAACTGACGTAGGATGGTCGTCTCGTACAGCGCTTCTTCCATGGCCGGATCGCTGTAGCCGAACCAGTTCTGCATCAGATGGATACGCAGCATCGCCATCAAGGGATACGCCGGGCGATCACTTTCGCCTTTCGGATAATGCGGTTCGATCAGGGCAATCCGCCCTTTCCACGGCACCACCTGATCCATCTCGATCAGGAACAGTTCCTTGCGGGTCTGCTTGCCCTTGCCGGCATACTCGGCGTCGGCGAAGGTCATCTGCTTCATGGAAGAACTCGGGTGGCGGGATCAGCGTATTTTGAATCGCCACGGATAATTTAGACACTTCCGAGCCGTTGATAATACTGGTTTTCATATTCTGTCGGTGACATCTGATCGCTGGAAC
>OJWA01000008.1_pt1 | contig 163887 bp, 158 predicted proteins | sample 1600391 | NCBI WGS metagenome assembly OJWA01 (sample SAMN04436625, study PRJEB24849) | human gut metagenome | biome: human gut; feature: NICU; material: stool | host: Homo sapiens | place: USA: Saint Louis, MO | collected 2009-12-23 | reverse complement strand
CACCGAGGGCGGTGGCGCATACGGCGGTGGCGAGCTGGTCAATAAATTCGTAGGGGCGATGGCGCCGCCAGCGACTGGGCGCAGGCGCAGCTGGCGACGCAGAACATGCAGCTGCAGCAGGCGACGGGTGCCGCGGGTGAGTACCGGCTGCTGGCGTGGCGCGAAGGCGAGCTGCAGCTGGCATTCTACGCCGCGCCGCGTCTGCCGACGCTTGACCAGGGGCTGATTAGCGCTGCTTTCTGCGCGCCGCCCGCCGACGCCGCCGGACGCTTTGCGCTGCTGGCGGGCTGCAGCGCACAGGGCAACGACGCGGGGCGCATCATCTGCAGCTGTTTCGGCGTCGGCGAAACGGCGATCCGCCGGGCGATAGAGGAGGGCTGCGACTCGCCTGCGGCGCTGGGGGCCGCGCTGAAGTGCGGCACCAACTGCGGCTCCTGCATTCCTGAACTTAAACAACTGCTACTCACGCCTGCAACGGCGTAACGGAGAGGCCTGTGACCCACGCAATTGATTCACTGAACAAACTGCTGTCCACCGGCGACCGGGAGGGCCGCGTCTGGCTGGTTGGCGCAGGCCCGGGCGACGTTGAGCTACTGACGGTCAAAGCGCTGCGGCTGCTGCATCAGGCGGAGGTGGTGGTGTATGACCGGCTGGTGAGCGAAGCGGTCATGGCGGAGGTGCCGGCCTCGGCGCTCTGCATCGACGTTGGCAAGCAGCCCGGCCGCCACGGCCTGAAGCAGGGCGAGATCAACCAGCTGCTGGCGGATCTGGCGCGCGGCGGCCGCGAGGTGGTGCGGCTGAAGGGTGGCGATCCCTTTATTTTCGGGCGCGGCGGCGAAGAGCTGGCGTTTCTGCAGCAGGCGCAGGTGCGCTGCGAGGTGGTGCCGGGGATAACCGCCGCCGTGGGCTGCGCCGCCGCCAGCAACATTCCGCTGACGCACCGCGACTGCGCGCAGTCGCTGCGCCTTATCACCGGCCACGGCAGGCTGGGCGAGCCGCAGCTGGCGGATCGCAGCTATGGCGACCCGCGCGAAACCCTGGTGTTCTATATGGGGCTGCGCTGGAGCGCCTCGATCGCCGCCCAGCTGCAGGCGCAGGGCCGCGCAGGGGAGACGCCGGTGGCGATCGTCGAGAACGGCACGCGCGCGGATCAGCGGGTGCTGATCACGTCGCTGGCCGGGCTGGCGCAGACGGTGGCGCAGCAGCAGCCGGTTTCACCCTCGCTGCTGATCGTCGGTGAGGTGGTGCGCTACGCGACGGCGGCGCAGCAGGCCGCCGCCGCGCAGGCTTAAACCGCACGCCGCTGCGCCTGCGGCAGCGAGGCTACCAGCACGTTAACGCCGAGCGCCTCAAAGGCGGCAATCTGCGCCGCGCTGATGCCGTCGTCGGTGATCAGATAGTGAATATGGCTCCAGTCGCAGGGCAGCGCGAACATCGACACCTTGTCGATTTTGCTTGAGTCCGCCACCACATAAACCGTGCTGGCGGAGTTGATCATCGCCATCTTCACCTTGATATCGGTTTCGCTGGGAAAGCTGAGGCCGAGGCGCGGTGAGATGCAGGCGGTGGCGAGAAACAGCTTCTGCGCCAGCACGTTTTCAAAGAAGCTCGCCGCCTTTTCGCCGGAGGTGGAGAGCGTCGGGAATTTAAAGGTGCCTCCGGTAAGCAGAATGTTGATGCCCGGCTCGCCGCCCAGCTTGAGGGCGATATTCACTGCCGTGGTCACCACCGACAGGCGGCGGATATGACCGATCGCCTCGGCGATGGCGGTGGTGGTGGTGCCCGAATCGAAAATCACCGTGTCGCCGTTTTCGATATGCTGCGCCGCCAGCCGGCCAATCGCCTCTTTTTCCTCCAGATGGGTCTGCCGCTCCAGCAGCAGCGCGCCGGTGTTCTGCTTGCCGGTCATCAGGGTCGCGCCGCCGTGATAGCGCTGCACAAAGCCCTGCTTTTGCAGCATTCTCAGGTCGGTGCGGATGGTCGCCTCCGTCAGGCCGAACGCCTCCGTCAGCGCCTTTACCGTCACCGTGCCGTCTTCGCGGATCATCTCCAGAATCTTTTCGCGGCGCTGCTGCATATCGGCAAGCTGCTCACTTTTGCTTTTCAATCGAAACGCTCCCTCTTCTCAATCACGGTTATATCCGGCGAACTGATGCCTGTCGCTGAGTTTACCCCGCACTTTTGGCGAATGCGAGGTAGCCTGCTGCGCCATTTGTTTTCGAACGAAAATGTATTTCGCCCATCTCTTTGAAAGTGCAGGGTTCGCTTAGCGCCTTTATCCATGCCTGTTAGCGGCTGTTTACGCTATATCACGGGAAAACAAGGGGATAAAAATAATTTCTGTCAGGTGTATGAAATTTGATCTCACCCACATACCATTGCGTTTCGATAGCTTATATTTTTGTTCGAAAATCAATTATCCCGTAAGCCCGGAAAAAATCCGTTTTTAACTGGAGCGGCCGCCGGCAACGATACAAGTGAGGAACAGATGAGCAGCGAATATGACGTAAATCTGCGCTACGGCGTCGACAGCACGATGGATCTTGGCGGCAAGGTGGCGGTGGTGACCGGCGGGCTTGGCGGCATCGCCATGGCGAGCAACGAGATGCTGCTGGCGAAAGGGGCGCGGCTGGCGCTGCTCTATCCTCCTTTCGAAGCGGACAAGGTCGCCAGCCTGCGCGACGCCTTCGACGCCGACAGCGTGCAGTTTGTGCAGTGCGACGTCACCGATCCTGGCTCGGTGGAGAGGGCGTTTAACGAGGTGGCGCAGCACTATGGCCAGATCGATATTCTGGTTAACTGCGCTGGCTACGTGATGCTGCAGCCGGTGCTGGAAACCGATTTTGCCGAATGGCAGAAGCAGATTGCCGTCAACCTGACCGGGCCGTTTCTCTGCGCCCAGGCGGCGGGACGGCGGATGATCGCCGCGGGCAACGGCGGCAAGATTATCAATATCGCCTCGCAGGCCGCCTCCATCGCCATCGACAACCACGTCGCCTACACCTCCGCGAAGGCGGGGCTGCTCGGCATGACCAAAGTGATGGCGAAGGAGTTCGCACCGCACCGCATCAACGTCAATACCCTGTCGCCCACCGTGGTGCTGACGCCGATGGGCGAAAAGGCCTGGCGCGGCGAAAAGGGCGAACAGATGAAAAAGCTGATCCCCTTAGGCCGCTTCGCCTATACCGACGAAATCGCCGCCGCCGTGCTCTTTTTCGCCAGCAACGGCAGCGACATGATTACCGGCGCCGATCTGATGATCGATGGCGGTTTCACTATCTGGTAATGCAGCACCAGCCTGACGCCTCACCACCCTATAAACAGAAGAGAGAATATCGCCATGAAAATCCGCTCCCTGCTGTGCAGCGCTATCGCCGCCGGCCTCTTCTCCAGCGCCGGCTTCGCGGCGGAGAAAGGCACCATTATGATCCTCGTTAACTCGCTGGATAATCCCTATTACGCCTCGGAAGCCAAAGGCGCCAACCTCAAGGCGCAAGCGCTGGGCTACAAAACCTCGGTGCTGTCGCACGGCGAAGATGTGAAGAAGCAGAGCGAGCTGATCGACGCTGCCATCGGCAAAAAAGTGCAGGGCATCATTCTCGATAACGCCGACTCCACCGCCAGCGTCGCGGCGATTAAAAAGGCCAAAGACGCCGGTATCCCGGTGGTGCTGATCAACCGTGAAATCCCGGTAGACGACGTGGCGCTGGAGCAGATCACCCATAACAACTTCCAGGCCAGTTCCGACGTGGCCACCGTGTTCGTCGAGAAGATGGGCGAGAAGGGCAAATATGCCGAGCTGACCTGCAACCTGGCTGACAACAACTGCGTAACGCGATCGAAATCCTTCCATCAGGTGCTGGACCAGTACCCCGATATGCAGAGCGTGGCGCGCCAGGATGCGAAAGGTACCCTGATCGACGGCAAGCGCATTATGGACAGCATTCTGCAGGCGCATCCCGATGTGAAAGGGGTGATCTGCGGCAACGGGCCGGTGGCGCTGGGCGCCATCGCCGCCCTGAAGGCGGCGGGCCGCGACGACGTGACCGTGGTGGGCATCGACGGCAGCAACGACGAGCGCGACGCGGTGAAGGCGGGCACGCTGAAAGCCACGGTGATGCTGCAGGCGCAGGCGATCGCCGCGCAGGGCGTCACCGATCTGGATAACTTTATTCAGAAGGGCGTTAAGCCGGCGAAGCAGCGCGTGATGTTCCGCGGCATCCTGATTACGCCGGACAACGCCAGCGGCGTGCAGGACTTCAACTTTAAGTCGTAACCCCTCGCAGCGGCGCCCGTTGCAGACGGGCGTCAGGAGAACCCCATGGAAAGACGACTCTGGCTTCTGCTTCCTCTGGTTGTGCTCAGCGGGTGCCGCATTGTGTCGCAGCAGGAGCTGGCGGATCTGAAAAATCCGCCTAATCCGAAGATGGCCAATATCGACCGGACCTGGCGCGAACAGCTGGTGCCACAGGTGCAGCGCGACGCGAAACCGGCAGACGAACTGCTGAAGGCGCTGCAGGCGGCGAAAGATTTCGACAGCGCCTGCAGCACGCTGGGCTACCGCAGCCAGGCGGAGAACCCCTGCGTGTTCAGCGTCAGCCTCAGCGGCGAGGTAACAGCGGTCAATACCACCTCGCGCAGCGGCCGTATGACGGTGAAACAGGCTTCTGGCACCACCGTCACGGTGCAAACCGGGCCGATTATTCCCGGCACCGCGCTGCGCGACGCCTATAAAGGGGCAAGCTATCAGGACTTTAACGACCAGGTGCTGTTTGGCGACTACGGCCGCGCCATCAATCAGCAGGCCTCCAGCATGATGACCGCCTTTAAGCCGAAAGTGGGCGACAAGGTGCAGCTGACGGGCGTATTCAGCAGCTGGGATGTGCCGCAGCAGATCCCGAACGTGACGCCTGTCGCCATCGCGCGGCAGTAAGGAGCGGCTATGCAGCATTCACAAGCAGAGGCGGCCAGCGAGGTGATTATCGAGACGCGCGGCCTGTCGCGCATCTATCCCGGCGTCACCGCCCTCGATCAGGTCAACTACCGCGTCTATCGCAATAAGGTCAACGTGCTGATCGGCGAAAACGGCGCGGGCAAATCCACCATGATGAAGATGCTGGCGGGGGTTGAGACCCCCTCCAGCGGCGAAATCCTGCTCGACGGCCAGCCGGTATCGCTCTCCTCAACGCAGCAGGCGGAAAAACAGGGCATCAGCATTATCTTTCAGGAGCTGAACCTTTTTCCCAATATGAACGTGATGGACAACATCTTTATCGCCAACGAGTTCTTTCAGCGCGGGGTGATTAACGAAAAGTATCAGTATGCGCTGGCGAAGTCGCTGCTGGAGCGGCTGGAGCTGGATGTGGATCCCTGGGCGCCGCTGGGCGAGCTGGGTATTGGCCATCAGCAGCTGGTGGAGATTGCGCGGGCGCTTTCCAAAGATACGCGGGTGCTGATTATGGATGAGCCGACCAGCGCGCTCAGCCAGTCAGAGGTCAGGGTGCTGTTCAACGTCATCGAGCAGCTGAAGCGGCGCGGCGTCACCATTATCTATATCTCGCACCGGCTGGAGGAGCTGATGGAGATTGGCGATCACATCACCATTTTCCGCGACGGCCGCTTTATCAGCGAGCGCGAGGTGCGCGATGCCAGCGTGCCCTGGATTATTGAACAGATGGTCGGCGACAAGAAAAAGCATTTTGACTATCAGGCGGCGCCGCAGGGCGAAACCGTGCTGGAGGTGGAGGGGCTGACCGCCCTGCATCAGAACGGCGGCTACCGGCTTAACGACGTCAGCTTCTCGCTGCGCAAAGGGGAAGTGATCGGCATCTACGGCCTGCTGGGGGCCGGGCGCACCGAGCTGTTCAAGGGGCTGATCGGCCTGATGGCGTGCCAGTCGGGCAGGGTGCGGCTGGCGGGCAGCGCGCTGGAGCGCAGCAGCTTTCAGCAGCGGCTAAAGCGCGGCATTACGCTGGTGCCGGAGGATCGCCAGGGCGAAGGCGTGGTGCAGCTGATGTCGATCGCCGCCAATATGACGCTCACCGACCTCAGCCTGCGCGGCTTCCGCCGCGCGCTGCGTCTGCTGCACCCGGCAAAAGAGAAGCGGCGCGTCGACGAGATGATCCAGCATCTGGCGATTAAGGTCAGCGATCCCGAGCTGCCGATCACCTCGCTGAGCGGCGGCAACCAGCAGAAGGTGGTGCTGGGCAAGGCGCTGATGACCGGGCCGCAGGTGGTGCTGCTGGATGAGCCGACGCGCGGCATCGACGTCGGCGCGAAAACCGACGTCTATCACCTGATCGGCACGCTGGCGCAGCAGGGGCTGGCGGTGATGTTCTCCTCATCCGAACTGGACGAGGTGATGGCGCTGGCGGACCGCGTGCTGGTGATGGCCGACGGGCGTATCACCGCCGATTTACCCCGCGCCGACGCGACGCGCGAGAAACTGATTACGGCCTCGACGCCGCATGACTAAGCCGCCGGTTTACCGGGCATGACGGGCGAGTCCGATCGCCCGCAGGAGAGATGATGAACCAAAAATACCTGCTCTATATGTACCTGCTGAAGGCGCGCACCTTTATCGCGCTGCTGATCGTTATCGGCTTTTTCAGCGTGATGGTGCCCAACTTTCTCACGCCGTCAAACCTGCTGATTATGACCCAGCACGTCGCCATTACCGGGCTGCTGGCGATCGGCATGACGCTGGTGATCCTTACCGGCGGCATCGATCTCTCGGTGGGCGCGGTGGCGGGCATCTGCGGCATGGTGGCGGGGGCGTTGCTCACCAGCGGCGTGCCGCTGTGGCACGGCAATACCCTGTTCCTTAACGTGCCGGAGGTGATCCTCACTGTGGCGCTGTTTGGCGTGCTGATCGGGCTGATCAACGGCGCGGTAATTACCCGGCTGGGCGTCGCGCCCTTTATCTGCACTCTCGGCATGATGTACGTGGCGCGCGGCGCGGCGCTGCTGTTTAACGACGGCAGCACCTACGCCAACCTGGTGGGCCTGCCGGCGCTCGGCAATACCGGCTTCGCCTTTCTCGGCTCCGGCACCCTGCTTGGCGTCTATCTGCCAATCTGGCTGATGGTGGGCTTTCTGCTGCTCGGCCTCTATCTGACGCGCAAAACGCCGCTGGGACGCTATATCTACGCCACCGGCGGCAATGAGTCGGCCGCGCGGCTGGCGGGGGTGCCGATCGTAAAGGTGAAGATTTTCGTCTACGCCTTCTCTGGCCTCTGCGCCGGGCTGGTGGGGCTGGTGGTGGCGTCGCAGCTGCAAACCGCTCATCCCATGACCGGCAATATGTTTGAGATGGACGCCATCGGCGCCACGGTGCTGGGCGGTACGGCGCTGGCAGGCGGTCGCGGGCGCGTATCCGGCTCGATTATCGGCGCGTTCGTGATCGTCTTCCTCGCCGACGGCATGGTGATGATGGGCGTCAGCGACTTCTGGCAGATGGTGATCAAGGGGCTGGTGATCGTTACCGCCGTGGTGATCGACCAGTTCCAGCAGCGGTTGCAAAGCAAAGTGGTGCTGCTGCGTCGCCATGAAAAAAAGCAGCAGTCGACATCGGTATCTGAAGTCAGTCATGGATAAGGGGAGGGCAATATGACGCGTAATTTCCAGGGACAAACCGTGGTGATCACCGGCGCCTGCCGCGGCATTGGGGCAGGCATCGCGGCGCGCTTCGCGCGCGACGGCGCAAATCTGGTGATAGTTTCCAACGCCGAGCGGGTGTTTAGCACCGCCGAGGCGCTGAAGCAGGCGTACGGCAGCGATATTCTGGCGCTGCAGGTGGACGTTACCGACGAAGCCGCGGTTCAGCAGCTCTATCAGCAGGCGTCCGACCGCTTTGGCCGCATCGACGTGTCGATCCAGAATGCGGGCGTCATCACCATCGACCGCTTCGACGCCATGCCGAAAGCGGATTTTGACAAGGTGCTGGCGGTGAACACCACCGGCGTCTGGCTCTGCTGCCGCGAGGCGGCGAAGTATATGGTGCGGCAGAACGGCGGCAGCCTGATCAATACCTCATCGGGTCAGGGGCGGCAGGGGTTTATCTACACGCCGCACTACGCGGCGAGCAAGATGGGGGTGATCGGCATTACCCAGAGCCTGGCGCTGGAGCTGGCGCCCTGGCATATCACCGTCAACGCCTTCTGTCCTGGCATTATCGAAAGCGAGATGTGGGACTACAACGATCGCGTCTGGGGCGAGATCCTCAGCAGCGAGCAGAAAACCTATGGCAAGGGCGAGCTGATGGCGGAGTGGGTAGAGAATATTCCGCTGAAGCGCGCGGGCCAGCCGGAAGATGTCGCCGGGCTGGTGGCCTTTCTCGCCTCTGACGACGCGCGCTACATTACCGGCCAGACCATCAACGTCGATGGCGGGCTAATCTTCTCCTGACGGCGATTACAGGCTGGATAAATCTGAGTTTATCCAGCTTTTCCCCTGATTTACCCGCTTTTCCCCGCCTTTCTCTGCAAATTCATCATGATGTGTTAAAGTAGACTTAGTCCATTTTGTGAGACAAGTCTCGTTAATTAGCCGAAAAATCCGATAAGACGCTATGTTTTTTCACCGCTTTGCCCGCTTGTTTTTTGTCTCTTCGCCTCTCGCCGTGGCGATCCTTTCCGCTGTGCCTGCTGCTCAGGCTTTCACCTCTTCCGCCTCGGTAGCGGAGACGCCCTTCGAGGACCCGGCGCGCTTTAACCAGCAGCTGGCGGCGCTGCCGTCGCTGGGCAACGGGCAGAGCGACGACGAGTGGAATAAGCGGCTCGCCGCTATCGCCAAAGATATCGGCGAAGCGAGCCAGAACGGCGACAGCGATACCAGTTTCGGCCAGCAGGCGGGCGTCTGGGCCTTTAACCATTTCCGCGACGAGGTGGCGAGCCGCGTTGAGAGCGAAGGGCAGTCGCTGCTCTCGCCCTACGGCAACGCCCAGCTCGATCTGATGGTGGATATGCAGGGCAACTTTACCGGCACCGGCGGCGATCTCTTCAGCGCGCTGGCGGACGAGCGCAGCTATCTTACCTTTAGCCAGGTTGGGGTGCGCGATACCAGCGACGGGCTGGTGGGCAACGTCGGGCTGGGCCAGCGCTGGGTGACGCCGAACTGGCTGCTAGGCTATAACGCCTTTCTCGATCGCAGCTTTGATATCGGCCAGCAGCGCGCCTCGCTCGGCACCGAAGCCTGGAATGAGAATCTGCGCTTCTCCGCCAACTACTATCACCCGCTGGGCGGCTGGAAGAACAGCGGCGAAACCCAGCAGCAGCGCATGGCGCGCGGCTATGACATCACCACCCAGAGCTATCTGCCATTCTATCGCCAGCTCGGCGTTTCCCTGAGCTGGGAGCAATATTTCGGTGACAACGTCGATCTGTTTCACAGCGGCAACCGCTATCATAATCCCTACGCGCTGTCGCTTGGTCTCTCCTATACGCCGGTGCCGCTGGTAACCCTTTCAGCCAGCCACAAAACCAGCAGCGCGGGCGAAACGCAGGATCAGCTGGGCCTGAAGCTTAACTATCGCTTCGGCGTGGCGCTGAGCAAGCAGCTGGAGCCAGGCAACGTCGCCGAGGCGCGTTCGCTGCGCGGCAGCCGCTACGACCGCGTCACCCGTTCCGACACACCGGTGCTCAATTTCCGCCAGCGCAAAACCCTGTCGGTGTTTCTCGCCACGCCGCCGTGGCAGCTGACGCCGGGCGAAAGCCTGCCGCTGAAGCTGCAGATCCGCCACAGCAACCCGATCAAGGCGGTGAGCTGGCAGGGCGATACCCAGGCGCTGAGCCTGACGCCGCCGGCGGATAACAGCCAGCCGCAGGGCTGGAGCCTGATTGTGCCCGCCTGGGACGACTCGCCGGGTGCCAGCAACGAATATCATCTGTCGGTGACGCTGGAGGATGATAAGCAGCAGCGCGTTACCTCAAACTGGATCACCCTGACGGTGCAGCCGCCGATGCAGGCCGATGCCGCGCAGGGGTCAGATCGCTTCGATATTATGGCGCCCTGACAGCAGGGGCGGGGTCAGGATTAAATTGTGACAATTGTCACAATTTATCGCTGGTCAGCCGGCCGGGAAAGTCGCAGAATCGCCGCAAAATCCCTTGTCACCTGCTTATCATGATCGTTCGTCCCCATCGCCACTGGTTCGTTCGTTTGTTCGCCTGGCACGGCTCCGTGCTGCCTGATATTTCGTTTCGTTTATTGCTCAATTTGCTGATGTCGCTGCTCGCGCTCGCGCTGCTCAACTGGTATGAGACGCTGGGCATTAAGCTAACGCTGGCGCCATTCAGCCTGCTCGGCGTCTCTATCGCGGTGTTTCTCGGCTTCCGCAACAGTGTCTGCTTTGCCCGCTTCAGCGAGGCGCGCCATTTTTTTGGCGCGCTGCTTATCGCCTGCCGCACCCTGCAGCGTCAGGTGCTGGCGCTCTTTCCTGAGGATGCGCCGCGTATTCAGGCGCTGCTGCTCGCCTTCTGCTACAGCCTGAAGCATCAGCTGCGCCGCAGCGACGCGCGCGCCGATCTGCAGCGGCTGCTGGGCGAAGATGCCGAGTGGGTGCTGTCGCGCCGCTCGCCAACCAATATGCTGCACCTTCAGCTGTCGCACTGGCTGGCAGATCAGCGTCGTCAGGGGAAAATCAGCGACCTGGTGTGGGGCAATATCGACGAAAGCCTGAATCAGCTGGCGGCGGTGCTCGGCGGCTGCGAGCGGCTGGCGAGCATGCCGGTGCCCTTCGCCTATGGGCTGCTGCTGCACCGTACCGTCTATCTCTTCTGCACGCTGCTGCCGTTCGCGCTGGCGCCCGATCTGCACTATATGACGCCGCTGGTATCGATGTTTATCGCCTACACCTTTTTGTCGCTCGATACGCTGGCGGAAGAGCTGGAGATGCCTTTCGGCTATCAGAACAACCATCTGCCGATGGATGCGATTTGCACCAATATCGAGATCAGCCTGCGGGAAATGGCGGGGGAAGAGGAGACGCTGCCGACGCCGCTGCGCCCGGACGCTTACTACCGGTTAACCTAGCGTCGGCGGCGCGCAGAGCTCAGCAGGCAGCAAAGAAAAAGGCCGCCTGCGCGGCCCTGCGCGCCCGGCTGACACAGACCGGGCGCAGCCTGAGGGTAAAGCCGATCAGAACTGGTAGATCAGGCCAACGGCGGTGATATCGTCGGTCTTCAGACCGAGCGGGTTGTTGTCGTCGAGCAGGTTGATCTTGTACTCCACGTAGGTGGACATGTTCTTGTTGAAGTAGTAGGTGGTGCCCACCGCAACATATTTGACGATGTCGGCGTCGCCAATGTTCTCGATCTCTTTGCCCTTCGAGGAGACATAGCCAATCGACGGACGCAGGCCGTTCAGGAACTGATACTGCGCCACCGCTTCGAAGTTCTGCGCTTTGTTGGCAAAGCCGCCGCTGATCGGCGTGGCGTTCAGGGTTTCGCCATACATCGCCGCCAGATAGATCTGGTTGGCGTCATATTTCACCGCCGTCGCCCAGTTTTGCGCCTTGTCACCGTCGCCGCGCGCCGCCGCGTTTTGCGTCTCGGTGCGGTCGAGGCTGGCGAATGCGCCGGTGAAGCTCAGGCCGAAATCGAAGGCGTAGCTGGCGGAAAGAGCGTAGCCGTCGCCGTTGGAGCGGCGCACGCCGTCGGTGTTGCCGGCGCGATCGTTTTTGCCTTCATACTGCGCCGCCAGGTTCAGCCCCTTGACCAGGCCGAAGAAATCTTTATTGCGCCAGGTGAGCAGGCCGGTAGAGCGTCCCGCTAGGAAAGCGTCGGTATAGCCTGAATCACCGCCGAAGAAGGGCAGCATATCGGTATAGGCGAGCGCGTCGTAAACCAGCCCGTAGTTGCGGCCGTAGTCCAGCGAACCGGCGTTGCCAAACTTCAGACCGGCATAGCCGAGACGGGTGCGGTTGCCGTTCTGCGCATCGCTGCCTTCCGAATTGCGCAGGCTGTACTGATACTGCCAGAAGCCATAGCCGGTAAGCTGGTCGGTGATTTTGGTTTCGCCCTTAAAGCCCAGGCGGGTGTAGGAAGAGGTATCGCCGTCGTTACTGCTGTCGCTGGAAAAGAGGTGCGAGACGTTAATTTTTCCCACTAAGTCGAGTTTATTGCCATCTTTATTATAAATTTCCGCTGCCTGACCGGCAGATATTCCGAGCAGAGACGACACCACTGCCGCCGCTAAAGCGCGCTTCATCATTTATATTTACCCTGTCTTTGTAAGTTATTATTCCCCCGTTATCTGGGGTGAAAGGAAAATGACACAAAAGGATAAAATGACCTAGTGTAATAAGTGTAACTAAATTTTTCTGATGCGGTTTTGATATTTTGACTGTCTGTTTTTTGTTCTTTTCAGGCTGGCAGTAATTAATTTCTGGTCGAATTACAAAAGGGGGGGTTGTTTTGTTATTTATATGATTTTAAACTGTTTTTTTCATTTTTCGACGACCTGCTTACGTACACCTACGGCGCGCTGATTAGCCAGCTAATCCCAAATAAAAATTAAGCTTCGCCGGAAAAGTGCAAATAAAGGGTTGAAGGTAAGTCTCTAATAATTAGCTTGCTTACATATTTCCCTGCTATCACTTATTCTTATTTCTGCATTAATAATAACGTCAGCAATAATTATTGTATCTCTCATGATTTAATTATCAGCAGCAGCCTAATAAATAACCGTTGTTATTTGCGCTCACTACTATTTCCTTAGTCTCCCCAGGCTTATTCTCCATAGCGGCCCCTTGCGGCGGCCTGTTTTCCTCTGCCGATCTGCCCTGAAACGGGGCGCGAAGCACCGATAAGGTGCGCGTTTTGCCTGAATTTGAACATAAAAGTCAGGAGGGATCACAAAAGCAACATTTACTCCGGTAACTGCATAAATCCGCTACCGATTATGCGGCGCAGGCGCGGCGCGCTCAAAATTATTCACTATATATGCAATTTAAGTGAATAGCAGCATTGCTTAAGTTATTGATATTTCGTTGTCATGCTGATTTTATGCATTTATTCCTCTGGCTGGCACGCAAGCTGCACTTTACAGTAGGGCTGTGTTTACCCGAATTTCACAAATTTAAAACATTCGCTTTACTGACCGGCGCGCCGGGCAGGGGAAGCAGGAGAAACAGTTATGTCACTGCAGGTTTCGCGTCACGATTTCGATCAATGGATGGTGCCGGTTTATGCGCCAGCGAACTTTGTACCGGTACGCGCATCGGGTTCGACCCTCTGGGATCAAAACGGCAAAGAGTATATCGACTTTGCCGGCGGCATTGCGGTCAACGCGCTGGGACATGCGCATCCGGCGCTGCAGCAGGCGCTGACTGAGCAGGCGTCACGCCTGTGGCATACCGGCAACGGCTATACTAACGAGCCGATTTTGCGCCTGGCGAAGCAGCTGATCGACGCCACCTTCGCTGACCGCGTCTTCTTCTGCAACTCCGGCGCTGAAGCCAACGAGGCGGCGCTGAAGCTGGCGCGTAAAGTGGCGCACGATCGCTTCGGCAGCCATAAAAGCGGCATTGTCGCCTTTAATAACGCCTTTCACGGCCGCACGCTGTTTACCGTTTCTGCAGGCGGTCAGCCCGCCTATTCAAAAGATTTCGCGCCGCTGCCGCCTGATATCCGCCATACGCCGTTTAACGATCTGGAAGCGGCAGCGCAGCTGATCGATGACAACACCTGCGCGGTAATCGTCGAGCCCATTCAGGGCGAAGGCGGCGTGCTGCCCGCCGATCCCGCCTTTTTGCGCGGCCTGCGCGCGCTGTGCGACCAGCATCAGGCGCTGCTGATTTTTGACGAAGTGCAGAGCGGCGTGGGCCGCACCGGTTCGCTCTACGCCTATATGCACTACGGCGTGACGCCGGACGTGCTCACCACCGCCAAGGCGCTGGGCGGCGGTTTCCCTATCGGCGCGATGCTGACGCGCGAAGATCTGGCGCAGGTGATGAATGTTGGCACCCACGGCACCACCTACGGCGGCAATCCGCTGGCGGGCGCGGTGGCGGGCAAGGTGCTGGAGCTGATCAACCAGCCTGAAACCATGGCGGGCGTCGCGGCGCGTCATCAATGGATTGTCGAAGCGCTGGAGGCGATTAACCAGCGGCTGCATCTGTTTAAAGAGGTGCGCGGCCTGGGCCTGCTCATCGGCGCGGTGCTGAACGAAGACTATGCCGGAAAAGCGAAGCAGTTTAACCTGGCGGCCGCCGAGCAGGGCGTTATGGTGCTGATCGCTGGCGCTAACGTGGTGCGCTTCGCGCCGGCGCTCAATATCAGCGAAGAGGAAGTGAAAACCGGCATGGCACGCTTCGCCGTCGCTTGCGGACATCTGGCGCGAGGATCGACATCATGATGGTGATTCGCCCTGTTGAACATGACGATCTGCCGCAGCTGTTGGCGCTGGCGGGCAAAACCGGCGGCGGGCTGACCTCGCTGCCGGTTGACAGCCCCACCTTGCAGGCGCGCATCGAGCGCTCGCTGCAAACCTGGCAGGGCGCGCTGCCGCGCGCCGAACAGGGCTACGTATTTGTGCTGGCGGACAGCGACGATAATCGCGCCGTGGGCATCTGCGCCATTGAGGTGGCGGTGGGGCTGCAGGAGCCCTGGTATAACTTTCGCGTCGGCACCCAGGTGCACGCCTCGAAAGAGCTGAATGTCTATGCGGCGCTGCCGACGCTCTCGCTGAGCAATGACCACACCGGCAGCAGCGAACTCTGCACGCTGTTTCTCGACCCTGACTACCGCGACGGTAAAAACGGCTATCTGCTCTCGAAGTCGCGCTTTCTGTTTATGGCCAACTTTCGCCATCAGTTTATGGATCGCGTGGTGGCGGAGATGCGCGGCGTCAGCGATGACGCGGGCCATTCCCCCTTCTGGGAGAGCGTCGGCAGCCGCTTTTTCTCTATGGAGTTTCGCAAGGCTGACTTCCTCAGCGGCACCGGCCAGAAGGCGTTTATCGCCGAGCTGATGCCGAAGCATCCGCTCTATATCGACTACCTGTCGCCAGAGGCGCGGGCGGTGATCGGCCAGGTGCATGAGAAGACCGCCCCCGCGCGCGCGGTGCTGGAGGCGGAAGGGTTCCGCTACCGTAACTATATCGACATCTTTGACGGCGGCCCGACGCTGGAGTGCGAAATCGACGACATTCGCGCCATCCGCAAAAGCCATGTGCGCAGCGCCGCGCTCGGCGAGCCGGACGAGCATGCGCCGCTCTGCCTGGTGGCAAATCTGGACTATCACCGTTTCCGCGTCGCGCTGCTGCCTGCGCGCATCGAGCAGCACGACGTGGTACTTAACGAAAATCAGCTCAGGGCGTTGCACGTTGAGCCAGGCGACAGCCTGCGCGTGGTAACGCTGGGCGGTGAGGAGAAAAAAGCATGACGCAGATGATTAACGGCGAGTGGCAGCCGGGCCGCGGCGACGCCTTGCGTAAAGTCGACCCGGTGTTCGGCGAGACGCTGTGGCAGGGCGAGGCCGCCACGGCGGAGCAGATCGCCCAGGCCGCCGCCGCCGCCCGCGCGGCGTTTCCCGGCTGGGCGCGTCGGCCATTTGCCGAGCGTCAGGCGCTGGCCGAACGTTTCGCCGCGCTGCTGGAGAGCCATAAAATCGAGCTGGCGGAAACCATCGCCGCCGAAACCGGCAAGCCGCGCTGGGAGGCGCTGACCGAAGTGCAGGCGATGATCAATAAAATCGCTATCTCGGTAAAAGCCTTTCACGCACGCACCGGCGAACAGCATGAGGGCGAAAGCTCGCTGCGCCATCGGCCGCTCGGCGTGCTGGCGGTGTTTGGCCCCTATAACTTTCCCGGCCATCTGCCTAACGGCCATATCGTGCCGGCGCTGCTGGCGGGTAACTGCGTGCTGTTCAAGCCGAGCGAGCTGACGCCGCTGACGGCGGAAAAAACCGTGCGCCTCTGGCTGGAGGCGGGGCTGCCGTGCGGCGTGCTGGCGCTGCTGCAGGGGGCGCGCGCCACCGGGCAGGCGCTGGCGGCGGAGGCGCAGATCGACGGCGTACTCTTTACCGGCAGCGCGGGAACCGGCTACCAGCTGCACCGCCAGTTCGCCGGCCAGCCGGAGAAAATGCTGGCGCTGGAGATGGGCGGCAACAATGCGCTGATCGTTGAGGATCCAGCCGATATCGACGCGGCGGTGCATATCGCTATTCAGTCCGCCTTTATTACCGCCGGACAGCGCTGCACCTGCGCGCGCCGTCTGCTGGTGAAGCGCGGCGCGGCGGGCGACGCCTTCCTGCAGCGGCTGCTGGCGGTGAGTGCGCGGCTGCAGCCGGGCGCGTGGAACGCCGAGCCGCAGCCCTTTATGGGCAGCGTTATCTCCATCGACGCGGCGGAAAAGATCTATCAGGCGTGGCAGCAGCGCGTCGCGCTCGGCGGCACGCCGCTGCTGGAGATGCGCTGGCCGCAGCGCAGCAGGGCGCTGCTGACGCCAGGCATTATCGACGTCACGCAGGTGAGCGGGCTGCCGGACGAAGAGGTGTTCGGCCCGCTGCTTAACGTTATTCGCTATGAGAGCTTCGATGAGGCGATCCGCCTCGCCAACGACACGCGCTACGGCCTGTCGTGCGGCTTGATCTCGCCGTCGCGCGCGCAGTTTGACCAGCTGCTGCTGGAGGCACGCGCCGGGATCGTCAACTGGAACAAGCCGCTGACCGGGGCGGCGAGCAGCGCGCCGTTTGGCGGTATCGGTGCGTCGGGTAACCACCGCGCCAGCGCCTGGTATGCGGCGGACTACTGCGCCTGGCCGATGGCGTCGCTGGAGACGCCCGACCTGACGCTGCCCGCCGCGCTCTCGCCGGGACTCGATTTCTCCGCCCAGGAGGAGCAGGCATGAAAGCAACAGAAGCGAACTTTGACGGGCTGGTCGGCCTGACGCACCACTATGCCGGACTCTCCTTCGGCAACGAAGCCTCGACGCGCCACCAGCATCAGCCGTCGAATCCGCGCCTGGCGGCGAAGCAGGGGCTGCTGAAGATGAAGGCGCTGGCGGACAGGGGCTTTGTGCAGGGCGTGATCCCGCCGCACGAGCGGCCGAACCTGCCGCTGCTGCGACAGCTCGGCTTTCGCGGCAGCGACGAACAGGTGCTGGCGCAGGCGGCGAAGGCCTCGCCGGGGCTGCTGTCGGCGGTCAGCTCCGCCTCGGCGATGTGGGTCGCCAACGCGGCGACGGTGTCGCCCTCGGCCGACAGCGCCGACGGGCGCGTACACTTCACCGTCGCCAACCTGAACAATAAATTCCATCGCGCCATGGAGGCGCCGCAGACCACCCGGCTGCTGCGCGCCATTTTCCGCGATCCGCAGCACTTCGAGGTGCACGACGCGCTGCCGCAGGTGGCGCTGTTCGGTGACGAAGGGGCCGCGAACCATAACCGCCTCGGCGCGCAGTATGGCGAACGCAGCCTGCAGCTCTTCGTTTACGGACGCGACGACAACGGCGGTATCGCGCCGGGACGCTATCCCGCACGCCAGACGCTACAGGCGAGCCAGGCGGTGGCCAGACTGCATCAGCTCGACGAGCACCACAGGATCTTTGCCCAGCAGAACCCGCAGGTGATCGATCAGGGGGTGTTTCATAACGACGTCATCGCGGTAAGCAACCGTGAAGTGCTGTTCTGCCATCAGCGGGCGTTTGTCGATCAGCCGGCGCTGCTGGTGACGCTGCAGCGCCGCGTGCCTGGCTTCACCGCCATCGAGGTGCCCGACAGCCGCGTTTCGGTGGCGGACGCGGTCAGCACCTATCTGTTCAACAGCCAGCTGCTGAGCCGCGAAGATGGCACGATGCTGCTGGTGCTGCCGGAAGAGTCGCGCCAGCATCCCGGGGTCTGGGGCTACCTGAGCGAGCTGGTGGAGCAGGGCGGCCCGGTGCGTGAGCTGGTGAGCTTCGACCTGCGTGAAAGCATGCAAAACGGCGGCGGCCCCGCCTGCCTGCGGCTGCGCGTCGTGCTGACGCCGCAGGAGCGGCAGGCGTTGAATCCGGCGGTGATAATGAACGATCGGCTGTTCGCCACCCTTAACGCCTGGGTGGATCGCCACTATCGCGATCGCCTGACGCAGGCGGATCTGACAGATCCGCAGCTGTTAAGAGAGGGACGCGACGCGCTGGACGAGCTGACCCGGCTGCTGGACTTAGGCAACGTCTACGCGTTTCAGCAGTAGCGGGAAGGGCTTTTCTGTTTCAGAAAGGAGTAAGCATGCACGATTTTCTTCAGCAGACGCTGTCAGGCGAGGCGCCGCAGAGGCTGTGCGGCGAAACGCCCTGGCTGCGCTGGCGCTGGATCGATCAGGGTATTTTACAGCTCGACCCGCTCGGCGAACCGCAGCAGGCGCTGGTGATCTCCGCCGGTATTCATGGTAATGAAACCGCGCCGGTAGAGATGATGAATACGCTTATCAGCGCGCTGCTGCGCGGCGAGATGCCGCTGCGGCATCGCGTGCTGGCAATTCTTGGCAACCCGGCGGCCCTGCGCGCCGGAAAGCGCTATCTGCGCCATGACCTCAATCGCCTGTTCGGCGGCCGCTGGCAGCAGATCGACGACTGCGACGAGGCGCGGCGCGCGCTGCGGCTGGAGCAGGCAACAGAGGCTTTCTGGCTACAGGCGTGTAAAGCGGATCGGCCGCGCTGGCATCTTGATCTACATACGGCGATCCGCGGCTCCTGGCATACCCGCTTTGGCGTGCTGCCGCTCAACCCACAGCCCTGGCCAGCGCCGTTCCTCGACTGGCTGGCGGCGGCGGGCCTGGAGGCGCTGGTGTTCCATACCGCGCCGGGGGGCACCTTTACCCACTTCAGCTGCGCGAACTTTCACGCCGCCAGCTGCACGCTGGAGCTGGGCAAGGCTCTGCCGTTCGGCGCCAACGACCTGACGCAGTTCGCCGCCGCGCAACAGGCGCTGGCGGCGCTGCTGAGCGGTGAGCCGCTGCCGGTGGCGCGCGACACGCCGCGTCGCTTCCGGGTCACCCAGCAGATAACCCGCCTTAGCGAGCAGTTCCGGCTGCATATGGACGACGGAACCCTTAACTTCACCCCCTTTCCGCAGGGGGCGCTGCTGGCCGAGGATGGCGCAACGCGCTACGTGGTGCAGCAGGCGCGCGAATATGTGCTGTTCCCTAATCCCGCCGTGGCGCTGGGGCTGCGCGCCGGTCTGATGCTGGTAGAGGAGGAGGCGCCCGCCTGACAGCCTGTCCGGCGGCTGAGCGGATAATTTTCCTTCCGCTTTGCTGCCGGAACCCTTACACTCCTCCATGATTCCTGCTAAATCCGCTTTGAATTCATATTCTTTTGCAATTTCTCACCTGCTTCTTCTTATTCTCTTCATGATCGCTTGATTTTTGTCTTTTATGCTTGCAGGGCTTTACTCACGCTCTGAGAGCTTGACATTCAGCAGCGTAATCTTGTTCTCGAAGACGCGACAGGTTGCTGTCGTTATTAACTGAATGATAAGGACAACCATTATGCGTAAACTGACTTCTCTGTTTCTGGCTTCTACCCTGGCATTTGGTGCAGCAAGCGTGGTCCATGCAGCGGCTGACAACCTGACGCCGCCGCCGGCCGGTGGTGAAAAAGCGATGCCTAAGCCGCCAATGCCCCACGGCATGCACATGATGTTCAGAGGCCTGGATCTGACCGAGGCGCAGAAAACTCAGATTCGCGACATCATGAAAGAGAGCCATAAAGACTTTAAACGTCCGTCGCTGGAAGAGCGTCGCGCCGGCCACGCCATTATCGCCTCTGACACCTTCGACCGTGCAAAAGCAGAAGCGCAGGCGGAGAAAATGGCCGCCGATGCGAAAGCGCGTGCGCTGACGATGCTGGAAACGGAGAACAAACTTTATAACGTACTGACTCCAGAGCAGAAAAAGCAGTACAACGCTAACTTTGAAAAACGTCTGACCGAGAAAGGTCCGCGCGAAGAGAGAATGGCGCCGCCAGCGCCGCCGGCACCAGCCGCAGCCCCGGCCCCGGAAGCAGCGCCCGCTCCGGCACCCGCCCCAGACGCTGAATAATCGGCTGAGATAAGGCAGTAAGACCGCCGACGTTGTCCAGATAAGCAGAAAGTCTGGGCAGCGTCGGCGGTTTTTTTATAGCGGTTCGATGGGGTAGTGGCCAGAGAGTAGCGGCCGACACAAAATTTTATAGCCGTCATGGTCGAAGCCGCTCGGCGCGCGCTTCAGCCGACGCGCCTCGTCCATATCGTTGACCGATCCCAGATAGAACCAGTGGTCAATCACGTGGATCTGCGTCATCAGCTTCCCTTCCTCGATCAGCGCCACCGGGCCCTGCCACGGCCAGCAGATCACCCGCACGCTCTCCAGCGCTTCCAGCAGCCGCGCCTGATGGTCATCCAGCGTCTCGCGGCCGCAGCAGGCACCGGCGCAGCGGCGCAGGGCGGCGCGGAAACAGGCGCGGTTAGCGCTCAGCTTCTCCAGCCCCAGCAGCCCGTGACAGAGCTGATGCTCGTCGGCGAGATACTTCAGCGTCTCCAGCGCCTTATGGCGGCTGCGATAGAGGCCGAACAGGTTGGGCGAGTGCGAAAAGTCAACGTCGCGCGCGTAGACCACCTCAGGCTTGCCTTCGGCGATCCGAATCGAGCAGAGCTGACGATTTTTGCGCAGGCGCTTGTTAAACAGCGGCTGCTGGGTCTTAATCATCTGCGCCTCGAGCAGCAGCGCGCCGAGATCGCCCGCGGTGGGGATCCAGCTGACGCGGCGCGCCTGGCGCAGCATGCGCGCCTCTTCCGGCGTGCGGAAATGGGACATTACGCGCGAGCGCAGATTGATGCTTTTCCCGATATAGAGCGGCAGCGTCTCGCTCTCACCGTGAAAGGTATAGACGCCCGGCTGATTGGGCAATCCTTCCAGCCATTCGCGCAGGTGTTCGGGATATTCGTAGATGGCAGCCGCGTCGAACTCGAGGCGGTGCGTGGCGGCACGTCGAACCAAGACAGACTCCTGTAACTGTGTATTCATACAGCATATCAGTCTGTACAGGCTTTCGCCAGCGGGTTAATCGGTGAACATCGGGGCGGGAAAAATTTCCCCTGCCGGGCAGCAGGGGAAAAGGGCGTTATTTCCAGAAGTCGTCAAACACCGTAATCGGCGGACGACGCTTGTGCTCGGTCTTCAGATACCAGTTTTCGATAATCTTCGCCGTTTCCGGGGCGACGCTTTTGCCTTCCAGATAGTCGTCGATCATCTCGTAGGTAACGCCAAGCGCCACTTCATCCTCCAGGCCGGGACGATCGTCTTCCAGATCCGCCGTCGGGCGTTTCAGGTAGAGGTGCTCTGGACAGCCCAGGGTTTTCAGCAGCAGTTTGCCCTGACGCTTGTTCAGGCGGAACAGCGGGTTGATGTCGGTGCCGCCGTCGCCATATTTAGTGAAGAAGCCGGTAACCGCCTCCGCCGCGTGGTCGGTGCCCACCACCAGGCCTTTTGTCATGCCGGCGATGCTGTACTGCGCCTTCATGCGTTCGCGCGCCTTCTCGTTGCCGCGCACGAAGTCAGAAAGCTCGACGCCCGCCTCTCTCAGAGCGCGTTCGCTGGCCAGCACCGACTCTTTGATATTGACCACCAGCGAGCGATCGGGCTGGATAAACGCCAGCGCGTCCTGACAATCCTGCTCGTCCGCCTGCACGCCGTAGGGCAGGCGCACGGCGATAAAGGCATAGGTGCTGTCGCCGCTCTCTTCGCGCAGTTCGCTGATGGCCAGCTGCGACAGTTTGCCCGCCAGCGTCGAGTCCTGACCGCCGCTGATGCCCAGCACCAGCGTCTTCAGAAACGGATTGCGCTTCAGGTAGCTTTTGAGGAAATCGACGCTGCGGCGGATTTCCTGCTGTGGGTCGATAACCGGGCTAACGCCAAGTGCTGTGATGATTTCCTGCTGCAGTGACATGAATCTCTCCTCAAGACAGTGGCCTGTCGGCCCATGCGAACCATCTATTAAAGCTAACGCGCATCGGCGAAAACAACAAGCCAAAGCGCCAGTTGTTTCCGGTTAACTGTTGCGATATCAGGCAGTTTACCCTCGCGGCGCCGGTTTCTGCGCCAGGAAGATAAACATCAGAATCGCCAGCATAAAGCAGCCGAAGATGGTGCCGGTCATGCTAAGCAGCGAGGTGCCGCCCAGCCCGGTGATCGGCACCGACACCGCGCCGAAGGAGAACATGCAGACGCCGATCACCGCCGAAGCGCTGCCGGCGCGATGGCCCTGGCTCTGCATCGCCAGCGACGAGGCGGTGGTGGCGATCACCCCGTTGCTCGCAATGGTGAAAAAGAGCGCGACCAGCACCAACGGCAGCGGCGCGGCGGTGAGACCCGCCAGCAGCAGCAGGCTGGAGGCGACAAACGCCAGCGTCAGGCCGCCCTTCAGCACCCGGTATTCGCCCCAGAGCGGACAGAGACGCGCGCTGGTCTGGGAGGCGATCACCAGCCCGATGCCGTTAGCGGCGAAGCAGAAGCTGAACGCCTGCGGCGACAGGCCGTAAATCTGCTGCAGCACGAAAGGCGACGCGCCGATATAGGCGAACATGCCGGACATCATAAACGCCTGCGTCAGGCAGAAGCCCATAAAGGGACGATGAGTGACCACCTGGCCCAGCGCCGCCCAGGCGGAGAAGACCGAGCCCTGGCTGCGGCGCTCGGGCGGCAGGGTTTCGTGCAGCTTCCAGCGCGCCAGCAGGATCAGCAGCAGCGCCGTCGCGCCCAGCACCAGGAAGATGCCGCGCCAGTTAAGCAGCGTCATTAGCGCGCCCCCCAGCACCGGCGCGCCAATCGGCGCCAGGCCGTTTACCAGCATCAGCAGCGCAAAGAAGCGCGTCAGCTCATGCCCGCTGTACATATCGCGCGCCACCGCACGCGACAGCACCGCGCCGCCCGCGCCCGCCAGCCCTTCGAACAGGCGGGCCAGCAGCAGCTGATGGATATCCTGCGCCAGCGCGCAGCCGACAGAGGCGATAAACAGCAGCACCAGCGACAGGGTAAGTGGGCGCAGGCGGCCGAACTTATCGCTCATCGGCCCAAACAGCAGCTGTCCGGCACCCAGGCCGAGCAGGCCGGCGGTGAGGCTGAGCTGCGCCGTCGCGGTTGAAGTTTGCAGATCGCGCGCCAGTTCAGGCAGCGCAGGCAGGTAGAGATCGATACAGAGCGGGCCGAGCGCCGCCAGCAGGCCCAGCGTGATGGCGTAGACCAGTCGGTTATTGCGTGCAGGTGTCATTTGTCCTCTGAGGGGTTGACTAAGTTATGGATCATTTGCGTATAGAGGGTATAGAGCAGTTCCGCCGACGCTTTCTGCGTCGTCAGGCGGCGAAAAGCGGTGCCTTCTATCAGCACCGCCAGCACCTCGACGCAGGCGGCGCGCTGCGGCTCGGTAAGGTGAGGGTAGTTCGCGCGCATTTTTTCACAGGCGTTGTGAAACAGGCGCGCCTCGGCGTTTTGCAGGATATCGCTGACGCGCGCATTGCGGCTCGCCTCGGCGGCGACCTCCAGCATCAGCATCTCATCCTCGTCGTTCAGGCTGTCGCGGCGGGCGATCATATCGGCGATATGGCTGGCGTCGCTCTGCGCGCTCATCGCCGCCACGCGGCCATCGACGATGCGCTTCACCATCTCTTCAATCAGCGCATCTTTGCTGGGAAAGTAGCGATAGATTTGCCCGACGCTCAGGCTGGCGGCGCTGGCGATCTGCGCCATGCTGGCGCCGTGGAAGCCTGACGAGCGAAAACAGCGGCGCGCCGCCGCGATGATCTCATCCTGGCGCGTGCGATGTCGCGCGTCGCGCGCTTCTCGCTGTTTGTTCATCCTGCCTCCGCAAAGTAGTTTTGAGAGTGCTTATTCTCGCGGCGGATTATACGGGGGGATCGCCTTAAGAACAGTTTTTTTACGCTAACCTGACGATTCAGACTCAACTTAAAAACGCGCCATAAAGTTGATTAATCTGCATTTCTGTTCCAGGCTTAAGCTTACATGGACAATACAACGAGGAACAACAAGATGAATAAAGCAATGGGATGTATCGCTGCGGCGCTGACGCTGGCCGCACTGTCTGGTTGTACGGCTTACGATCGTGCTGAGAGCTACGTAAGCAAGCCCGTAGTTAAGGATGTGAAAAAAGGGATGACGCGCGATCAGGTACGCCAGATTGCGGGTCCGGCCTCTACTGAGATCACCATGGTCTACGCGCGCGGCACCTGTCAGACCTATGTGCTGGGCGAGCGTAACGGCAAGCCGCAGACCTACTTTGTGAGCTACAGCGATACCGGCCGCGTGATGAACTACGGCTTCCAGAGCTGTGAAGAGTACGATACCGATCCGCAGGCTGCTAAATAAGCCGCGCACAACAGATTAGCAAAGCAAACGGCCCGTCAGTGACGGGCCGTTTTTCGTTTGGTCGGATTAAAGTCCCGCAGGGCGCGGCACCTCAATATAGTCGCCGTTGATCTCGCGCTGGTAGTAGTGACCCGCCTGCACGTAAAAACGACGGCCGTTAAAGTCGAGCACGCGCATCCCACCGTCTGGTTCGGCTGGCGGCTGCACCACCACGTAATTTTCGCCCTGACGCTGATAGTATGCGCCGTTGAGCATGTAGTAGGTCAGGCCGCCGATCAGCACGGCGGTTGCCGCTTCAGGCAGAAAGCGCAGCGGGACTGGACCGCCCCAGCCGCGACCGTGGCCGTCCCAGTGCGGGCCGGGGCCCCAGCCGCCGGGGTGAGCAGAGACGAGCGCTGGCGATAACAGCGTTAACGCCAGCAGTGAGGCGATAACTTTTTTCATGGATTTTCTCCTGCGATAACTGCCTGAAGCATTCTCCTTTTCCGCTGCGAAAACAAGCGCCGGGGCGTGACTTTTGCCTCTCTTTACTACGCTTAACGCTTTCTTAACGACGTCGCCATAAAGGCGGCGGATTGTGAAGCGCAGGCATAAAAAAACCGGGCGCGATGGCCCGGTTTTATGCCGCAGAATCTGCGCTTAGCGGTGCGCCAGCTCTGCCTGTTCGTCGCTCTCCAGCACCGCTTTATCGGTCATACCGAGCCAGCGGCTGGTAAGGGAGCCCGCAGTCATTGAGCCGTTAACGTTTAGCGCGGTGCGGCCCATATCGATCAGCGGTTCGATCGAAATCAGCAGGGCGACCAGCGTGACCGGCAGGCCCATCGCCGGCAGCACGATCAGCGCGGCGAAAGTGGCGCCGCCGCCTACGCCCGCCACGCCAGCCGAGCTCAGCGTGACGATACCGACCAGCGTGGCGATCCAGACCGGATCGAACGGGTTGATACCCACGGTCGGCGCAACCATTACCGCCAGCATGGTCGGATAGAGGCCTGCGCAGCCATTCTGGCCGATAGTCGCGCCGAAAGAGGCGGAGAAGCTGGCGATCGACTCCGGCACGCCCAGGCGACGAGTCTGGGTTTCCACGTTAAGCGGAATACTCGCGGCGCTGGAGCGGCTGGTAAAGGCGAAGGTGATGACCGGCCAGACCTTGCGGAAGAAGCGCATTGGGTTGATGCCGTTGATCGACAGCAGCAGCGCGTGCACGCCGAACATAATCGCCAGGCCCAGGTAGGAGGCGACGACGAAGCCGCCCAGCTTAAGAATATCCTGCAGGTTGGAGCCGGCGACCACTTTGGTCATCAGCGCCAGCACGCCGTAGGGCGTCAGCTTCATGATCAGACGAACCAGCTTCATCACCCAGGACTGCAGGGTATCGATCGCCACCAGCACGCGCTGGCCTTTGGCCTGGTCATCTTTCAGCAGCTGCAGTGCCGCTACGCCGAGGAAGGCGGCGAAGATAACGACGCTGATGATTGAGGTCGGGCTGGCGCCGGTCAGATCGGCGAACGGATTTTTCGGCACAAAAGAGAGCAGCAGCTGCGGCACGGTGAGGTCCGCTACTTTGCCCGCGTAGTTGCTCTGAATCGCGGCAAGACGCGCGCTCTCCTGCGCGCCCTGAACCAGACCCTCGGCGCTGAGGTGGAACAGGCCGGTGACCAGCACGCCGACCAGCGCGGAGATCGCGGTGGTAAACAGCAGCACGCCGATGGTCAGCAGGCTGATTTTGCCCAGCGAAGAAGCGTTGTGCAGGCGCGCGACGGCGCTGAGGATCGAGGCGAACACCAGCGGCATCACAATCATTTGCAGCAGCTGCACGTAGCCGTTGCCCACGATATTGAACCAGCTGATTGAGGTTTTCAGCACCTCGCTCTGCGCGCCGTAAATGGTCTGCAGCGCCAGGCCGAACAGCACGCCGATCACCAGACCGACCAGTACCTTTTTCGACAGGCTCCAGCTATCACGGCCGAGGCGCGACAGCAGCAGCAGCAGCGCGACGAAGGCTGCAAGATTAAGAATCAGAGGTAGATCCATGTTGGCTCCCGAAAGACACATCCGGCGACAGCATGACGCCGGCGCGCCAGATAATGTGACGCACGAATTAAGTGGCGGTATGTTACCAGCTCACCTGAGCGTCGACTTATATCCAAATGGAATGGCTTATAACCAGACAGCGTTTTCTGCTGCTTTAATGCGCTTTTTGCGTAGAAATCAGGCGAGAGACGCCATTTTGTAGCGTATCAAACAGCTGAGTCGGCCAGCCGTTCGCACCAAAAGAGGGCGAGCCGGGGGGGAACCAGAGCGCGTAGCCTACCAGCACCAGGCAAAGGGTGCGCTCCAGCTGATTGCCTTTCTGGCTTCTGAGGATCGGCAGACGAAAGCGCCAGCGGCACGGCCACAGCAGCGGCACGCCGGCGGGGGTCAGCATATCCGCGACGATATGGCTGAGATAGCCCAGCGTCATGCCCTGCAGCACGTCGGCGGGCAGCAGCCAGTCGTCAGGTACGTTTATCTGAAACAGCCAGAGGCTGGCGGCCACCGCCAGCAGGCTATGGGTGAAGCCGCGGTGGCCAAAGGCGCGGGCGATCGGGTAGGAGAGCCACTTCAGCCGCTGGCCGAGCAGGGATTTTGGGTGATCGATATCGGGCAGCAGACAGGTGAGCAGCGAGGCGGAAATAAGGTGCCACCAGTCGGCCTGCGCCAGCACGGGCGTCAGCTCCGCGCGCTTGGCAAAAATAGCGGTGGCAATAGCAAAAATTACGTGGCCTTCGCCCGTCATGATAAAACCTGGCTGCAAACTGTCGATGCATCCAGTATAGGGATTTATCCAGTGAATGAGAAGTTGTGACGCTGTAACGAAGCGTGAATTTTTTAGCGAGACGGCGACTTCGCGCCGCCGTTTCGTCGGTTTTCTCCCCGACAGGGGGAGATCGCTCCTGGTTAACCTCTTCTGCGCCAGCCGGAACTAGCGCGCCAGCCAGCCGCCGTCGACCGCCAGCGTATAGCCGTTAACATAGTCAGAAGCTGAAGAGGCGAGGAAAACCACCGGGCCCATCATATCGTCCGGCACGCCCCAGCGCGCGGCGGGGATACGCCCGAGGATCTCGGCGCTGCGGCCTTCGTCGCTGCGCAGCTGCTCGGTATTGTTGGTCGCCATATAGCCCGGCGCAATAGCGTTAACGTTGATGCCGTGTTTCGCCCACTCGTTCGCCAGCAGCCGCGTCAGCCCCATCACCGCGCTTTTCGACGCCGTGTAGGAGGGAACGCGAATGCCGCCCTGGAACGAGAGCATTGAGGCGATATTAATAATCTTGCCGCCCTGGCCCTGCGCGATAAACTGGCGCGCCACCTGCTGCGACAGGAAAAAGACGCTTTTGCTGTTGATGTTCATAACGTCGTCCCAGTCCTGCTCGCTAAAGTTCAGCGCATCTTCGCGCCGGATAATGCCGGCGTTATTGACCAGAATGTCGATTCTACCCGCGGCGGCGACCGCTTTTTCCACTACGCCTGCCACCTGCTCGCTGCGGATAAGATCCGCCTGCAGCGACCAGAAGCGGCGGCCAAGCGCTTCAACGCGCTGCTGGGTGTCCATCGGGTCTTCGCGGTTGACGCCAATGATGTCGCAGCCGGCCTGCGCCAGCCCCAGCGCCATGCCCTGGCCGAGCCCGGTGTTGCAGCCGGTAACCAGCGCGATTTTACCTTCCAGATTAAATGCGTTGAGTATCATATGAGCGCCTCCTTTATTAGCGCAGATCGCGGATGTTGACATGATCCATGTCGTCGAATACCTGGTTCTCGCCGACCATGCCCCAGATAAAGGTGTAGCGTTCGGTGCCGACGCCGGCGTGAATCGACCAGCTGGGAGAGATAACCGCCTGTTCGTTATGCACCAGCAGATGACGCGTCTCCTGCGGCTGGCCCATCATATGAAACACCGCGCTGTCCGGGTTCATATCGAAGTAGAAATAGACCTCCATCCGGCGTTCGTGGGTGTGGCACGGCATGGTGTTCCACAGGTTGCCTTCGTCCAGGCGGGTCAGCCCCATGGTGAGCTGGCAGGTCGGCAGCACATCCGGCACCAGATATTTATTGATGGTGCGGCGGTTTGAGGTGGCCGCATCGCCCAGCGTGGTGCGAACCGCCTCCTCTTTGCCGACTTTTTTATCGGGAAAGCGGCTGTGGGCGGGCGCGCTGTTGAAATAAAATTTGGCCGGTCGGGAGGCGTCGCTGCTGCAAAAGCGCAGCGTCTGGGCGCCTTTGCCGACGTAAAGCGCCTCTTCCGGGCCAATCTCCCAGAGTTTGCCGTCTACCTCGATGGTGCCCGGCCCGCCGATATTGATGACGCCCAGCTCGCGGCGCTCCAGAAAATAGCTGACGCCGAGCTGCTTGCCCATCTCGTTGCCGAAGGTAACGCCGTCGGCGACCGGCATCACGCCGCCGATAATAATGCGGTCGATATGGCTGTAGGTGAGCGTATAGCGGTCGGCTTCGAAAATTTTCTCAATTAAAAATTCGCGGCGCAGCGCGGCGGTGTCGAGCTGGCGGGCATGCTCGCTATGAATACTTTGACGAACGTCCATTCTGGTCCCCTCTGGCGAAACAGGTCGATGTGCCCCGCAGGGCGTCTCAGGGCATCTTATGAGGAGTGGGCAAGCAATTCAATAAAAATGAAACGCTGTTTTATTTATTGCGATGGGGATCATGCCGTCAGAAAAAACCCGCCGAAGGCGGGTCAGAGTAGAGAGAGGGGGCATCGGCCTGTCGGCGCGCGTCCGCTAGTGGGCAACGTCGCCCAGCAGGTGCGCGGCGGTTAACTGGGTCAGGTCGTCCAGCTTGACGTCTGCCAGCGACCAGCGTGCATCCTCACGCAGCGCAGCGGGCGGCACCACTACGGAGCGCATCCGCGCCGCTTTGGTGGCGATCATGCCGTTAACCGAATCCTCCAGCGTGACGCAGTTAAGGGGATCGATGCCCAGCTGTGCGGCAGCGTCGAGATAGACCTGCGGATGGGGCTTGCTGTAGGGCAGTGCTTCAGCGGAGACCAGCACGTCAAAATAGTCGCGCAGGTCAAACAGCGCCAGCACGCGCTCCAGCATCATCAGCGGCGAGGCGGAGACCAGACCGGTTTTCAGGCCGCGCTCCCGACAGAGCTGCAGCGCCTGCTTCACCCCGGGCAGCAGCGGCCGCTGCTCCTCAATCAGCGCCAGCGCGCGGGCGATAATGCGCGCCGTGACCGTCTGCCGATCCGGGCCTGACCAGGGCAGAATTTCATACCACATGCGCACCACCTGATCGATGCGCAGGCCCAGCGTGTCAGGCAGCTCGCTGCGGCGCGACAGGTCGACGTTCAGCGTGGCGAAAATATCCAGTTCTGCTCGATCCCACAGCGGTTCGGAGTCGATTATCAGGCCATCCATATCGAACAGGGCGGCATAAACGGGGCGGGTATAACTCATCGGCTGGCTCCTTAGCGAATTTGCGCTACCTTATCATGGGGCGGCGCCCGCCGCGAAAGTGGTGCAGGCGGCGCTTTTTACGGGAAATAAAAACCACAGGCAGGTAGACTGGCTGCAAACTGGATTCAGGTACAGGAGATACCATGACTTATCAACAGGCTGGCCGCATCGCCATCCTTAAGCGAGTGGCTGGCTGGGCGATTTTTTTGCTCGCGCTGTTGTCGACCGTGATTTCAGTGCTGGGCTTTATGTTCAGGCACAGTGAAAAACAGCCGGGCATCGACGCCGTTATGCTCGACTTTGTCCATGTGATTGTCGATATGATCCGCTTTAATACGCCGTTCCTCGGCTTCTTCTGGCGTAACTCGCCGGTGCCGGAGTTTAACGGCCAGATGAATATCGGCTTCTGGATTATCTATATTCTGATATTCGTTGGTCTGGCGCTGGAAGCGTCCGGTTCGCGCATGGCGCGTCAGGTGCGTCACATTAAAGAGGGAATCGAAGATCAGCTGATTCTGGAGCAGGCGCGCGGCGACGCCGCCCGTACGCGCCAGCAGCTGGAAGAGAAAATCCGCGTGCCGCACCACACGATTTTCCTGCAGATTTTTCCGCTCTATATCCTGCCGGTGGTGATCGCCGTCGCCGGCTATTTCGCGCTGTCGCTGCTCGGCTTTCTGTAACGGGTCAGGCCGGTCTGGCCTGACGCTGCGCCAGCGCGTCCTCTTCCAGCAGGCGCGCAACCGCAAACCGCGCCTCGCTGAGCCAGCTGCCGCCAAAAACGTTGGCGCGGTTAAGCAGGTAGTAGAGCTGATAGACCGGCTGGCGCTGCGAGAAGCCGTCGGGCAGCGGCCAGACCGACTGATAGCCTTCATAAATTTGACGCGGCAGATCGGGAAACCAGCCGAGCATCGCCAGATCGCATTCGCGGTCGCCCCAGTAACAGGCGGGATCAAACAGCCACGGGCCGCTGGCGCTGCCGGCGCAGTTGGCCGGCCAGAGATCGCCATGCAGCAGGGAAGGCTGCGGCTGGTGCGTGGCCAGCGCGCGCTGCACGCAGTTAACAATCTCTTCCGTATTGCCGTAGGCGATGCCTTTCTCTTCTGCCAGCTGAAGCTGCCAGCCGATGCGCTGTTCCGCAAAGAAAAACGACCAGCGGCGCAGCCAGCTGTTGGGCTGCGGCGTGGTGGTAATATTGTTATCGAAGTCGAGGCCGAACTGCGCCTGTTCGCTCCACTGGTGCAGCCGCGCCAGCTGCTGGCCCAGCTGGAAGGCGTTCTCCGCATCCAGCGGCTGCGGCGCAATATATTCCAGTAGCAGAAAGCTCTGATCGCGATGGTGCCCGACGCCGTAAACCGCCGGCACGCGGACGCTTTGGGTGCGCGCCAGCAGCGCCAGCTGATCGGCTTCCCAGGTGAAAAGGGTGAGCATGTCACGGCTGTTGCACTTCATAAAGACGTCATGCTCGCCATAGCGAAGACGCCAGGCGGGATGCACATCTCCGCCGGGGAGTTCATGGCGTTCGGTAATTTCGGCATGGCCAAACTGTTCGCTTAACAAACGACTAATAGCGTTCCACATTGGGCGATCCTCTTTTAACCTGTCAGGCTGCGATGTCAGTCAGAGTGGTCTGCGACATAAAAACGATTGTACCGTCTCTTTATCGCTGAAAACCCGCGCTTGCGCACAGCTTACCGGAACGGATGGCGAGTGCGGTCAGGGCGTTGCGTCGCGTAAAAACGCCTCCAGCGTCGTGACAGCGACCTCGGGCTGCTGGTGCAGCACGCTTTCGCCTGCGGCGACGGCCTGACGCTGCAGATCCTCTGGCGACAGGGCGCTGACCAGGCCAAAGCTGTTGGTGCCCAGCTCGTGCGGGTGGCCCTGGTCATCGTTAAGCGTGGTGCTGAAGCCCGCGGCGATCATGGCGCTGTTAAGCGCCTGAATATCGCCCAGGCCCGATTCCTGATAGTGAAATGTGACAATGTAACGCTTGAGATCGTCGCTCATGTTTCACCTCTGTGCGGCATGACTGTGCACAGCGTAGACCATAGTGAAAAATTGCGCGAATAATGAACAGGATAAAGCCGTTATTCAGGACAGACATAAAAGTAAACCTGGGTAAAGCCGCTGACGCGCCGTTCAGAAAAATCTTGTAGTATCTCCGCTGCGTTTTGTTCGATCCCGATCTGTAATGCGCCTCGTTAATCGGAAAAGTCCCAATAATCAGGCGGGATCGCGCGGAAAATGCATGTTTCGGGCTGGTTAATACTTTTTTACAATACTTACCGTAAATTGCATTGATTGGCCGGCAAAACGCTTCACACTCACTCTTTTTTAAACTGTCGTACGGGTCACATATAAATGAAAGTGCTTCATAAGCTCTCAGCTGTTCTTTTGCTTTCAGCCGGCGCGTTTTGCCATCAGGCATTGGCTGACAACACCGTTTTTACCGCGATGGACGATCCTTCAACGGCGAAAAAACCGTTCGACGGCAGCGCCTCCGCAGGCTATCTGGCGCAGACTGGTAACACCACCAGCTCCTCGCTGACGGCGCAAACCAATATGACGTGGTATCAGAGCGCCATGGCTTACAGCCTGTGGGGCAACGCGGCGAACACCTCCTCTAACGATGAGCGCTCATCTGAAACCTACAGCATCGGCGGCCGTTCGCGCTACAACCTCAACAGCTTCGACTACCTGTTTGGTCAGGCGAGCTGGCTGAGCGACCGCTTTAACGGCTACGATTCGCGCGATGTGCTTACCGCCGGTTACGGTCGTCAGATCCTGAGCGGGCCGATCCATTCGCTGCGTGCGGAATTTGGTCCGGGCGTGCGCTATGACGATTTCCACGACGGCGGCAGCGAAACCAAAGCGCTGGGCTACGGCGCGCTGAGCTACCAGTGGCAGCTCACCGACAACACCAAATTTATTCAGGGCGTGTCGGTGCTGAGCAGCTTCGGCGAAGACACCACCGTCAACTCGGAAACCGGCCTGCAGGTTGGCATCAACGATCACTTCGCGCTGAAGCTGGCGTACAACGTGACCTGGAATAACAACCCGCCAGAGTCCGCGCCCGATCGCACCGATACCAAAACCAGCATTATGCTGACCTACGCGATGTAATTCGTGGCGTCATCGCTTCCTGACCGCAGCCTGGCTGCGGTTTTTTTTCGTCTGTTCCTCAACTTAGCCGCAGGGGGACGGGTTTTGCTCACCGCGCAAAGCTGTTATCATCTGCGGCGCACTACAATTCCCGGCGTCATTCCGACAATGTGGGTCTGACATCGCGCCGGGCAATCACTTCTACTCAATGTTGTATGTAAGCTTTCGTGTGGCTTACCACTGCAATTAAGGATATTAAATGCCTGTAATTACTCTTCCTGATGGCAGCCAGCGCAGCTATGACCGCGCGGTAAGCGTGATGGATATTGCGCTGGACATCGGTCCTGGCCTGGCGAAAGCCTGCATTGCCGGACGCGTCAACGGGCAGCTGGTGGATGCGGTCGATCCCATCACCGAAGATGCCTCCGTCGCCATCATTACCGCTAAAGATGAAGCGGGTCTGGAAATTATTCGCCACTCCTGCGCGCATCTGCTGGGGCACGCTATCAAACAGCTGTGGCCCAATACGAAAATGGCGATCGGTCCGGTTATCGACAACGGCTTCTATTATGACGTTGATCTCGATCATACCCTGACGCAGGAAGATATCGACGCGCTGGAAAAACGCATGCACCAGCTGGCTGAAACCAACTACGACGTGGTGAAAAAGGTCGTTAGCTGGCAGCAGGCGCGCGACGTGTTCGCCGAGCGCGGCGAGAGCTATAAGATGGCTATTCTGGATGAGAACATCAGCCACGACGACCAGCCGGGCCTCTATCATCACGAAGAATATATCGACATGTGCCGCGGGCCGCACGTGCCGAATATGCGTTTTTGCCACCACTTCAAGCTGCAGAAAATCGCGGGTGCCTACTGGCGCGGCGACAGCAACAATAAAATGCTGCAGCGCATCTACGGCACCGCCTGGGCAGACAAGAAGCAGCTCAACGCCTACCTGCAGCGTCTGGAAGAGGCGGCGAAGCGCGACCACCGTAAGATCGGCAAGCAGCTCGACCTCTACCATATGCAGGAAGAGGCGCCGGGTATGGTTTTCTGGCATAATGACGGCTGGACCATCTTCCGCGAGCTGGAAGTGTTCGTGCGCAGCAAGCTGAAAGAGTACCAGTACCAGGAAGTGAAAGGTCCCTTTATGATGGACCGCGTGCTGTGGGAAAAAACCGGGCACTGGGAAAACTACAAAGAGGCGATGTTCACGACCTCTTCAGAAAACCGTGAATACTGCATCAAACCGATGAACTGTCCGGGGCACGTGCAGATCTTTAATCAGGGTCTGAAGTCCTACCGCGATCTGCCGCTGCGCATGGCGGAGTTCGGCAGCTGTCACCGCAACGAGCCGTCTGGCGCGCTGCATGGCCTGATGCGCGTTCGCGGCTTCACTCAGGATGACGCCCACGTCTTCTGTACTGAAGATCAGGTGCGCGACGAAGTGAACAGCTGTATTCGCATGGTCTATGACATGTACAGCACCTTCGGCTTTGAAAAGATCGTGGTGAAGCTCTCCACGCGTCCTGAGAAGCGTATCGGCACTGATGAAATGTGGGACCGCGCGGAAGAAGATTTAGCCGCTGCGCTGAATGAAAACGACATTCCGTTTGAATTCCAGCCCGGAGAAGGGGCATTCTACGGTCCGAAAATCGAATTTACGTTGTATGACTGTCTCGATCGCGCCTGGCAGTGCGGCACAGTTCAGCTAGACTTTTCCCTGCCAAAACGTCTGGACGCCACCTATGTGGGCGAAAACAACGACCGTCAGACGCCGGTAATGATTCATCGCGCCATTCTTGGCTCGATGGAGCGCTTTATCGGTATTCTGACCGAAGAGTTCGCTGGGTTCTTCCCGACCTGGCTGGCGCCAATGCAGGCGGTGGTAATGAATATCACCGATGCGCAGGCAGAATATGTCGACATGTTGACACGCAAATTGCAGAATGCTGGCATTCGTGTGAAAGCAGACTTGAGAAACGAGAAGATAGGCTTTAAAATCCGCGAGCACACATTACGTCGCGTCCCTTATATGCTGGTTTGCGGTGACAAAGAGGTGGAAGCAGGCAAAGTAGCCGTTCGCACCCGCCGCGGTAAAGACCTCGGGACGATGGATGTCGATGTGTTTGTTGAGAAGCTGCAACAAGAGATTCGCAGCCGCAATCTTCACCAATTAGAGGAATAAGGTTATTAAAGGCGGAAAACGAGTACAACCGACGCGTCCGAATCGAATCAACGGTGAAATCCGTGCCACTGAAGTACGCTTGACTGGCGTGGATGGCGAACAGATTGGTATTGTCAGCCTTCGCGAAGCTATTGAAAAAGCTGAAGAAGCGGGCGTTGATTTAGTAGAAATCAGCCCCAACGCCGAACCGCCGGTGTGCCGTATTATGGATTACGGCAAGTTCCTTTATGAAAAAAGCAAATCTTCTAAGGAACAGAAGAAGAAGCAGAAAGTTATCCAGGTTAAGGAAATCAAATTCCGTCCTGGCACAGATGAAGGCGACTATCAGGTAAAACTCCGCAGCCTGATTCGTTTTCTGGAAGAAGGCGATAAAGCCAAAATCACGCTGCGTTTCCGCGGTCGTGAGATGGCGCACCAACAGATCGGTATTGAAGTGCTTAACCGCGTGAAAGAAGATCTGACAGAACTGGCAGTAGTCGAATCCTTCCCATCGAAGATCGAAGGCCGCCAGATGATTATGGTGCTCGCTCCCAAGAAGAAACAGTAGGCTTTCAAGTAACATTGACCGCGCAGCGTTCGCGCTGTGCGGCTCTTTGTTCGCCTGTCTGATTCGTTTTATTAACAATGCGAAGTGGATATTTTTAAAATGCCAAAGATTAAAACTGTACGTGGCGCGGCTAAGCGCTTCAAGAAGACCGCTTCTGGCGGTTTCAAGCGTAAGCACGCAAACCTGCGTCATATTCTGACTAAAAAATCAACTAAGCGTAAACGTCACCTGCGCCCGAAAGGCATGGTGTCTAAAGGCGATCTGGGTCTGGTTGTTGCCTGCCTGCCGTACGCATAAGTTAACTTTTTTATAAATCTGCCTCGACGTTTCTGCATTACGGCCCCATGCCGGCAGGGAATACAGGCATCACAGAATATTGATACAGGAGAGCTCACATGGCTCGCGTAAAACGTGGTGTAATTGCTCGCGCACGTCACAAAAAAATCTTAAAACAAGCTAAAGGCTACTATGGTGCACGTTCACGTGTTTACCGCGTTGCCTTCCAGGCTGTTATCAAAGCTGGTCAGTATGCTTACCGCGACCGTCGTCAACGTAAGCGTCAGTTCCGTCAACTGTGGATTGCGCGTATCAACGCTGCAGCGCGTCAGAACGGCATCTCTTACAGCCGTTTCATCAATGGCCTGAAAAAAGCGTCCATTGAAATTGACCGTAAAATCCTGGCTGACATCGCTGTATTCGACAAAGTGGCGTTCACCGCACTGGTCGAAAAAGCAAAATCAGCTCTGGCGTAAGTCAGATGAAAAAGGGAGCTTGCTCCCTTTTTTATTGCCTGTAACTCAAGCAAAAGATTGACATTTTCACCGCAGGGCTTTTCAATAGTGCCCTCAGAGTCACAGCAAGGTAACGCAAGCATGAACGCTGCTATTTTCCGTTTCTTTTTTTACTTTAGCACCTGAAACTCAGGGGCTTTTGCGCATAGAAAAGAAACGAAAAATCGCGCCGAAAGCCTCCCTCGTGGAGGCTTTCGTGTTTCTGGCGAAGCATGACGGCAACGTCCCAACGAGAACAGACCAGCCCGCCTGGAAGAAGAGGAAACCATGTCCCAACTCGCAGAACTGGTGGCTCGCGCCACAGCCGCTATCGACGAGGCGACAGATATCGCCACCCTTGACGCGGTGCGCGTCGAATATACCGGTAAAAAAGGCCACCTGACGCAGCTGATGACGACGCTGCGCGAGCTGCCGCCGGAAGAGCGTCCGGCTGCGGGCGCGGTGATCAATGAGGCCAAGCAGCAGGTGCAGGAGCGCCTTAACGCGCGCAAAGAGTCGCTGGAGTCCGCCGCGCTCAACGCCCGCCTGGCCGCTGAGACTATCGACGTTTCGCTACCGGGACGCCGCATGGAAAACGGTGGGCTGCATCCGGTCACGCGCACCATCGATCGCATCGAAACCTTCTTCGGCGAACTGGGCTTTGCGGTGGTGACCGGCCCGGAGATCGAGGATGACTATCACAACTTCGACGCGCTGAATATTCCGGGCCACCACCCGGCGCGCGCCGATCACGACACCTTCTGGTTCGACGCCACGCGCCTGCTGCGCACTCAGACCTCTGGCGTGCAGATCCGCACCATGAAAAACCAGCAGCCGCCGATTCGCATCATTGCGCCGGGCCGCGTCTATCGCAACGACTACGACCAGACGCATACCCCGATGTTCCATCAGATGGAAGGGCTGATCGTCGACAAGAACATCAGCTTCACCAACCTGAAGGGCACGCTGCACGACTTCCTGCGCAACTTCTTTGAGGAAGATTTGCAGATCCGTTTCCGTCCTTCCTACTTCCCGTTCACCGAACCTTCGGCGGAAGTGGACGTGATGGGCAAAAACGGCAAATGGCTGGAAGTGCTGGGCTGCGGCATGGTGCATCCGAACGTATTACGCAACGTCGGCATCGATCCGGAAATCTACTCTGGCTTCGCCTTCGGCATGGGCATGGAGCGTCTCACCATGCTGCGCTACGGCGTCACCGACTTGCGCGCCTTCTTCGAAAATGACTTACGTTTCCTCAAACAATTTAAATAAGGGCAGGTTATCCAATGAAATTCAGTGAACTCTGGTTACGCGAATGGGTAAACCCGGCTCTGGACAGCGCTGCCCTTTCTGAACAGATCACCATGGCCGGTCTGGAAGTGGACGGCGTTGAGCCGGTTGCCGGCGCGTTTCACGGCGTAGTGGTCGGCGAAGTTGTGGAGTGCGGTCAGCACCCTAACGCCGACAAGCTGCGCGTCACCAAGGTCAACGTCGGCGGCGATCGCCTGCTGGATATCGTCTGCGGCGCGCCGAACTGCCGTCAGGGTCTCAAGGTGGCGGTCGCCACCGTGGGCGCAGTGCTGCCGGGCGACTTTAAGATCAAAGCGGCTAAGCTGCGCGGCGAGCCGTCGGAGGGCATGCTCTGCTCTTTCTCCGAGCTGGGCATTTCCGACGATCACAACGGCATTATCGAGCTGCCGGGCGATGCGCCGGTAGGCAGCGATATCCGCGACTACCTGAAGCTGAACGACAACACCATTGAGATCAGCGTCACGCCGAACCGCGCCGACTGCCTGGGCATTATCGGCATCGCGCGTGATGTGGCGGTGCTGAACAGCCTGCCGCTCACCGCGCCGGCGATCGAGCCGGTAGCCGCCACCATTGGCGACACCTTCCCGATCCGCGTTGACGCGACCAACGCCTGCCCGCGCTACCTGGGCCGCGTGGTGAAAGGCATCAACGTCAAAGCCGCTACGCCGCTCTGGATGCGTGAAAAGCTGCGCCGCTGCGGCATTCGCTCTATCGATCCGGTGGTGGATATCACCAACTACGTGCTGCTTGAGCTGGGCCAGCCGATGCACGCCTTCGACCTCGACCGCATCGACGGCGGCATCGTGGTGCGCATGGCGGAAGAGGGTGAAACCCTGACGCTGCTCGACGGTAGCGAAGCAAAACTCAGCAGCGACACGCTGGTGATCGCCGATCACCATAAAGCGCTGGCGATGGGCGGTATCTTCGGCGGCGAGCATTCCGGCGTGAACGAAGAGACGCAGAACATTCTGTTTGAGTGCGCCTGGTTCGATCCGCTGGCGATTGTCGGCCGCGCGCGCCGTCACGGCCTGCACACCGACGCCTCACACCGCTACGAGCGCGGCGTTGATCCGACGATGCAGTATCAGGCTATCGAGCGCGCGACCCAGCTGCTGCTGGAAATTTGTGGCGGTGAGGCTGGCCCGGTTATCGACCAGACGCACGAGGCCGCGCTGCCGCAGCGTGCCACCATCACGCTGCGCCGCGAGAAGCTGGATCGCCTGATTGGCCATGCCGTTGCCGATGAGCAGGTCACCGACATCCTGACGCGTCTTGGCTGTGACGTGACGGCAGGTCAGGGGGAGTGGAAAGCGGTGGCACCAGGCTGGCGCTTCGACATGGCGATCGAAGAGGATCTGATTGAAGAGGTCGCGCGCGTCTACGGCTATAACAATATCCCGGACGTGCCGGTGCAGGCAGCTCTGGTGATGACGCAGCACCGCGAGGCGGATCTGTCGCTGAAGCGTGCCAAAACCCTGCTGGTGGATAAAGGCTACCAGGAAGCGATCACCTACAGCTTTGTCGACCCGAAAATCCAGCAGCTGCTGCATCCGGGCGAAGAGGCGCTGATCCTGCCAAGCCCGATCTCCAGCGATATGTCGGCGATGCGCCTGTCGCTGTGGACCGGCCTGCTGAGCGCGGTGGTCTACAACCAGAACCGCCAGCAGGGCCGCGTACGCCTGTTTGAGAGCGGTTTACGCTTTGTACCTGATACCCAGGCGAATTTAGGTATCCGTCAGGATCTTATGCTGGCGGGCGTGCTGAGCGGTAACCGCAATGAAGAGCACTGGGATCTGGCGCGTCAGGCGGTTGACTTCTATGATTTGAAAGGCGATTTAGAATCGCTGCTCGATTTAACCGGCAAGCTGGACGAGATTCGCTTCCGTGCCGAAGCGAATCCGGCGCTGCATCCGGGGCAGAGCGCGGCGATTTATTTGCATGATGAACGAATCGGATTTATCGGAGTAGTTCATCCCGAGCTGGAACGTAAGCTGGATCTCAACGGCCGCACCTTAGTCTTTGAACTGCTTTGGAATAAGGTCGCAGACCGCGTCCTGCCTGAAGCGCGCGAGATTTCACGCTTCCCGGCGAACCGTCGCGATATCGCTGTGGTCGTGGCTGAAAACGTCCCTGCAGCAGATATCATCGCCGAGTGTAAGAAAGTTGGCGTAAATCAGGTAGTTGGCGTAAACTTGTTTGACGTGTACCGCGGTAAGGGCGTTGAAGAGGGTTTCAAGAGCCTCGCCATCAGCCTGATTTTGCAGGATACCAGCCGGACACTCGAAGAAGAGGAGATTGCCGCGACCGTTGGCAAATGTGTTGCGGCATTAAAAGAGCGATTCCAGGCAACCTTGAGGGATTGAACCTATGGCGCTTACAAAAGCTGAAATGTCAGAGTACCTGTTTGAGAAGCTTGGGCTGAGCAAACGCGACGCAAAAGAGCTAGTGGAGCTGTTTTTTGAAGAGGTTCGCCGCGCTCTGGAGAATGGTGAACAGGTAAAACTGTCTGGGTTTGGTAATTTCGACCTGCGCGATAAAAATCAGCGTCCAGGCAGGAATCCAAAAACGGGGGAAGATATTCCAATTACCGCGCGCCGCGTGGTAACGTTCCGCCCGGGTCAGAAGCTGAAAAGCCGCGTCGAAAACGCTTCTCCGAAAGATAACGACTGACCGATTTCAGTGTTCTAAAAAGGCCGCTTATGCGGCCTTTTTCATTGCCTTTCACCGCAGCGTCGCGCGCCTTTTCCTCTTTCTGCCGAATCCCTTCATTGTGTCAGCATTCTGTAAGCTTACGGGAAATAAGCTGAAAATCCGCCTGCGCCGATAGTGACGGCCAGGACGCTTTTGCTATAACTGCGGCGACAGACAACAAGAGAGTCCCGTAATGAAAAAAACCGCACTGCTTTTAAGCCTCCTGCTGGGGATGCCGCTGCTGGCGAGCGCGAATGCGCCGCACCCTGATACTGCGCCGGGCGTCAGCGCCCATATTGGCGATCGCGACCATCGCGGCAACTACTGGGACGGCTACAGCTGGCGCACCGCGAAATGGTGGCAGGCGCACCACGGCCGCAGCGTCGGACTAAAAGGGCCGCACGGCTACTGGAACGGTAACGGCTGGCAGGCGCAGCGCCCCGGGCACGGCAGGGCGACGGCAAAGGGCGATAATGCGTCGCACAACAGCCGTCAGCCGCACGGCGAGCCGCTGCCGCCGCGTCCGGACCACAGCTAACCCTCTCTGCGGCGCCCGTGGGCGCCGCCTACGTCAGCCTTTCTTTTTCCGCCAATCTCTCTACAATCAAATCTCTGTTTTCTCAGCGAATCCCCAAATTATGTCCCTGCTGGATCAGCTTGCTTATCAGGCGGATCGCCGCAGTCGTCGCGTGCTTACGGCGCTCGGTCTGGTTCTGCTGGCGTTAATGGTGCTTAGCCTCTGTGCGGGCGACAGCTGGATCGCGCCAGCCCAGTGGTCAGGCGACAGCGGCCGGCTGTTCGTCTGGCAGCTGCGCCTGCCGCGCACCCTGGCGGTGGTGCTGGTCGGCGCGGCGCTGGCGGTCTGCGGCGTAGTGATGCAGGCGCTGTTTACCAATCCGCTGGCGGAACCGGGCCTGCTCGGCGTCTCTAACGGCGCCGGCATCGGGCTGGTGCTGGGCGTGCTGTTCGGCAGCGGCTCACTCTGGAGCCTGAGCCTGGCGGCGATGGCGGGCGCGCTGCTTATTACCCTGATCCTGCTGCATTTCGCGCACCGACAGCTCTCCGTCACCCGGCTGCTGCTTACCGGCGTGGCGCTCGGCATTATCTGCAGCGCCATTATGACCTGGGCGGTCTACTTCAGCACCAGCCTGGATCTGCGTCAGCTGATGTACTGGATGATGGGCGGCTTTAGCGGCATCGACTGGCGCTACGGCTGGATGATGCTGGCGCTGCTGCCGGTTACCGCTGGGCTGCTCGCCACGGCGCGCGTGCTTAATTTGCTGGCGCTTGGCGAAACCTCGGCGCAGCAGCTGGGCCTGTCGCTCTTTTTCTGGCGCAATGCGCTGGTGCTGGCGATGGGGTGGCTGGTGGGCGTCAGCGTCGCGATGGCGGGCGCTATCGGCTTTGTCGGCCTGGTGATCCCGCACCTGCTGCGCCTTAGCGGCATCAGCGACCATCGCTATCTGCTGCCTGCGTCAGCGCTGGCGGGCGCGGCGGTGCTGCTCGCCGCCGACATTATTGCGCGCCTGGCGCTTACCGCGGCGGAGCTGCCGATAGGGGTCGTGACCGCCACGCTCGGCGCGCCGCTGTTTATTGCGCTGTTAGTCAAATCTTCGCGCTAGCTTCGGCTGGCTTTCTGCTTCCTCTACAGGAGACTTTTATGAGCCTTTATCAAACTGAACTGATGACCATCGACGGTGAGAAAACCACGCTGGAAAAGTGGCAGGGCAAGGTGCTGCTGGTGGTTAACGTGGCGTCGAAGTGCGGCCTTACGCCGCAGTATGAGCAGCTGGAAGCGCTGCAGCAGCAGTATCAGGCGCAGGGCTTCAGCGTGCTCGGCTTTCCCTGCAACCAGTTTCTTGAGCAGGAGCCGGGCAGCAACGAAGAGATCAAAACGTTTTGCAGCACCACCTACGGCGTCACCTTTCCCATGCTGGCCAAAGGGGAGGTCAACGGTCCGGCGCGCCATCCGCTCTATACGCAGCTGATCGCGGCGCAGCCGGAGGCGGTGCGCCCGGAAGGCAGCGGCTTCTACGAGCGCATGGCGAGCAAAGGCCGCGCGCCCAAAGCGCCTGGCGATATTTTGTGGAACTTCGAAAAATTCCTGATTAACCGTCAGGGCGAGGTAGTGAAGCGTTTCGCGCCGGATATGACGCCGGACGACGCCGTTATCCAGCAGAGCATTCAGCAGGCGCTGGCGCAGTAAATGGTTCTGAGCCTGAAAGGTGCCGCCGTGCCTGGCCGGCTGGCGCCTTTTTCCGCCGAGGTGGAAAAAGGCACGCTGCTGCACCTGGTCGGGCCTAACGGCGCGGGCAAAAGCAGCCTGCTGGCGCTGATGGCGGGCATGCTGTCGGGCGAAGGGGAGATCCAGCTTCTGCAGCGCCCGCTGCGCGAATGGCGCGCGCCGGCGCTGGCGCGGGTGCGCGCCTGGCTGCCGCAGCAGGCAGCGCCGGGCCTGATGCCGGTCTATCACTATTTGCGCCTGCACCTCAGCGACGCGCGGTCGCCAGCGGCCCTGAGCGGCCTGCTGGAGACGCTGCGGCTGCAGGATAAGCTGGCGCGGCCGCTGACGCAGCTGTCGGGCGGCGAGTGGCAGCGCGTCAGGCTGGCGGCCGCCTTCGCTCAGATCGATCCCGCGCTTAATCCACAGGGGCGCCTGCTGCTGCTGGACGAGCCGATGACCGGGCTGGATATCGCCCAGCAAAACGCCGTACATAACCTGATTATCGGGCTGCTGCGCGCCGGGGTCTGCGTTATCGCCAGCAGCCACGATCTTAACCATACGCTGCGCCATGCCGACCGCGTCTGGCTGATGGCGCAGGGCAGCGTGGTGGCGCAGGGTGCGGCTGCGGCAATCCTCACTCCTGAGCGCCTCAGCGAGCTCTATGCGATTCCGTTTCGCCAGCTGGAGCTGGACGGGCTGCCCCTGCTGACCGTTCAGCCCTGAGCGCCGCATCTTGCCACGCTGCGCGCCTGACGCTAGAGTGAGGCCGTTGCGATTAAAGGAGATGCGCGCGAATGCGGATGGGGGTGATTTTACTGGTGCTGATTCTGGCGGGATGCAGCAGCCATCGCGCGCCGCCGGTGAACGGCCGGCTGGCGGATTCAATTATGGTAGTGGCGCAGCTCAATGAGCAGCTGGGAGAGTGGCGCGGCACGCCCTATCGCTACGGCGGCATGAGCCGCGGCGGCGTCGACTGCTCGGGCTTCGTCTATCTCACCATGCGCGACCGGTTCGATCTGCAGCTGCCGCGCAGCACGCGGGCGCAGAGCGATATCGGCACGCGCATCAGCAAGGATGAGCTGCAGCCGGGCGACCTGGTATTTTTCAAAACCGGCCGCGGTGAAAACGGCCTGCACGTCGGCATCTATGACAGCGACAACGCCTTTATTCACGCCTCTACCAGCCAGGGGGTGATCCGCTCCTCGCTCGACAACGTCTACTGGCGCAAAGCCTTCTGGCAGGCGCGCCGCATTTAAGGCAAATTAATAATCGCCCCAATCGGCGCGCGCGCGAATTGCAGAAAAAATAGCGCCGGGGAAACGGTCATTTTATAACTCTTATTTTAAATGGCACTTTACGCTGCCGGGAAATAATTATATCAATAAGGCAGAGAGTCAATTTTCTGGTAAAGGGTATTAAACGCTACCGTTATTTGGCTTAGGGATCTGGCGCAGCGGGCAAAGCGAAATTTAACGGCAAAGATGTCCATCTCTTCCCACGTTTGGTACTATTGCCTGCCCGATTTCGATGATATACGATGCGCCAGTCGCCACTTTATCTGGCTGTAAAAATGAAAGTTCATTTATCTGCCGACTATCAGTCGGAAATTTGGTTTTATCCTGCCTGCACAATTAGCGGGCAGCTGGCGGCCGTCGAGCTGGTAAGTCAGTTCGTCCACAGCAGTGCGCCTGTTACTCTGCCGCAGGATCTGCTGTTGCCGCAGCTCGATGAGATGCAGAGGCTGCGCCTGCTGCAGCGGCAGGTAGCCGTGCTGGAACAGTACCGCGACTTCTTCGTTAAAAATCATGTACTGGCATTAATGCGTATTGATGAAAACATGGCGCGCACGCTGCTGGCGAGTGAATTGCTGATCCGTAAAATTAAACAGCTTCCGTTTTTATTACTCGACATCAGCGAAACGTTTCAGCAGCTTTTAAACGGAATTAATGACCCTCTTATTTTTGCGCTAAAACAACAGTTCCGTTTATCATTATCCCATTTCGGTGCGGGTAAATCTTCGACCCGCGCGGTCTATGATAATCTGTTCGACTGCATCAAACTGGATAAACAATTTATTCAGTCGCTGGCGAAACGCGCCTCATTCCTGCCGTTTATTCAGAGCATTATCGATAACTTCCGCAGCCACGCGCAGATGATGATTATTTGCGGCATCGATGACAGAACGCTGCTCGACAAAACCGCCACGCTGCAGGACGCCGTGCTGCAGGGCGCGCTGTTCCCGCCGGTCAAAGCGGAGGCGCTGCCGCGGCTTATTACCAGTCAGTACTGCGCGCCTGATTAAGCCCGCCTGTTGTATTTGATTTCTCGCCACTATACTTGCGGTGTCTCGCGCGGCCGCGTCCACGGCGAGACGGCCCGATATCCGGTTATTCACAGCGACGGCGGCTCTGGCTCTGCCGGGCTGCCGCTCGGGAGAGTCTATGTTGTTTGATAACAGCTGGCAGCGCGAGCTGCCGGGTTTCTATACCGCTCAGGCGCCGACGCCGCTCAGGGGCGGACGCCTGTTTTATCACAATGCGCCGCTGGCGCAGGAGCTGGGCGTGGATGCCGCGCTTTTCGCCGGCGAAGGCCATGGCGTCTGGCACGGCGCCGCGCTGCTGCCGGGCATGCAGCCGCTGGCGCAGGTCTACAGCGGACATCAGTTCGGCGTCTGGGCTGGACAGCTTGGCGACGGGCGCGGCATTCTGCTGGGCGAGCAGCGCCTCGACGCGGGCGGCAAGGTTGACTGGCACCTGAAAGGGGCCGGGCTTACTCCTTATTCGCGTATGGGCGACGGACGCGCGGTGGTCCGCTCCACGGTGCGTGAATTTCTCGCCTCGGAAGCGCTGCACCATCTGGGCATTCCCACCACGCGCGCGCTCGCTATCGCCATCAGCGACGAGCCGGTCTATCGCGAATCCCCCGAGCGCGGCGCGACCCTGATGCGCATTGCGGAAAGCCATCTGCGCTTCGGCCACTTTGAGCACTTCTTCTACAGCCAGCAGCAGGACAAGGTCGAGCAGCTGGCGGACTATGCGCTGCGCCACCACTGGCCGCAGCTGGTCGACGAAGCGGATAAATACCTGCTGTGGTTTACCGACGTCGTCGAGCGCACCGCGCGCCTGATCGCCCAGTGGCAAAGCGTAGGTTTTGCGCACGGCGTGATGAACACCGATAACATGTCGCTGCTGGGGCTGACCATCGACTATGGCCCTTACGGTTTCCTTGATGACTATCAGCCCGGCTTTATCTGCAACCACAGCGATTACCAGGGGCGCTACAGCTTTGAAAATCAGCCGACGATCGGCCTGTGGAATCTTAACCGGCTGGCGCATGCGCTTTCCGGGCTACTGAGCGTCGAGCAGCTTAAGCAAGCGCTGAGCCGCTACGAGCCGGAGCTGATGCGCGTCTGGGGCGAACGGATGCGGGCGAAACTGGGCTTTACCCAGGCTGACGACGGCGATAACGCGCTGCTGGTGGAGCTGCTGTCGCTAATGGCGCAGGAGCGCAGCGATTACACCCTGACGTTCCGCCTGCTGAGCGAAACGCAGCAGCAGGAGGCACGCTCGCCGCTGCGCGACGAATTTATGGATCGCGACGCTTTTGACCGCTGGTATCAGCGCTATCGCGCACGTCTGCTGCAGGAAGGGGTAGACGATGCGACGCGCCAACAGCAGATGAAGGCCGCGAATCCGGCGCTGGTTTTACGCAACTACCTGGCGCAGCAGGCGATCGACGGAGCAGAGAAGGGCGAGAGCGAGGCGCTGGCGCGGCTGCATCAGGCGCTGCAGCAGCCCTTTAGTGACGCAACGGCCGCTGAATATCGTCAGCGGCCGCCGGACTGGGGTAAATCGCTGGAGGTAAGCTGCTCCAGCTAACGGCTCAGAAGCGGCTGTTCACCGCCTCGGCCAGCAGCGACAGCACCGCTTCGCTGTCCTGCCAGCCGAGGCAGGGATCGGTAATCGACTGGCCGTAAACCAGCGGTTCGCCCGTGACTTTCTGATTTCCCTCTTCGATAAAGCTTTCAATCATTACGCCGGCAACCGCGCGCGAGCCGGCGCGAATCTGCTGCGCCACCTCGGCCGCCACCTCTTTCTGACGGCGATGCTGCTTCAGGCAGTTGCCGTGGCTGAAATCGATCACCAGCTGCTCCGGCAGGCTGAACTCGCGCAGGCTGGCGGCCGCGGCGGCCACGTCGTCGGCGTGATAGTTCGGCACTTTACCGCCGCGCAAAATTACGTGGCCGTGCGGATTGCCGCTGGTCTGGTAAATCGTCATCTGCCCATCTTTATCGGGCGACAGAAACATATGGCTGGCGCGCGAGGCGCGGATGGCGTCTACCGCGATGCGCACGTTGCCGTCGGTGCCGTTCTTGAAGCCTACCGGACAGGAGAGCGCGGAGGCCATTTCGCGGTGGATTTGACTCTCGGTGGTGCGCGCGCCAATGGCGCCCCAGCTAATCAGGTCGGCGATAAACTGGCCGGTGACCATATCGAGAAATTCCGTCGCGGTAGGCAGCCCCAGGCGATTAATGTCGAGCAGGATCTGACGCGCCAGGCCGATGCCGCGGTTGACGTTGAAGCTGCCGTCGAGATCGGGATCGGAGATCAACCCTTTCCAGCCCACCACGGTGCGCGGTTTTTCAAAGTAGGTGCGCATCACGATTTCCAGGCGGTCGGCATAGCGCTCACGCAGCGCATTCAGCCGCTGGGCGTAGTCGAGCGCCGCACGCGGGTCGTGCAGCGAGCAGGGCCCGATAATCACCAGCAGGCGGGGATCCTCGCCGGTCAGAATGCGGGCGATGCGCTGGCGCGCGCGCGTGACGCTATCCGCCACGTCGGCGGAAAGAGGGTGTTGAGCGGCTAACGCGGCAGGCGTGATCAGGCTGCCGATGCGTGCCGTACGCAGTTCATCAGTTTTATTCATGAGTATCTCGAAAGCTTTTTCTTCGCAGCGGTGACATACCGGGAAGTGATGATGATCACAATAAATTATTAGTTTGCGAATGCAAGCCTATAAACTGAAATGATTTTTTACAGGACGGCAGCGGCGCTTTACAAGGCGTCGCCGCTGGCGTCTCAGTACATGCGGCGCGTCAGACCCATAATGTCGAGGATTTTGGTCGCGATCTCTTCTACCGAATAGTTGGTGCTGTTGAGGTAGCGGATCTGGTGGGTGCGAAACAGCGCCTCCACCTCGCCGACTTCAAGCCGGCACTGGCGCATTGAGGCGTAGCGGGTATTTTCTGCCCGCTCCTGGCGAATGGCGGCGAGCCGCTCGGGATCGATAGTCAGACCAAACAGCTTGTTCTGAAACGGACGCAGGGCGGCCGGCAGCTTAAGGTTGTCCATATCGTCGGCGATAAAGGGGTAGTTGGCGGCACGGATGCCGAACTGCATCGCCAGATAGAGGCTGGTGGGCGTTTTGCCGCAGCGCGACACGCCCAGCAGGATCACCTGCGCATCTTCCAGGCCGCGCAGCGAGATGCCGTCGTCGTGCGCCAGGGTGTAGTCGATCGCGGCGATGCGCGCGTCGTACTTGCCGAGGTTGCTGGCGTCAAGGCCGTGGGTGCGATGTGCCACCGGCGCGGGAGCCATGCCCAGCTCTTCCTGCAGCGGCGCCACCAGCGCCTGCACGATATCCTGACAGAAGCCTTCGCTCTGCGTGATGATGTCGCGCACTTCCGGCGTGACGATAGAGAAAAACACCAGCGGGCGCACGCCGCTTTTCTGATAGAGCGCGTTGATCTGCGCCTTCACCGCCTGGGCGCGCTGCACGTTTTCAACAAAGGGCAGCGTCAGGCTGTTAAAGCCCACCGGAAACTGCGACAGCACCGCGTGGCCCAGCACCTCTGCGGTAATCGCGGTGCCGTCGGAAATATAGAAAACGCTTCTTTCGCTGCTCATGGCCTTTACCTTATGCGTAGAGAGATAGGGTCAGGTTAGCAGCTTTAAATAGCGGTCAGAACAAAATAAAAAATCCATGTTTAAAATTTGTGAACTTTTCGTTTTTTCTCGCATGAGAGCGTCGAAGCGGACGGGGCTAAATATTGAAATGATGTTTTAACTTGCCCGATCTCGCCATAAAAGCGGGCTACCGGGAAATAAAGCGGGACGCGGTTGCGCAACGGAAAGCGGCGCTAAGCCGATGAAAAATAGCGAAAACCATTAACATCATAGCCTTAGCGAAAAATAACCGGTTTGCGCAACGTGACGCAATTATCGGAATAATTCCTAAATTACTTAATCTTGCGCGCTTTAACGATTCAACACTTAGTCATTAATTGCGCATTGTGCCAGGCTAATTTTGCGAATAGCTAAATTTTCCATGTGCCCATTCATTCTTAAAAGGATAATCTCGATGTCCATTACAGGCGAACAGCCGTTAGTGCTCTGGTATAACCAGCTTGGCATGCATGATGTCGATCGCGTGGGAGGCAAAAACGCCTCTCTGGGTGAAATGATTACGAACCTGTCGTCGCTGGGCGTCTCCGTGCCCAACGGATATGCGACCACATCTTACGCGTTTAATCAGTTTCTCGATCAGAGTGGCCTCAACCAGCGCATTTACGATTTACTGGACAAGACCGATATCGACGATATCGACGAGCTGGCGAAAGCCGGTAAGCAGATCCGTCAGTGGGTCGTGGATACCCCGTTTCAGCCTGAACTGGAAACGGCTATTCGCGAGGCATACGAGCAGCTCTCAGCAGACGATGCCGAGGCGTCGTTCGCCGTGCGCTCTTCCGCTACTGCGGAAGATATGCCGGACGCCTCCTTCGCCGGCCAGCAGGAGACCTTCCTTAACGTGCAGGGCTATGACGCGGTAATCATCGCCGTGAAGCACGTTTACGCCTCGCTGTTTAACGATCGCGCCATCTCCTATCGCGTGCATCAGGGCTACGACCATCGCGGCGTGGCGCTGTCGGCGGGCGTGCAGCGTATGGTGCGCTCCGATCTCGCCTCATCGGGCGTGATGTTTACCATCGATACCGAATCGGGCTTCGATCAGGTGGTGTTTATTACCTCCGCTTTCGGCCTGGGCGAGATGGTGGTGCAGGGCGCGGTCAATCCAGATGAGTTCTATGTGCACAAGCCGACGCTGGCCGCCAACCGTCCCGCCATCGTGCGCCGCAATATGGGCTCGAAAAAGGTGCGTATGGTCTATGCCGATTCGCAGTCGCACGGCGAGCAGGTGCGCATCGAAGACGTGCCGGAAAGCGAGCGCGACCGCTTCTCCCTTACCGATGAAGAGGTGCAGGCGCTGGCGCGTCAGGCGGTGCAGATCGAGCAGCACTACAAGCGTCCGATGGATATCGAGTGGGCGAAAGATGGCCATACCGGCAAGCTCTTTATCGTGCAGGCGCGCCCGGAAACCGTGCGCTCCAACGGTCAGGTGATGGAGCGCTATAACCTGCAGGGCACCGGCAGCGTGGTGGTGGAAGGCCGTGCCATCGGCCATCGCATCGGCGCTGGCGAAGTTAAAGTGATCCACGACATCAGCGAGATGAACCGCATAGAAAAAGGCGATGTGCTGGTCACCGATATGACCGACCCGGACTGGGAGCCGATCATGAAGAAAGCCTCAGCGATCGTCACCAACCGCGGCGGGCGCACCTGTCACGCGGCGATTATCGCGCGCGAGCTGGGCATCCCGGCGGTAGTGGGCTGCGGCGACGCCACCGACCGCCTGCAGGACGGCAACAAAGTCACCGTCTCCTGCGCTGAAGGTGACACCGGCTATGTCTATAGCGATCTGATCGATTTCGAAGTTACCAGTTCGCAGGTAGACGAGATGCCGGCGCTGCCGCTGAAGATCATGATGAACGTCGGTAACCCCGATCGCGCCTTTGACTTTGCCTGCCTGCCGAATGAAGGGGTAGGTCTTGCGCGTCTGGAATTCATTATCAACCGCATGATTGGCGTGCACCCGAAAGCGCTGCTGGAGTTTGACCAGCAGACGCCGGAACTCCAGCAGCAGATCCGCGGCATGATGAAAGGTTTTGACAGCCCGGTTGAGTTCTATATTGCTCGCCTGACCGAAGGGATCGCCACGCTGGGAGCCGCGTTTGCGCCGAAGCGGGTGATTGTGCGCCTGTCGGACTTTAAATCGAATGAGTACGCCAACCTGGTGGGCGGCGAGCGCTACGAGCCGGAAGAGGAGAACCCGATGCTGGGCTTCCGCGGCGCCGGACGCTACGTGGCGGACAGCTTCCGCGACTGTTTCGCGCTGGAGTGCGAGGCGGTGAAGCGCGTGCGTAATGAGATGGGCCTGACCAACGTCGAAATCATGGTGCCCTTTGTGCGCACCGTCGCGCAGGCGCAGGCGGTGGTGGAGGAGCTGGGCCGTCAGGGCCTGAAGCGCGGCGAGAACGGCCTGAAAATCATTATGATGTGCGAAATCCCCTCCAACGCCCTGCTGGCCGAGCAGTTCCTTGAGCACTTCGACGGCTTCTCTATCGGCTCGAACGATATGACGCAGCTGGCGCTGGGGCTGGATCGCGATTCGGGCGTGGTGTCGGCGCTGTTTGACGAGCGCAATGAGGCGGTGAAAGCGCTGCTGTCGATGGCGATTCAGGCGGCGAAAAAGCAGGGCAAATATGTCGGCATCTGCGGGCAGGGGCCGTCCGACCATCAGGACTTTGCGGCCTGGCTAATGGAAGAGGGTATCGACAGCCTGTCGCTCAATCCAGACACCGTGGTGGAAACCTGGCTGTCGCTGGCTGAGTTAGGCAAAAGTACATGATTAGATAGGCTAATTTGCCGTAAAAAGGCCAGCTTTGCTGGCCTTTTTGCTTTTTTTGGGCCAAAAAAAAGCCCATCACAGGGGATGGGCAAAGACTACACACAGCAATTCTTCACTTTACTCAGGGGAAAAAGGTTGTTTAAAAATCAGTAGGTTGATTTCAAACTTAGGAATCATGTTATTCATCGCGCGCTTCTGAGTCTTTAAGAATCCTCTTATTAGTTTAAAGCCAATAAACTTTTGTCACCTGTTTAGGGGCGAAATTGGGGTGAACCAGTGCGAAAAATAAACTATTCAACGCTGATATGCGGCCTCATGGCCGAAAACTGCGTTTTTTCTTAAAAACCGCTAATGGAAAAAAATGTTAACGTGACGCAAATGAGTCAGGGCGGTTAACCGCCCTGAGCCCGGTCTCAGGAGGGCAGATGCTCTTCTTCATGATCGGACAGGATCTCGACCACGCTGGCGAGGTCGCCCTCTGGCGGCGGCGGTGCCTCATGCATCCATACGGACACCAGCCGGTAGGAGACCGCCAGCACCACCGGACCGATAAACAGACCAATCAGGCCGAAGGCCACCAGCCCGCCGATAACGCCGGAGAGGATAAGGATCATCGGTAAATCGGCGCCCATACGGATCAGCACCGGGCGCAGCACGTTATCCAGCGTGCCGACTACGCAGCTCCAGATCAGCAGCACCGTGCCCCAGGTGGTGTCGCCGCTCCAGTAAAGCCAGATAATGGCGGGCACCAGCACCAGCAGCGGGCCGATCTGCACCAGACAGCAGAGGATCATCAGCACGGTCAGCAGCGTGGCGTAGGGGATGCCGGAGAGCGCGAGGCCGATGCCGCCCAGCACGCCCTGCACCAGCGCGGTCACCACCACGCCGAGCGCCACGGCGCGGATCGCCTGACCCGCCAGCAGCACCGTGGCGTCGCCGCGACGGCCTGCCATACGAAACGCGAAGTGACGAATGCCCTGCGCCGCCTGTTCGCCGCGCCAGAACAGCAGGGCGCTGAACAGCAGCATCACGCCGAGATGGATCATCAGCCGGCCAAAATGACCCGCCTGAGCGACAAAGAAGCCGGTGGTGCGACCGACGTAGGGCTGCAGTTTCGCCATAATGGCCGAGCCGCCGCCCGCCACCAGCTTGTGGTAGCTGGAAAAGAGTTTTTCGCCGATGGCCGGGATATCGTTCAGCCACAGCAGCGACGGCATCTCCATATGACCCTGCGTCGCCCAGGCGATAACGGGCGCGCTGTTGTCGATCAGGCTGTTGACCAGCAGCGCAATGGGAATAATAAACAGCAGCAGCAAGAGCAGCGTCATCACGATGACCGCCAGCGAACGCCGGTTCCACAGCAACCGCTGCACGCGCAGCATCAGCGGCCAGGTGGCGATCACCACCATGCTTGCCCAGGCGAAACCCAGTATAAAAGGCTGAACTATCCAGATACAGGCGACGATCATCAGCAGGATAAAGAGCAGCGTAAAGAGCCTCTGCGGCATATCCGTGGTGCGGTGCAGGTTTTTCATAAGAGACAACGACCTCAAATAATCCTTCATTAGGGGGCAATCAGGCCCGGCTTAATGATGAGCTATTTTGGCGGCTTTAAACAGAGGCGAAAGCGCGGCTTTTACCCGCGCCGGAAAAAAAGGCGAGCGCGAAAAAAATGTGTTAAAACGGAGCGTTCAGACAAAACAAGCAACACACACGATTACAACATCTGGTCTCTCAATAATGATCCCACAGATTTCTCAGGCGCCCGGCCTCGTTCAACGGGTGCTGACATTCCTCGACGCGCTGAAGGCGCAGGGCTTCACCGGCGATACCGCCACCAGCTACGCCGATCGTCTGTTAATGTCCACCGACAACAGCATCTACCAGCTGCTGCCGGACGCGGTGCTTTTTCCGCGCTCTACCGCCGACGTGGCGCTGATTGCGCGCGTGGCGGGCGAGGCGCGCTTTAACGATCTCACCTTTACGCCGCGCGGTGGCGGCACCGGCACCAACGGGCAGTCGCTGAATCAGGGCATCGTGGTCGACATGTCGCGCCATATGAACCGCATTCTGGAGATCAATCCTGAGCAGGGCTGGGTGCGCGTCGAAGCGGGCGTGGTCAAGGATCAGCTTAACGCCTGGCTTAAGCCCTACGGCTTTTTCTTCTCGCCGGAGCTCTCTACCAGCAACCGCGCGACGCTGGGCGGCATGATCAATACTGACGCCTCAGGCCAGGGATCGCTGGTCTACGGTAAAACCTCCGATCATGTGCTGGGGCTGCGCGCGGTGCTGCTCGGCGGCGATATTCTTGATACCCGGCCGATGGCCGCCGCGCTGGCGGAGACGCTGGCGCAGACCGCGACGCCAGAAGGGCGCATCTATCAGCAGGTGCTGACGCGATGCCGCGAACAGCGCGCGCTGATTCTGGAAAAGTTTCCGAAGCTGAACCGCTTCCTCACCGGCTACGATCTGCGCCACGTCTTTAGCGACGATATGCAGACCTTCGACCTGACGCGCATTCTGTGCGGCGCCGAGGGCACGCTGGCCTTTATCACCGAGGCGCGGCTCGATATCACGCCGATTCCCAAAGTGCGTCGGCTGGTGAATATCAAATATGACTCTTTCGACTCCGCGCTGCGCAACGCCCCCTTTATGGTTGAGGCGAAGGCGCTGTCGGTGGAGACCGTGGACTCCAAAGTGCTTAACCTGGCGCGAGAAGATATCGTCTGGCATTCGGTGCGCGAGCTGATTACCGACGTGCCGGACAAAGAGATGCTTGGCCTCAATATCGTCGAGTTCGCCGGCGACGACGGCGCGCTGATCGATCAGCAGGTCTCTTCACTCTGCGCCCGGCTGGATCGCCTGATGGCGCAGCGCGAGGGCGGCGTTATCGGCTATCAGCTCTGCGAGGATCTTGAGGGTATCGAGCGTATCTATAACATGCGCAAAAAAGCGGTGGGGCTGCTGGGCAATGCCAAAGGGCGCGCCAAGCCTATCCCCTTTGTGGAAGATACCGCCGTGCCGCCGGAGCACCTCGCCGACTATATCGTTGAGTTCCGCGCGCTGCTCGACAGCCACGGCCTGAGCTACGGCATGTTCGGCCACGTCGACGCAGGCGTGCTGCACGTGCGTCCGGCGCTGGACATGTGCGACCCGCAGCAGGAGATGCTGATGAAAACCCTGTCGGACGAGGTGGTGGCGCTGACCGCGCGCTACGGCGGACTGCTGTGGGGCGAGCACGGCAAAGGGTTCCGCGCGCAGTACAGCCCGGCGTTTTTCGGCGAAACGCTGTTTAACGAGCTGCGCCGCATCAAGGCGGCGTTCGATCCCGATAACCGCATGAACCCCGGCAAGATCTGTACCCCCATCGACAGCAACGAGCCGATGATGCAGGTCGACGCGACCAAGCGCGGCAGCTATGACCGCCAGATCCCGCTGACGGTGCGCAGCGACTGGCGCGGCGCGATGGAGTGCAACGGCAACGGCCTCTGCTTTAACTTTGATGCGCGCAGCCCGATGTGCCCCTCGATGAAGATCACCCGCAACCGCATCCACTCGCCGAAAGGGCGCGCCACCCTGACGCGCGAATGGCTGCGCCTGCTGGCGGAGCAGGGGGTCGATCCGCAGCAGCTCGAGAAGCAGCTGCCGGAAAGCAGCCTGTCGCTTCGCGCCCTGATTGGCCGCGTGCGCAACAGCTGGCACGCCAGCAAGGGCGAGTATGACTTCTCCCATGAGGTTCATGAGGCGATGTCGGGCTGCCTCGCCTGTAAAGCCTGCTCGACCCAGTGTCCGATCAAAATCGACGTGCCCGATTTCCGCGCCCGCTTTTTGCAGCTCTACCATACGCGCTACCTGCGTCCGGTAAGCGACCATCTGGTGTCGGCGGTCGAGAGCTATGCGCCGCTAATGGCGAAAGCGCCGAAGGCGTTTAACTTCTTTCTGCGTCAGCCCTGGATGCGCGAGCTGAGCAAAAACCATATCGGCATGGTGGATCTGCCGCTGCTCTCGTCCCCTTCGCTGAAGCAGGAGCTGAGCGGCCATCCGGCGATGAGCATGACGCTGGAGAAGCTGGAGGCGCTAAGCCCCGAGCAGCGTGCCGAGACGGTGCTGGTGGTGCAGGACCCCTTTACCAGCTTCTACGAGGCGCAGCTGATTGCCGACTTTATTCGCCTGATCGAGAAGCTGGGTCTGCGGCCGGTGCTGCTGCCCTTTATGCCGAACGGCAAGGCGCAGCACGTTAAGGGCTTTCTGCAGCGCTTTGCGCGCACTGCCAGCAAAACCGCTGACTTCCTGAATCGGGTGGCGATGCTCGGCATGCCGATGGTTGGCGTCGATCCGGCGACGGTGCTCTGCTATCGCGATGAATATAAGCAGACGCTGGGCGAAAAGCGCGGCGACTTTCATGTCCAGCTGGTGCATGAGTGGCTGAGTGAGGTGGTCAGCACGCGCGAAGCGGTGCCGGGCAGCGGCGAAAGCTGGTACCTGTTTGCGCACTGCACCGAAGTCACGGCGCTGCCCAATACGCCGAATCAGTGGCGGGAGATCTTCTCGCGCTTCGGCGCGCGGCTGGAGAATATCAACGTCGGCTGCTGCGGCATGGCGGGCACCTACGGTCACGAAACCAAAAACCTCGACAACTCGCTGGGGATCTATGGCCTTTCGTGGCATCCGCAGCTGCAGAAGCTGCCGCGCCAGCGCTGCCTGGCGACCGGCTTCTCCTGCCGCAGCCAGGTGAAAAGGCTGGAAGGCAACGGCATGCGCCATCCGCTGCAGGCACTTCTGGCATTGATGTAACGAAATTGTGCGCGACGTCACGACGCGGCTGGATTAGAATATCCAGCCCGCGTGACGCACGAAGTCGCTCTGCAGCGCAGTGGCTTTCTCCCATTCACCGACCAGCGCCAGCTGATGGCACAGCCGGGTAAGGGAGAAGCGCGCCAGCTGCCAGGCCTGGATGCGGAACAGCCTGTCGCGCTCGCTGTTGCCCATTTCCTGCACCAGCCGATGGTGCAGTTTGCCCAGAGCGTGCAGATAGCTTTGATCGTCTCCGTTGATTTGGCAGATTTCAGCCATATCGAGACAGGTATCGTTGAACTGGCGAAGCTGATGAATGGTACAGTCGGCCCGGTTAAGCTTTGCCTGTGCCAGGTAGAAGTCAACGGTAATATCGCGCATGGCGAACTGATAATCGTCGATTTTGCCCTGCAGCCAGGCAGAGACGGAAGGCGTCATGGCACTACCTCAAAGGTTGAATGATAATAATTATCATATTCAACTCGGGGCAGATTGCAATTGCGCAGCGCGAAAATTTTCACGATTTACTTAGCCTGTTAATAAAATCGGCAAGAACAATTTTTGTGTAGGCAATAAAGGCGTAACCTATCAATAAGAAATTATTAATAACTAGCTGAAAAAAAATTTACGTAATTTTAACAGGTTAGGCCGCTGATTTAGGCGCGTGGGCTCTCGCCGCAAAGACCTGCGAAGCAGCTATGCTTAATAAAGCAGCGATTAAAAAGAGCACAAGATGATTATCCCTGCAAAACAAGAGGTTGAAGTGATCGTCCAGATCCTTACCATAGGGGGATAGCCTGAAAAGGTCCGGACTTACGAGGTAACAACATGGCATCTGTAAATGCAGCAACGTTCTCTCCTGATGATTTCGTCTGGAAAGGGGTCACGCTGACTGATTCCGCGGCAAAGCAAATTCTTAGCCTGGTGGCACAAGATCCTGAGGTTAAAGGTCTCCATCTGGGGGTGAAACAATCCGGCTGCGCCGGTTTCGGCTACGTCATGGATCTGGTGAAAGAGCCTGCCGATGACGATCTGCAGTTTACCCATAACGGCGCAACGCTCTACGTGCCGCTTCAGGCGATGCCGTTTATCGACGGCACGGAAGTGGATTATGTCCGCGAAGGCCTGAACCAGATTTTTAAATTCAATAACCCTAAAGCTCAACACGCCTGCGGGTGCGGTGAAAGCTTTGGCGTCGAGTAAGTGAAATATGTCACGACACAGCGAAACATCTGACGATGTACAAATGTGGGAAGGCAAGCTCAACTACAAAGAGGGCTTCTTTACCCAGTTGCAAACCGACGAAATGGCGCACGGCATCAACGAAGATGTGGTGCGCGCGATCTCGGCTAAACGTAACGAGCCAGAGTGGATGCTGGAGTTTCGTCTTAAAGCCTTTCGCGCCTGGCTTGAAATGGAAGAGCCGCACTGGCTGAAAGCGCATTACGATAAACTGGATTATCAGGATTACAGCTACTACTCGGCACCCTCATGCGGCAACTGTGACGACAGCTGCGCTTCTGAGCCGGGCGCGCTGCAGTCTTCGGGGATCGAAGAGACCAACAACTACCTGACGCAGGAAGTTGAGAAGGCGTTCGATCAGCTTGGCGTGCCGGTGCGTGAAGGCCGCGAAGTGGCGGTCGATGCGATTTTCGACTCGGTCTCCGTCGCCACAACCTACCGCGGCAAGCTGGCGGAGCAGGGCATTATCTTCTGCTCGTTCGGCGAAGCGATTCAGGAACACCCTGAGCTGGTGCAGAAGTATCTCGGCACCGTGGTGCCGGCCAACGATAACTTCTTTGCGGCGCTGAACTCGGCGGTCGCCTCTGACGGCACCTTCGTGTACATCCCGAAAGGGGTGCGCTGCCCGATGGAGCTGTCGACCTATTTCCGTATTAACGCGGCGAAAACCGGTCAGTTTGAACGCACCATCCTGATTGCGGACGAAGACAGCTACGTCAGCTACATCGAAGGCTGTTCCGCGCCGGTGCGCGACACCTATCAGCTGCACGCCGCGGTTGTGGAAGTTATCATCCACAAAAACGCGGAAGTGAAGTACTCCACCGTACAGAACTGGTTCCCGGGCGGTGAAGGCGAAGGCGGCATTCTGAACTTCGTTACCAAGCGTGCACTGTGCGAAGGCGAGAACAGCAAAATGTCCTGGACCCAGTCCGAGACCGGCTCCGCTATTACCTGGAAATACCCGAGCTGCATTCTGCGCGGCGACAACTCCATCGGTGAGTTCTACTCGGTGGCGCTGACCAGCGGTCGTCAGCAGGCAGATACCGGCACCAAGATGATCCACATTGGTAAAAACACCAAATCGACCATCATCTCTAAAGGTATCTCCGCCGGTAAGAGCCAGAATACCTATCGCGGCCTGGTGAAAATCATGCCAACCGCGACTAACGCGCGTAACTTTACCCAGTGCGACTCGATGCTGATCGGCCCCGATTGCGGCGCGCATACCTTCCCGTATGTGGAAACCCGCAACAATACCGCTCAGCTGGAGCATGAGGCGACCACCTCGCGCATCGGCGAAGACCAGCTGTTCTACTGCCTGCAGCGCGGTATCAGCGAAGAAGATGCGATCTCAATGATCGTCAACGGCTTCTGTAAAGACGTGTTCTCTGAGCTGCCACTGGAATTCGCCGTGGAAGCGCAAAAACTGTTAGCCATCAGCCTTGAGCACAGTGTGGGCTGATGCCGTCACACGCGTTGCCGGAAGCAATGTGAAGGAATAAGTATGTTAAGCATTAAAGATTTACAGGTTAGCGTTGAAGACAAAGAGATTCTGCGCGGTCTTAACCTCGAAGTGAAACCGGGCGAAGTACACGCCATTATGGGCCCGAACGGCTCAGGCAAAAGTACGCTCTCTGCAACGCTGGCTGGCCGTGAAGATTACGAAATCACCGGCGGTTCCGTGAGCTTCAAAGGCAAAGATCTGCTGGAGCTTGACCCGGAAGATCGCGCGGGCGAAGGCATCTTTATGGCGTTTCAGTATCCGGTTGAGATCCCGGGCGTCAGCAACCAGTTCTTCCTGCAGACTGCGGTTAACGCGGTGCGCAAGTATCGCGGCAAAGAAGAGCTGGACCGTTTTGACTTCCAGGACTTTATCGAAGACAAAATCCATCTGCTGAAGATGCCAGAAGATCTGCTGACCCGTTCGGTCAACGTCGGCTTCTCCGGCGGCGAAAAGAAACGCAACGACATCCTGCAGATGGCGGCGCTGGAGCCTGAGCTGTGCATCCTTGATGAAACCGATTCCGGCCTCGATATCGATGCGCTGAAAATCGTTGCGGAAGGCGTCAACAGCCTGCGTGACGAGAAGCGCGCCTTTATCATCGTCACCCACTATCAGCGTATTCTGGACTACATCAAGCCAGACTTCGTGCACGTGCTGTACAAAGGTAAGATCGTCAAATCGGGCGACTTTACGCTGGTGAAACAGCTGGAGGAGCAAGGCTATGGCTGGCTTACCGACGAAGAGTGATAACGCCCTGCAGCAGTGGCATCATCTGTTCGAATCGCGCGGCGAGTCACGCTCGCTGCAGGCTCAGCAGCACTGGCAACAGCTGATGCGCGTCGGTCTGCCGACGCGTAAGCATGAAAACTGGAAATATACCGCGCTGGACGGGCTGTTTGCCCACCAGTTTGCGCTGCCGCAGGCGAAGAGCCTGGATCAGGCGCAGGTCGACGCGCTGGCGCTGCCGCTGGATGCGATTCGACTGGTATTCGTTGATGGTCAGTTTCAGCCAGCGCTGAGCGCGGCCGATACCGAACTCTATACCGTTCAGCACAGCCGCGCCGCCGAGCGCCGCCCGCTGCCGGCACCGGTTCAGCCAGAAGTGTTTCTGCACCTGACCGAAAGCCTGGCGGAAGAGGTGACCTCGATTCGCCTGGCGCGCGGCAAGGCGGCGGCGCGTCCGCTCTACCTGCTGCATATCACCAGCGGCCAGGCGGATGCGCTCAACACCGTGCATCATCGCCACCATCTTGAGCTGGAAGAGAGCGCGCAGGCGCAGGTTATCGAGCACTACGTCACGCTGGACGGGGCGCAGCACTTTACCGGCGCGCGCTTTACCTTTGCAGTCGGCGACAATGCCCAGCTGAACCATATCAAGCTGGCGTTTGAAGAGAGCAGCAGCTACCACTTCGCCCATAACGACATCGTTATCGGTCGCGATGCGCAGGTGAGCAGCACCAGTTTCCTGCTGGGCGCAGGCCTCTCTCGTCACAACACCAGCGTGCAGCTCAACGGCGAAAACACCCAGCTGTCGCTGAACAGCCTGGTGCTGCCGATGAATTCAGAAGTCGCGGATACCCGTAGCTATCTGGAGCATAACAAAGGCTACTGCCTGAGCCGTCAGCTGCATAAGACTATCTCGCGTGACAAAGGGCGCGCGGTGTTTAACGGCCACATCAAAGTGGCGCAGCACGCGCTGAAAACCGACGGGCAGATGACCAACAACAACCTGTTGCTCGGTCGTCTGGCGGAAGTGGACACCAAGCCGCAGCTGGAAATCTACGCTGACGACGTGAAGTGCAGCCACGGCGCCACCATCGGTCGCATTGATGATGAGCAGATGTTCTACCTGCGCTCGCGCGGCATCGCAGAAGAGGCGGCGCAGCAGATGATTATTCACGCCTTCGCGGCCGAACTGACCGAAGCGCTGGATGATGAGACGCTGCGTCAGGCGGTTCTGCAACGCATCGCGGCGCGTTTCCCTGGAGATGCCTCATGATGAACTTCGATCTCGAACGTATCAGGGCCGACTTCCCGATCCTGAAGCGTGAGGTCAACGGTCATCCGCTGGCCTACCTTGACAGCGCGGCCAGCGCCCAGCGTCCGCTGGCGGTGATTAACGCCGAAAGCCATTTCTATCAGCACGGCTACGCGGCCGTGCATCGCGGCATTCACAGCCTGAGCGCGCAGGCCACCACCGATATGGAAAGCGTCCGCCTGCAGGCGGCGCGTTTTCTTAATGCCTCCTCGCCGGAAGAGATCGTATTTGTTAAAGGCACCACCGAGGGGATTAACCTGGTGGCGAACAGCTGGGGCGCAAGCCAGCTGCAGGCCGGCGATAACCTGATCGTGACCGAGATGGAGCACCACGCCAATATCGTGCCCTGGCAGATGGTGGCGCAGCGCACCGGCGCGGAGATCCGCGTACTGCCGCTTAACAGCAGCGGTGAGCTGGCGATCGACGCGCTGGCGGGGCTGATTGACAGCCGTACGCGGCTGCTGGCGGTTACGCACGTCTCCAACGTGCTCGGCACCGTTAACCCGGTCAAAGCGCTGGTGGCGCAGGCGAAAGCCGCCGGGCTGGTGACGCTGGTGGATGGCGCCCAGGCGGTGATGCATGGCAAGGTCGACGTGCAGGATATCGACTGCGATTTCTACGTCTTCTCCAGCCATAAAATCTACGGCCCTAACGGCGTCGGCATTCTCTACGGGCGCAAAGCGCTGCTCGACGAGATGCCGCCCTGGGAAGGCGGTGGCTCAATGATCGATCAGGTAGTGCTGCCCGTCGGCACCACCTGGAACAAAGCGCCCTGGCGTTTCGAAGCGGGCACGCCCAACACCGGCGGTATTATCGGCTTCGGCGCGGCGCTGCGCTATGTTGAAGAGATCGGTCTTGACGCTATCCAGCAGCGCGAGCAGGCGCTGATGCGCTACGCCCTCGACAAGCTCGCCTCGGTGCCCGATCTGGTCATTTATGGCCCGCAGGCGCGCGCAGGGGTAATCGCCTTTAACCTCGGCAAGCATCACGCCTACGACGTCGGCAGCTTCCTCGATCAATACGGTATCGCTATTCGCACCGGCCATCACTGCGCTATGCCGCTGATGCGCCATTACGCCGTACCGGCCATGTGCCGCGCCTCCTTCGCCTTCTATAACAGCGAAGAAGAGGCGGATCGTCTGGCGGCTGGTTTGACCCGTATTCATCGTCTGCTGGGCGGTTGAGCAGAGTTCAGGAGTAAGTGATGGCTACGTTGCCAGATAAAGAGAAACTGGTGCGCAACTTTAACCGTTGCGCCAACTGGGAAGAGAAGTACCTCTACATCATTGAGCTGGGCGGGAAACTTCCAGAATCATCTGAAAGCCTGCATCAGCCGGAAAACGTCATCTCTGGCTGTCAGAGCCAGGTGTGGATCAAGATGACGCCGCAGCCCGACGGCACCCTGGCGTTTGAAGGGGACAGCGACGCGGCTATCGTTAAGGGATTGATTGCAGTGGTGTTTAGCCTCTATCAAAACCTGACGGCGGCCGATATCGTTGCGCTGGACGTGCGCCACTGGTTCGCCGAGCTGGCGCTGACCCAGCATCTGACGCCTTCGCGGTCGCAGGGCCTTGAGGCGATGATTCGGGCAATTCGCCATAACGCTCAAAATCTCCTCTGAGTTAAACTAGCAGACGCCAACAGGCGTCTGTTTTTTTATCTGAAAGAGAAGATTGCATGAAATCAGCCTTACGTTTTGCCGGTGCGCTGCTGCTAAGCGTTGGACTCGCTGCCTCGGCTTTCTCCACGGAATATCCGCTTCCTTCCGCCGACAGCCGCCTTATCGGCGAAAACCAGTTAACCACCGTTCCCGACGATAAGCGTCCCCTTGAAGCGATTGCGGCGAAGTACCAGATTGGGCTGCTGAGCATGCTGGAGGCCAATCCCGGCACCGATCCCTGGCTGCCAAAGGCTGGCACGCAGCTGGTGGTGCCACAGCAGATGCTGCTGCCAGATACGCCACGCGAGGGGATTGTGGTAAATCTCGCCGAGCTGCGCCTCTATTACTACCCCAAAGGCGAGGATAAGGTCATTGTCTACCCCATCGGCATCGGCCAGCTGGGCGCGGCGACGCCGGTAATGGTGACCAGTATCAGCCAGAAGATCCCTAATCCCACCTGGACACCCACCCCTAATATTCGCAAACGCTACGCCAAAGAGGGCGTGACGCTGCCGGCAGTGGTGCCAGCCGGCCCGGAAAACCCCATGGGGCTGTTTGCGCTGCGTCTGGCGCGCGGTAGCGGCAACTATCTGATCCACGGCACCAACGCCGATTTCGGCATCGGAATGCGCGTCAGCTCCGGCTGCATACGTCTGCGCCCGCAGGATATCGAGGCGCTGTTTAACAGCGTGCCGAAGGGAACGCGCGTGCAGGTAATCAACCAGCCGGTGAAGTATGCCGTCGAGCCGGACGGAAAGCGCTACATCGAGGTACACCAGCCGCTGTCGCACAGCGATAAAGACGACCCGCAGACGATGCCGATAGCGCTTAGCCCTGCGCTGAAGAAGTTTATAAAGAGTCCGCAGAGCGACAGCGCGCTGATTAAAGCGGCCCTGGAGCGTCGTTCTGGTATGCCGGTGCTGGTATCGAGCGGTGAGGCGGTAACGCAGCCGTCTGAGGCAGCGTCAGAGCAGACGCAGAGCGCGCAGGCGAATCCCTGAATCAGACAGCCGCCGCCACGCTGTGGCGGCAAAATCAAAGCAAAAAAAATGGCGCCACATGGGCGCCATTTTTAATACCAGAACTCTTACTTACGGTAAGAGTGAGCCTGGTTGTCCAGACGCTGGTTAGCGCGAGCTGCGTCATCTTTAGCAGCCTGCACGTCAGAACGGATTGCGTTCACGTCGTTGCTCAGCTGGTCAACTTTAGCGTTCAGAGTCTGAACGTCTGAAGACAGCTGGTCGATTTTAGCGTTGCTTGAGCAGCCAGCCAGCAGAGTTGAACCAAGGATTACCGCGCCCAGTACCAGTTTAGTACGATTCATTCTTTATACCCTCTAGATTGAGTTAATCTCCATGTAGCGTTACAAGTATTACACAAAGCTTTTTAAGTTGAGAATAAATTTTTGATGAGAACATGCTTAAACTTGATCGTTCGCTCAAAGAAGCAGCGCCTGACCGCACATGATAAAAATATTTAGCGAAAACAGAGAGATTTAATCGGATTAACCTTAATTTCGGAGGATATTGAATAGTTATTATCGATTGGAAATTTCCCGGTTTTGTATTAGTGACGGAATAAAAAAAGCGCCCCTAAAGGCGCTTTAAAATAAATGCTCACGAACATTAAATGACGTGTACAGATGCCGTATTTGTGGTACCGCTTGGTACTAATGCGCCGGAAACCATTACCACGACGTCGCCTTTCTGCGCGTAGCCGCTTTCCAGAGCGGCTTCTTTGCCGATGCGGTAGAAATCATCGGTAGAAGCGATCTCGGTCACCAGACGCGTTTCAACGCCTTTGCTCAGGATCAGCTGGCGCGCGGTGGTCTCGTTGGTGGTCAGCGCAAGGATAGTGGCGTCCGGGAAGTATTTACGCACTGACTTGGCCGATTTGCCGCCTTCGGTCGCCACAACAATCAGCGGCGCTTCCAGTTTCTCAGCGGTTTCTACCGCACCGCGACACACCGCTTCCGTGATGCGCAGCTTGCGTGAGTCTTCCAGCGAGTCGATGCGCGATTTCATCACGCGGTCGGTACGTTCGCAGATGGTGGCCATGATGGTCACTGACTCCAGCGGGTATTTCCCTTTGGCGCTCTCGCCGGAGAGCATAACCGCATCGGTGCCGTCGAGGATGGCGTTCGCCACGTCGCCCGCTTCCGCACGGGTAGGGCGCGGGTTTTTGATCATAGAGTCGAGCATCTGGGTTGCAGTGATAACGACCTTGCGCGCCTTGTTGCACTTTTTGATCATCATCTTCTGCGCAAAGATAACTTCTTCTACCGGGATCTCTACGCCCAGGTCGCCACGCGCCACCATGATGCCGTCAGAGGCGTCCAGGATTTCGTCGAAGTTGTTCAGGCCTTCCTGGTTTTCGATCTTGGAGATGATCTGAATGTGTTCGCCGCCGTGGGCTTTCAGATGCTCGCGGATCTCCAGCACGTCGGAACGCTTACGGATAAAGGAGGCAGCAACGAAGTCAACGCCTTGCTCACAGCCGAAAATCAGGTCGCGCTTGTCTTTTTCCGCCAGCGCAGGCAGCTGGATAGAGACGCCCGGCAGGTTAACGCCTTTGTTCTCGCCCAGGTCGCCGTTGTTCAGCACGGTGCACACCACGGTGTTTTCCGTCACTTCTTTTACTTCCATGCCGATCAAACCATCGTCTACCAGCACGGTGTTGCCGATTTTCAGATCTTCAGTGAAACCAGCGTAGGTGACGGCGACGCGCTCGCTGTTACCGATCACGCTCTGGTCGGTGGTAAAGGTAAAGGTCTGTCCCGCTTTCAGCGAGACGTCGTTACCGCCTTCCAGTTTCATGGTGCGGATTTCCGGCCCTTTGGTGTCGAGCAGGATAGCGGCCTTGCGGCCGGTTTTCTGCATAACCGCGCGCATGTTGGCGATGCGCTGACCGTGCTCGGCGTAATCGCCGTGGGAGAAGTTGAGGCGCATAACGTTCATGCCGGCTTCAAGCAGCTGGGTCAGCATCTCTTCTGATTCGGTTTTCGGGCCGATAGTACAAACGATCTTGGTCTTTTTCATGACAGGTTATCTGTAAGTTGTGATGGATAATGAAGGTTGGGATTCGATGACGACGCATCGAAATGAGAATTCTGGTTGATAACGAAACGGACAGTACAACGTAAGAATAGGTGACGAAGGCTGAGCGTGCAGGGAAGTTGTGCGGTTACGTCAGGAAACCGACAAGAGCGTGTTGCGCAAAGAGTAAGAGTTATCGCCATAGGCACGCCGCGCTGAAACCTTTCAAGTGGAACAACGCGGGATAGTATAGTCGCTAAGTATACGAAAACCAATTAAAAAGCAGAGAAGGAAACGATGGAGATCAAGAAAAAGTGAAGTTGCGCAAGGGAGGAAAAAAGCAAGAGTGGTGCGTTCTAATGGACTCGAACCATCGACCCCCACCATGTCAAGGTGGTGCTCTAACCAACTGAGCTAAGAACGCATTTAAGAAAAACTGGTGCGTCCGAGTGGACTCGAACCACCGACCCCCACCATGTCAAGGTGGTGCTCTAACCAACTGAGCTACGGACGCACTTGGTGCGCTCTAATGGACTCGAACCATCGACCCCCACCATGTCAAGGTGGTGCTCTAACCAACTGAGCTAAGAGCGCAACACGCTGTCAGGGCGACAGCGGGGACGAATATTAACGACACGCCGCAACGCTGGCAAGGGGAAAAACGCTTTTTTCGTGCTGACTGACCAGCAACTGCGCTATGCGTCGTTTTTTTAGGCGCGGCGGGACGTTACAGGCGCTTTCCAGGGCCAGGTACCCCCGCAGAAGAGCGACGGGCCGCAGCCCGCTCGTCTCTCCTGGCGACACGCCTCAGCGCGCCGCGCGCGCAAGGATGACCTGCGCAGGCAGCTGTTGCAGACGGCGAATGCGCCACAGCATCATGACCGCCGCCGAGGTCAGGCCGATAATAAACCCGCACCAGAAGCCTGCCGGGCCCATGCGCGGCACCACCCAGTCGGTCATCGCCAGCGTATAGCCGCTGGGCAGCCCCAGCAGCCAGTAGGCGATAAAGGTAATAAAGAAGATAGAACGCGTATCTTTATAGCCGCGCAGAATGCCGCTGCCGATCACCTGAATCGAATCGGAGAACTGATAGATCGCCGCCAGCAGCATCAGCTGCGCCGCCAGTGCGACCACTTCCGGATTGTCGTTATAGAGCAGGGCGATCTGATGGCGGAAGATCACGGTGAACAGCGCGGTTATCGCCACCATGCAAACGCCGACGCCCTGCGCGGTCCAGGCCGCGACGCGCGCCTGCTCCGCCGAGCCCTGGCCCAGCCGGTAGCCGACGCGGATCGTGGTGGCGACACCCAGCGACAGCGGCAGCACGAACATCAGCGAGCTAAAGTTCAGCGCGATCTGGTGGCCCGCCACGTCCACAATGCCCAGCGGCGACACCATCAGCGCCACCACCGCGAACAGCGTGACCTCAAAAAAGAGCGCCAACGCCACCGGCAGGCCGAGCGAAAAGAGGCGCTGCAGCACGGCGCGCGACGGCGGCGACCAGCGAGAGGCCATGCGAATATCGCGCATGGCGCCCATGCGGCGCACCCACAGGCGCATCACCAGGAACATCACCCAGTAAACCGACCCGGTCGCCACGCCGCAGCCGACGCCGCCCAGCGCCGGCATACCGAAGTGGCCGTAGATAAAGATCCAGTTCAGCGGGATATTGACCAGCAGGCCGATAAAGCCCATCACCATGCCGGGTTTGGTTTTCGACAGGCCTTCGCACTGGTTGCGCATCACCTGGAAGAAGAGATAGCCGGGCGCGCCCCACAGCAGGGCGTGGAGATAGCCTTCCGCCTTTAGCGCCAGCTGTTCGTCAATATCCTGCATGGCGCGAATCAGGTAACCGGCGTTCCACAGCAACACCATAATCAGAATGGCGACGAAAAAGGCCAGCCAGTAGGCCTGACGCACCTGTTCAGCAATACGTTCGCGGCGGCCGGAGCCGTTGAGTTGCGCAACGGTTGGCGTCAATGCAAGCAGAAGACCATGGCCGAATAAAATGGCGGGAAGCCAGATAGAGGTGCCGACTGCAACGGCGGCCATATCCGTGGCGCTAACCGCGCCGGCCATGATGGTATCTACAAATCCCATTGCGGTCTGCGCCACCTGAGCAAGGATGACCGGAATCGCAAGGGCAAGCAATTGACGCGCTTCTGTTAAATACTTCTGCACGTTAACACCTGTTTAATAAGAAAAGGGGAGTGATCCCAGAGAAATGCGCGGTTAGTGTAGCGGCATTAACAAGATTCACCAAGTTTTGTCACGCTGTGCGTTATATTGCGGCTGTAAAGCGGACGCGACGCGGAAATAATATCCGCGCGCTAAGCTGTGATAAGCTAGGGCAAACTTCGCAGAGGCCAAAACTATGTTTACCGGAATTGTGCAGGGCACCGCAAAGATTGTGTCCATTGAAGAAAAAGATCTGTTTCGCACCCATATCGCAGAGCTGCCGGAAGAGCTGCTGCCGGGGCTGGCGCTGGGCGCATCGGTGGCGCACAACGGCTGCTGCCTGACCGTTACCGCGATTGAGGGTAACCGCGTCAGTTTCGATCTGATTAAAGAAACGCTGCGCGTTACCAATTTAGGCGATCTGCAGGAAGGCGACGTGGTCAATATTGAGCGCGCGGCGAAATTCAGCGATGAGATCGGCGGCCACCTGATGTCTGGCCATATTATGACCACTGCGGAAATCTGCAAAATTATCCAGTCAGAAAATAACCGCGAAGTCTGGTTTAAAATTCAGGACCCGGCGCAGATGAAATATATTCTGCATAAAGGTTTTGTCGGTATTGACGGCATTAGCCTGACCGTGGGCGAAGTGACCAAAAGCAAATTTTGCGTCTATTTAATCCCGGAAACCCTCGAGCGCACCACGCTTGGCGCGAAGAAGCTGGGACACCGCGTCAATATTGAGATCGATCCGCACACCCAGGCGATCGTCGATACCGTCGAGCGCGTACTGGCGCAGCGCGAAGCCGCCGCCCTGCGGCCCGACGTCGAATAAGCATAAAAAAGGCGCTTCATGCGCCTTATTCATTTTTGCGGTTTAGCGCGCGACGCGCAGGCCGCCCTCTACGCCACGGCTAAAGACCACCTGCCACAGCTGAATATCGCGGGCGCGAAAGGCGCCGGCGCAGGCGTTAAGGTAGTAGCTAAACATGCGCTTAAAGCGTTCGCCGTACTTCTCGGCCAGCTGCGGCCAGGCCTCAAGAAAACGCGCATACCAGGCCATCAGCGTGGTGTCGTAATCTGCGCCGAAATTATGCCAGTCTTCGAGGATAAAGTGAGACTCGCTGGCGTCGGCGATATGGCGCACCGACGGCAGGCAGCCGTTGGGGAAAATATACTTATCAATCCAGGGATCGACATTCATATCGGTGCGGATTGCGCCGATGGTATGCAGCAGGAACAGGCCGTCCGGCTTGAGGTTGCGGTCCACCACGTCGAAGTAGGTGGCGTAGTTTTTCGGGCCAACGTGTTCAAACATACCCACCGAAACGATGCGGTCAAACTGCTGGTTAAGATCGCGATAATCCTGCAGCAGGATAGTGACGTCGAGTCCTTCGCAGCGCTGCTGCGCCAGCTTCTGCTGCTCTGCCGAGATGGTCACGCCGTGCACCACCGCGCCGTAGTGGCGGGCAGCATACTCGGCCAGCCCGCCCCAGCCGCAGCCGATATCCAGCAGCGTCATACCGGGTTCCAGCTGCAGTTTGCGGCAGATCATATCCAGCTTCGCTTCCTGCGCCTGCTCCAGGGTCGCGGCCTCTTTCCAGTAGGCGCAGGAGTATTGCATATAGGGATCGAGCATCAGCGAGAAGAGGTCGTTCCCCAGATCGTAGTGCTCTTTACCGACGATCCATGCGCGTTTTTTTGACTGCAGGTTGGTGAGGCGCGCGGCGGCGACGCGCAGCGTATCTTTGAAGTGGTGCGGCAACTGCTGGTCCAGCTTGTGCTTTAGCACGCGGTGAAAAAACATATCCAGCCGTTCGCACTCCCACCAGCCATCCATATAAGCTTCGCCAAGACCAAGTGAGCCTTCCTGAATCACCCGCTTAAAAAAGTCAGGATGCTTAACCTGAATATCCCAGGAGCGACTGCCGTTGATTTCGATGTCCGCCTTTTCCAGCATTTCATGGACAATGCGATACCAGTGGTTTTCTTCAAGGCTCACTTCTTCTATTAACGATGAACTCATAGCTACTCCATCACCTGTCCGCGTTGAACCTGAGAAAAAGAATAGTCAATTTCTCAAGGCCTGTGAGAAATGTCACGGATTGCTCCGTGCGCCTGATATCCGACGTTTTACAGAGGATTGGATCTGAAAACCGTTGTCTGACGCAGCAGAAAGCGCGCGCAGACACCATCCGGGCGATAAGCTTCGCCTAATAATAGAACAATTATGTTATTGATTTGTTGCAGATTTATTGACCTGATCGAGTATATGCTCAACCAGGTCAGTATTCAACGACTTATTGTTAGGGCGCTAACTATAAAAGTTGCCTTAGTGATTATCCTGGCAGGGAGTCGTCGCGTGGACAATATCCGTTTGTGCGCTGGCGCGTCGCTGCCAGACGTAGCCCGCTAGCGCCAGAGCAATAGTGGTCACCATAATGAGCGTAGTCATCAGCAGCGGCTGTTGTAAACCTGCAGAGACCGCCAGGCTGGCGAGGAAGCAGAGGCCGAGCTGCAGCGTATTTTGCAGCGCGGCGGCTTTACCGGTGGCGTGGGGGAAAGGCAGCAGCGCGTTTGACACCACCACCGGGTAGATCGCGCCGTTCGCCAGCGCCATGCCGCAGAAGGGCAGCAGCAGGGCGATCAGGTTATGGCTGCCGGTGAGCGCCACGCCGAACAGTGACGCCACGCTCAGGCTGTAGAGGGCCAGCAGCCAGGGGAGCAGTTGCGCACCGGCATAGCGGTTAAGCAGCGCGCGGCAGCCGAATCCGCCCAGCAGGAAGGCGATGGTTTGCGGAATATAGCTCAGGCCGATATCCGCCGGCGTCAGGCCCGCATCGGCGAGAATAAAGGGCGATCCGGTCAGCCAGGCGAAAAAGCTGGCGGAGCAGGCGGCGTAGATCAATACGTTGCCGCTATAGACGCCGGAGCGCAGCAGCGAGAAAAAGCCCGGCTGATCCCCCGTCGCTTTCGCCGTCGGGCGGGTGGTGGGCAGACGCAGCGTCACCAGCATCAGCGCGACGCCGGTCAGCGTCAGCACCAGAAAAATTGAACGCCAGTGAAAATGGCTAACCAGCCAGGCGCCCAGCAGCGGTGCCAGCGCCGGGGAAAGCGCCACCAGCGGCATAATGGTGGCGAACACCTTATTGGCGCGCGCGCGCGGATAGCGATCCACCACCAGCGCCTGCCAGCTCACCGCCGCGGCGCAGACGCCGATCGCCTGAATAAAGCGCAGCGCCAGCATCAGCGCCGCGTTTTCCACCCACAGCATGCCGGCGCAGCCGAGCGCGAACAGCCCCAGCCCCATCAGCAGCACCGGTTTTCGACCGATGCGGTCAGAGAGCGGGCCCCAGAAGAGCTGGCCGATGGCAAAGCCTGCCAGGAACAGGCTCATACTGGCGCTGATGATGCCGGGCGAGGTATTGAAGCTCATCTGCATCGCGCCAAAGGCGGGCAGGTACATATCGGTCGCCAGAAAGCCCAGCATACTGAGCAGGGCGAGGTAGGGCATAAATCCTTTTGAGGACAGCATGGTGTTTATCTCATCTTTCGTCAGGCAGGTTGAACGCGGCAAAGTGTAAAAGGGTGCGCCCGCCGCTGTGAAACGTTAATATTTGCAGAGTGCTGTGAAAATTTTTGAAAGGAAAAAGCATGTGGTCTGAATATGCGCTTGAAGTTGTTGATGCCGTCGCGCGCACCGGCAGCTTCAGCGCCGCCGCGCAGGAGCTGCACCGCGTGCCCTCTGCCGTCAGCTATACGGTGCGCCAGCTGGAAAGCTGGCTGGCGGTGCCGCTGTTCGAACGGCAGCATCGCGACGTGGCCCTCACCCCTGCAGGCGAGCATTTCGTGCGTGAAGGACGCGAGGTTATCAAAAAAATGCTCGCCACCCGCAGGCAGTGTCAGCAGCTGGCGAACGGCTGGCGCGGCAAGCTCAGCATCGCGGTTGATTGTATCGTGAAGCTGCCGCGCAGCCGCCAGCTGGTTACTGACTTCTATCGCCACTTTCCCGATATGGAGCTGCATATCAGCTATGAGGTATTTAACGGCGTCTGGGACGCGCTGGCGGACGGGCGCGTCGATGTGGCGATCGGTGCCACCCAGGCGATCCCGGTGGGCGGGCGCTTTTCCTTTCGCGATATGGGCGCGCTGAACTGGCGCTGCGTGGTGGCGCGCCAGCATCCGCTGACGCAGCAGCCGCAGCTCGACGATGACGCACTGCGCGCCTGGCCCTCGCTGGTGCTGGAGGATACCTCGCGCGCGCTGCCGCGCCGCATGACCTGGACGCTGGATAACCAGCGGCGTCTGGTGGTGCCGGACTGGCAGGCGGGGCTGGCCTGCGTGCTGGATGGGTTATGCGTGGCGATGATGCCGGGCCATGTGGCGCGCCCGCTGCTGGATAAGGGGGAGCTGGTTGAGCTGACGCTGCCAACCGCCTTTCCGGAAAGTCCCTGCTGCGTGAGCTGGTCGGAAGCGGGCGCATCGCCGGCGCTCAGCTGGCTGCTCAGCTATCTCGGCGATGCGCAAACGCTCAATCAGGAGTGGTTAAGCGAAGATTAACGGCGGTAGTCGCGGAACGGACCGTCGCCAACTGAACGACGCTCAATTAGCGTAGGATGCACTTCAATGGTCTGCGACACTTCGCGTTTGCTGGTGATGCGATCCAGCAGCATCTCCAGCGCTTTTTCGCCGAGCTGGGCTTTCGGCTGATGCACGGTGGTGAGCGCCGGGGTAAAGTAGCGCGCGTTGCGCACGTTGTCATAGCCGATCACCGAAATATCCTGCGGCACGCGCAGCCCCATCTCGTCGGCAGCGCAGATCGCGCCCATCGCCATAATATCGCCGCCGCAGAAGATCGCCGTCGGGCGCTGCTTCTGCTGCAGGATTTGCTGCATCGCCTGATAGCCCGATTCCGGCTCGAAATCGCCCTGCACGATCCACTCGGGACGCACCGAGATGCCCGCTTCCTCCAGCGCTTTCAAAAATCCCGCATGGCGGCCGCCGCCGGTGTTACGCTCCAGCTGGCCGGGGATCGCGCCGATATCACGATGGCCGCGTTCGATCAGATAGCGGCCCGCCAGATAGCCGCCCTGGAAGGCGTTATCGAGCACGGTATCGGTAAAGTCGCCGCGCGATTCGCCCCAGTCCATCACCACCATCGGAATATTGCGGTTCTCTTCCAGCATCTTCAGCAGATCGTCCGGATACTCGGAGCACATCACCAGCAGACCGTCGACGCGCTTCTGCGCCATCATTGACAGGTAGGCGCGCTGCTTCTGCAGATCGTTATGGGCGTTACCGAGTATCAGGGTGTAGCCGCGTTCGAAGCAGTGATGCTCGACCGCTTCGATGATTTCCGCAAAATAGGGCGCTTCGCTGGAGGTGGCGAGCAGCCCCAGCGTTTTAGTGTGATTGACCTTCAGGCTGCGCGCCACGGCGCTGGGCGAATAGTGTAATTCCTGAATCGCCTGCCAGACGGCGTTGCGCGTCTCTTCCGCAACGAAGCGCGTTTTGTTGATCACGTGGGAAACGGTGGTGGTGGAGACACCCGCGCGCTTCGCGACATCTTTAATTGTTGCCATTAAAAAGAGACTCCAGGCTTACCAATAACTCACTGATAAGCATAATGTTAAACGTTTGCGTCCGCTAAGCGAGATTTCTGTTAATTCGCTACAGTTTTTGTCGGTGAAATACTCACTGGGCAGGACAAAACAGGGGCTGTTGCGTGCGAACGGCATCAGCGTTGCGTCAGTTGCGCAACAAAGCCGGGGATTCTAACAAGGCTTGCGGGATAAAACGAGATTTTTACCGGTAACTATGGGAAAATTCCTGAAGGCCCTGAAAACTGTGTGGATAAGGAGAGGTAATGAGCACTGATTTGAAACTGGCATTGATGACCACCGGCGCGGCGCTGCTGATGATTGTGGCCTTTAGCTTTACCGCCGTCATGCACTAACGACAGCGATAAAAAAACCGGGATTTTCCCGGTTTTTTTATGGCGTTTAGCGAATGGTTTTCGGCGTCATCATGCGGCGCGCGCCGATATAGTGACGCTGCCAGTAATCGTCTGAAAGCCCGCTGATCTGGATATCTTTTCCGGTGCGCGGCGACTGAATAAATTTACCGTTGCCGAGGTAGACCCCCACGTGATCGGCGGTGCCGCGACCGTTGATACGGAAAAAGACCAGATCGCCTTTCTCCAGCGACTCGCGCTTCACCGGCGCGGCGTCACGCAGGTGATACATTTCGTTGGCAGTGCGCGGAATTCTGAACTTCACCAGATCTTTATAGGCGTACCAGACAAGGCCGCTGCAGTCGAAACCGGTGTGCGGCGACGTGCCGCCCCATTGATAAGGCTTGCCCAGCTGACCCATCAGCTTGGTCATCGCCGTTTCGCGCGCTTTCTGGTAGCGCAGGCGGTGGGACTTGCTCATTTTAATGGTGCCGCCGTCATCGGCGTCCAGCAGCGAAGAAGTTGCAACTTTGGCGCTGCTCAGCGTGCGCTGGTGGCCATAGCGCTGCTTACGGGAAGACTTCAGGGATTTTTTCGTTTCGCCGGCGGAATGAGAAAGGGCGGCCGTTTCGATTTTCTTCTGCTTTTTCAGTTTGAGTTTTTGCGCAGTAGAAGGGCGCGTTTTTTTTGCGCTGGTTTTAACCGGCCGCCGTTTGCGTCGCTCATCTTCGCGCGCGCTTTTTTTCTCTGCCTTATGCAGGCTGGCTTTAACCGGCGCTTGCGGCGAGGCCGAAGCGATGTTCATGAAAAGCTGCGCGAAAGCTAATATCAAGAGCGTAATCAGTAATCGCATAGTCCGGTTACAGGGTTAGCGGTTACGACAACAGGCCGTAACGAGGTTAGAAAAATCTGATCGGAGATCAGCGCCGGGGCCATTCTAAGCCAGGTTTTTTTCAAAAGTTAAGCCATTTTTCTATTAAACTGTTACAGGGTTGCATCTGACTCATTAATGAGCGATTTCAGCAGGTTATAGCAGCAAAGTTATTACCAGTTATGAATGGCTTAAGTTTTGATTATCGTCAGAAAAAGTCAGAACTTTACGCAAGAACTTAACAAACATGGCGGTTTCGTCCGGCAAGCGAGAAAATGTCGTTTTCAGGGATGGGGCGAAGTCGCTACAATAAACAAACACGAAGTAAGGAATTAAGGAAGGCAATTATGAGTACTGTAGAAAAAATTCAGCGCCAGATCGCAGAAAACCCAGTCCTGCTGTATATGAAAGGCTCGCCGAAACTGCCAAGCTGCGGTTTCTCTGCGCAGGCGGTGCAGGCGCTTTCTGCCTGCGGTGAGCGCTTTGCTTACGTGGATATTCTGCAGAACCCAGATATTCGCGCCGAGCTGCCGAAATACGCCAACTGGCCGACCTTCCCGCAGCTGTGGGTTGACGGCGAGCTGGTCGGCGGCTGCGATATTATCGTGGAGATGTTCCAGCGCGGCGAACTGCAGTCCCTGATCAAAGAGACGGCAGAGAAGCACAAAGAAGCGGAATAACAGCAGCAGAACAGAAAAGGCCGACGCAAGTCGGCCTTTTTTTATGCCTGTTCCGGCGTTGCGTCAGCGTCGTCGCTCGCCGCCATCGGCAGCGGCCAGCCCCCCAACCGTTTCCAGCGGTTTACCAGCTCGCAAAACAGCGTGGCCGTCTGTTCGGTATCGTAGAGGGCGGAGTGCGCCTGCGTGCTGTCAAAATCCATGCCCGCCGCTTTACAGGCTTTCGCCAGCACCGTCTGCCCCAGCACCAGCCCGCTCAGCGCGGCGGTGTCGAAGGTGGCGAACGGATGGAACGGGTTGCGCTTCAGCCCGGCGCGTCCCGCGGCGGCCATCATAAAATTGAGATCGAAGGTTGCGTTGTGCGCCACCATAATGGCGCGATTGCAGTGGTGATCCTTGATGCCTTTGCGCACCATCTTGAAGATGGCGTGCAGCGCCTCATATTCGCTAATTGCGCCGCGCAGCGGGTTGCTGGGGTCGATGCCGGTAAAGGCCAGCGCCTCTGGATGCAGCAGCGCACCTTCAAAAGGCTCGACGTGGAAATGCAGCGTCTGGTCGCGGTGCAGCCAGCCATCTTCGTCCATTTTCAGCGTGGTGGCGGCGATCTCCAGCAGCGCATCGGTCTGCGCGTTAAAGCCTGCGGTTTCGACATCGATCACCACAGGATAGAAACCTCGGAAACGTTGATTTAGCGCGTTCAGGGAGTTCGTTTCAGACATCAGCATCTCATAGCAGAAAATAGGCAGCGCGCATTATGGCAAAAAAAAGAGGAGGGTGCAGCAGAAGGGAAAGCTTCAGCCCGCCGCACTGCGCAGGCTGAAGCGGCAAACTTAGTTGCCCAGGCCGTTACCGGCGTGTTTATTTTCGATCAGCTCAATTTTGTAGCCGTCTGGATCTTCGACGAAAGCGATAATGGTGGAGCCGCCTTTTACCGGGCCCGCTTCGCGCGTCACCTTGCCGCCCGCGTTGCGGATGCGGTCGCAGGTCGCTGCCACATCATCCACGCCCAGCGCGACATGGCCGTAGGCGTTGCCGAGATCGTAGCTCTCTACGCCCCAGTTGTAGGTCAGTTCGATAACCGCGCCTTCGCTCTCTTCGGTATAGCCAACGAATGCCAGCGTATATTTATATTCCGTGTTCTCACTCTGACGCAGCACGCGCATGCCGAGAACGCGGGTGTAGAAGTCGATAGAACGTTGCAGATCGCCAACGCGCAGCATGGTGTGAAGTAAACGCATAACATCCTCTTTTATTAAATCGTCATCTTCTGATGACTCAAACGCTAAGTATAGCGGTGAAAATAGCAAAAAACGGCCGATGGCATAACCGCCGTCACGCCAGCGGCGCGCTTATAGCGTCGGGTAGTCGGTATAGCCTTCCGCGCCGCCGCCGTAGAAGCTCTCCGGACGCTGCGGGTTGAGCGGAGCGTCCTGCTGCAGACGTGCCACCAGATCGGGGTTAGCGATAAAGTCGCGGCCAAAGGCCACGGCATCGATCAGGCCGCGGGCAATCAGATCGTCCGCTTTCTCCACGGTATAGGCGCCCGCGCCGATGATGACGCCGGGGAAGCGCGCGCGCACTTTTTCGCGGAAGGCGTCGCTGTAGGGCTTGCCGCCTGCCCAGTCCGGCTCGGAAAGGTGCAGGTAGGCGATATTGCGCTTCGCCAGCTCACCGATATACCACAGCGCCGCTTTCTCTTCTTCAGGGCCATTGTCCAGATTCTGGAAGCTGCCGATCGGCGAAATGCGAATGCCGATGCGGTCGGCGGACCAGTTAGCGATGGCGGCGTCGACCACTTCCAGCGCGAAGCGGCCGCGTTTTTCAATGCTGCCGCCATATTCGTCGGTGCGACGGTTGGAGTCGGGCGCAAGGAACTGATGCATCAGGTAGCCGTGCGCCGAGTGCAGCTCCAGCAGATCGAAATCCGCCTCGCGCGCGTTGGCGGCCGCCTGGCCGAAATCCGCCACAATCTGCCTGATTTCGGCAACGGTGAGCTCGCGCGGCGTCGAGGTCTCTTCGCGATAGACGCTGCCATCTTCTGCGCGCAGCGAGGTGCGCGTGCCGGCGGCGATAGCGGAGGGCGCCACAGGCGCTTTGCCATCAGGCTGCACGCTGTTGTGAGAAATACGGCCGGTGTGCCACAGCTGAACGGCGCTGTGGCCGCCCGCCTGGTGAATGCCTGCGTTAATCGCTTTCCAGGCGGCAATCTGCGGCTGGGTGTGCAGCCCCGGCGCGCCGGCGTAGCCTTTCGCCTGGAAAGAGACCTGCGTCGCCTCGGTGATGATCAGGCCGGCGCTGGCGCGCTGACGATAATATTCGCCCATCAGCGGCGTAGGAATATCGCCGGGTTCAATACTGCGCAGGCGCGTCAGCGGGGCCATAAATACGCGGTTCGGTACGGTAATCGCACCCACTTTAAGCGGGCTAAACAGCTGGGTACTTGCCATAACAACTCCTGTAGTAGACCGGTCTGCTATAAAACGGCGTTTTTAAAATCAGTGGGTTTGCAGCCACTGTTCAAGGGTGCTTAACGCCAGGCGCAGCGGCTGCGGCTCGCGTGAAAGCTTGCTTTGCAGGCTGGCGCCTAGCCAGAGAATATAGATCACTTCCGCCATCTCTTGCGGCGCGTGCGGCAGCTTCATCGTCTCCTGCTGCAGCGCCGCTTCCAGCGTTTGCGCATAAGCCGCAATAATGCGGCTGGCGCCGTGCTGCAGGGCGTTGCGCATAGGCTCAGAGAGATCGCAGACTTCAGCAGAGAGCTTTACCGCCAGGCAGCCGACGATATGCCCCTGTTGGCTGAAGAGCTGCTCAGCCTGACGGAAATGTGCCAGCAGCCGCTCGCGCGGCGTACCTTCGCCGTGCTGCAGCTGCGCCTCCACCTGCTGATGCAGCTGGATAAAGTAGCGCTCCAGCAGCGCCACGCCAAACGCCTCTTTCGAGCGGAAATAGTAGTAGAAAGAGCCTTTCGGCACCTCCGCCAGCGTCAGCAGCTCGCTGAGTCCCATTCCGGTGAAACCGCGCTGCAGACAGAGCTGCTCGCCGGTAGCGAGCAGATGTTCACGGGTTTCATTGCGTTGCAGCGTCTTGTTCATGGCGCTTAAGGTAGTAGACCAGTCGGTCAGATGCAACGCTTACGCCGCGTTTCGGCACGTTCTGATCATGTCGAGCTGCGGCTGATATTCGCGGGTCTGCACGTCGAACATCCCCAGCAGCGTATGAAACAGGTTGTCCTGCGACACCGCCGCCGTCGGCGCCTGCTGGCGCAAACAGGCCTGATTAATGCGGTAGGTTTTGGCGTAATCGTCCGACATCCACAGCAGCAGAGGAATATGCGTCTGCTGAGAGGGCGCAAACAGATAGGGCGCGCCGTGCAGATACATGCCGTGCTCGCCGAGCGATTCGCCGTGATCGGAGAGATAGACCAGCGCCACGTTAAAGCGGTCGCTCAGCCCCTTCAGCATATCGATGGTGCGGCTGAGCATATCGTCGCTGTAGAGCAGGGAGTTATCGTAGGTATTTATCAGCGCCTGAGGGTCGCAGTCCTGAATCTGTTTGCTGTCGCAGGTCGGGGTAAACTGGCGGAACTGCGGCGGATAGCGACGATAGTAGGCGGGGCCGTGGCTGCCCATCTGATGCAGCACGATGATACCGTCGTTATTCAGGCCGTGGGCGTAGTTATCCAGCCAGTGCAGCAGCACCTCGTCCAGGCAGGCGTTGTCCTGACACCAGGCGTTCAGCTTCCACAGCGTCATATCGCTGTGCGGCACGCGATCGCAGGCGCCTTTGCAGCCGCCGTCATTTTCGCGCCACAGCACGCTGACGCCCGCGTGACCCAGGATATCCAGCACGCCATCCTGGTGGTGCGCCAGATTCGCGTCGTAGTGGGCGCGCGGCATATTAGAGAACATGCAGGGCACGGAGATAGCCGTTTCCGTGCCGCAGGAGGTCGCCTGCGGATAGTAAATGACCTTCTGCTTTTTCAGCTGCGGGTTGGTTTCGCGCGCGTAGCCGCCGAGCGAAAAGTTTTCGGCGCGGGCGGTTTCGCCCACCACCAGCACCACCAGCGTTTTTTTCTGCCCGGCCGAGATGGTCGGCCCTTTATGCGCGTCCTGCCCGATATGCACCCAGGCCTGACTCCCTTTCATCCAGCGATTGTTAACGTAGTGACCGGTGCCGCTGACGATATTGGCTGGCGTCACCATTTTGATCAGCCCTTTGTTGTTGCGGATCAGCGAGGCGTAATCTTTATAAAAAAGCAGCGCCATCAGCAGGATGATCCCGAGCGACATCGCCATAAACAGCGCGCGCCAGGCGAGATTCATCCACCAGCAGTCGCGGCGCTTGAAACGCGTCATAAGCATGACGATGGTCGGCACGACGCCCATCAGCAGCACCCAGATAACGGCGTTGCGGCTGAGCAGCGCGGTGGACTCCTGCAGATCGGTTTCGAAAACGTTCTGTACCATATTGGTATCGATAACGGTGCCGAAGCTAAACATAAAATAGTTAGCCGCCGCGCTCGTCAGGATCAGCAGGGCGAGCAGCGGCTTGCGCATATAGGGCCAGGCGATCAGGTTAAAGATCAGGCCGAACGCTGCCGTCAGCACCACAGGCAGGCTGGCGGCAAAAAAGTAATCGTGAAGAGATGTATAAGGAATACGTTCCCAGGCGCGGAACAGAAATAAGCCGTTCAGGACCAGTGCAAAGAAAAGGGAAATAGCCAGATTAAAGGTGCTTTCGTGACAGCGTAACTTTTTCAACCGTATGAGCTTCCAGTAAAAAACAAATGATCGCTAACACAGGTTAAAGGTAATAACCTGGGGAAACCTTAACAAAGGCTCAACACTATGCGCGGTATTTCAATATTAACCAAACTAATTAGTTACATTTAGTGACCTGCCGCGCTGACGACAGTGAGAAACGCCGGCGTCTTGAGCTATCTTTAACAGAGAGATTGAGCGATGCGGAGATCCTGTGGCGGAGCAACTTGAGTTTTTCCCGGTACCCAGTCCCTGTCGCGGCATCTGCCAGGTGGATGCGCGCGGCTACTGCATCGGCTGCCTGCGCAGCCGCGATGAACGTTTTAACTGGATGAAATTTAGCGACGCCCAGAAGCGCGACGTGCTGCGCCTCTGCTATCAGCGTCGCCTGCGTCTGCTGCGCCAGCAGAAGCCGGAGGATGATGCCGAACCGCAGCAGCCATCCCTGTTCTGACCGCTTTTCGTTATACTCCCTGACACTGACTGAAAGGGTAAACACAGGGATTCACTATGCTACAAGCGCAACAGATTTCGCCGCAGGGGCCCGCTTTCTCTCCGCTGATAATGGGCTACTGGCGCCTGATGGAGTGGGGAATGAGCCCGCAGCAGCGCGTCAGCTTTATCGAACATCATCTCTCGCTAGGCATTACCACGGTGGATCACGCCGATATCTATGGCGATTACCGCTGCGAAGCCGCCTTTGGCGAGGCGCTGCGGCTATCGCCCGGCTTGCGCGATCGCCTGCAGATCGTCACTAAATGCGGCATCGCCACGCGCGCGAAGCCAGAGCATCAGATCGGACACTACATCACCGACAAAGCCCATATCGTGCAGAGCGCGGAGAACTCGCTGCGCCATTTTGCCTCCGACCGGCTCGATCTGCTGCTGATCCATCGCCCCGATCCGCTGATGAACGCCGACGCGGTGGCCGAGGCGTTTCTGGCGCTGCACCAGAGCGGCAAGGTGCTGCACTTTGGCGTCTCAAACTTTACGCCATCGCAGTTCGCATTGCTGCAGTCGCGGCTGCCCTTTACGCTGGTCACCAATCAGGTGGAGATTTCGCCGATTCAGCAAAACGTTCTGCTGGACGGTACGCTCGATCAGTGTCAGCAGCTGCGCCTGCGGCCGATGGCGTGGTCCTGTCTGGGCGGCGGCGAGCTGTTTCAGGATCCGCACTATCAGCCGCTGCGCGACGAACTGGAACAGGTGCGCCGCGAAACCGGTGCCGCCAGCCTGGCGCAGGTGGTTTACGCCTGGGTGCTGGCGCTGCCGAGCCAGCCGCTGCCGATTATCGGCTCCGGCAACCCTGAACGCGTCAGCGAAGCGGTGGCGGCGCTCGGCGTCACGCTGGATCGCCAGCAGTGGTTCCGCATCCGCAAAGCGGCGCTGGGTTACGATGTGCCCTGAAGCGTAAAGCTGTGTCAAACAGAAGCGGGAATGGAGAATTGCGGCCAGGCTTATCACACCCTGTGGGAGATAAGAGGCAAGCGATAATGAAAAAATCGGTCTTAGCGTGGCTGTTAGCGATAAGCGGCGGCCTGGCCGGCAGTGCGCTGGCGCAAGAGGTCACCCTGCATAAAGTGAGCGCCGAGGGCATCGGCGAGGCGATCGGCACGGTCGATATTGAGCAGACGAAATATGGCCTGCTGTTTACGCCGAAGCTGAGCGGCCTGGCACCCGGCGTGCACGGCTTTCACGTACACGCCAACGGTAGCTGCGAGCCGGGCGAATCTGAAGGCAAAAAGGTCGCGGCGGGCGCGGCGGGCGGCCATCTCGATCCGCAAAAAACCGGCAAGCATCTCGGTCCCTACGGCGAGGGCCATCTCGGCGATCTGCCGGCGATCTACGTCGATGAGAAAGGCAGCGCCGCCTGGCCAGTGCTGGCGCCGCGGCTGAAATCTCTGGATGACATCAAGGGCAAGGCGTTAATGGTGCATGTCGGCGGCGACAACCACAGCGACCATCCACAGCCGCTTGGCGGCGGCGGCGGGCGCTACGCCTGCGGCGTGATCTGATCGCCCGTTCACCCACGGCTCCTGACGGGAGCCGTTTTATTATCATTTAGTTTAGTTCCCGGCTATGTTCTCCTGATGATTTACCGCCTATGATACTGATTCTGGACACTTTCATCTGGCGCGATCAAAGGAGAAAAGGAATGAAGAAAACGGGCGCACTGCTGCTCTGTCTGCTGCTGGGGGGCTGCGATCAACCCAATGAAACCCAGCTCAGGACTGAAGCAGGACGTCAGCTTCAGCGCACCATCGACGCCAGTCCGGCGCGCGCCGAGTGCGAAGATATCGCGAAAGGACGCGAGTGGCTGAGCCGTAGTACGCGGAAACGGCTTGAAGAGAAGGGCTGTGAGTATATCTTGCGCAGCGCCACCGAAACCAACTTCGAGCAAACGGCGGTCTACCGCACCAGCATGACCATGGTGTGCGGCAGCATTATCGGCAAAAGCTTTACCGGCAGCGAAATCCGGCGGCGTTTCATCTACTCGCCGGAAGAGCGCGAGCTGGTCATTGAGCCGATGTCTGCCAACGATAAAACCCGCTTTGAGCAGCGTAAGACTCTGGCGCAGCTGCAGGCTGATTTCGAACGCCAGCAGCTGCAGTACTGCAAATAGCTATTCCGGCACCGCCTGTTGCAGCTGCGCCAGCGAACAGCGCAGGCGCCATAATATCCCCGCCAGCGTACTGGCCTCCACGTCGCCCTCCGCCACCAGCTGGCGGATCATCTCCTCCAGCGTCGTCAGCGTTTGATCGAGCGAGCTATGCCGCACGCCGCGCGCGCTCATAATGCGCTGCAAATCCTGCAGGCTCGCCTCACGCATCTGCGCCAGCGTGGCCGAGGCGGGCTGCCAGTCACGCAGCTGCCAGACGATATGCGAACAGTTCAGCAGCACCACGCCCCAGCGCAGCAGCCAGACGCGCGCCTGCTCGTCGCGGCTGCTGCTCAGCTGGCTGATGCGGTGATAGATTTGCGATTCAAAACGGCTTTCGCTCAGGCGGGGACGGCGGCGCAGCTGATCGAGAAAGGCCATGCGCAGCGCCCGGATATGGCGGCGGCTGCGGCGCGCGTCGGAGCTGGGACGCAGGAGCTGAAACGCCAGCCAGGCGAGCATCACGCCGCATACCCTGGCGATATTGTCGTTAAGGAAGTCGGCGTAGTCCCAGACCGGCGGATTGGTCACCGCGATAAATGAGCCCATAAAAACGATAAACTGGCCCCAGAGCGCGGCGCGCTGCTTTTGCTGCAGCTTAAACAGCTGCAGCGTCAGCAGCAGCGGGAACAGAAACAGCAGAAACTGCCACAGCTGGGAGATCTGCACCATCAGCCCGAACTTCATCACAAAGCTGAACAGCGACAGCCAGAGCAGCGTCTTCAGCAGCAGCGTGACGCTACCGCTGGGCGACGGCGCAGAGGAGTAGAGCACGCAGGCGATGGCGGTCAGCGTCAGCGCCGCCGCGCCGGCTGACCACTGGGTAGCGATCCAGAAAGCGCAGCCCGTCACGATGGCGCAAAAGGTGCGCAGCGCGCTCCAGCCCGCTTCGGCGCTGTCGCTCTCCCGCGCCAGCGAGGGCACGCGCGGCGGCTGAAAGCGGGTATCGGCGTCGGCGCGAGCGAGCAGGCGGATCCAGCGGCTGACGTCGAGATAGATCCAGCAGAAGCCGCGCAGGCGCTGGCAAAAGGCACGCTGGCGGTAATCGCCGTCGGCAGCGGGCGTGATACTGCGCAGAATCTGCGCCAGCCGGTACTTATCGCACTGTGCGCTGGCCAGCTCCTGCATCAGCGCCTCGATGGCGTCGTAAAGCGGCTGCGGCGCGTCAGGCCAGTTAAGCAGCATGCGCCGCAGGCTGGAGAGCACGCTGGTCAGGCGTAGCTGCTGGTGCAGCACGTAGTTCAACACATTGTTCTGGCGACGAAAGCGATAGTGGCTCCAGAACGCCTGAATGCGCAGCAGGTTCATGGTGAGAATCTGGCTGATAACCGCTTCATGGGCGGCGCGCACGTTGTCCATTTCGGCAGGCTGCAGCAGCAGGCCGGCGTGCTCCAGCAGGCGCGTATGCATTTTTTGCAGCGAGTCGATCAGCGCCTCGCCGTCTGAGGTGCTCGGCAGCACCATCATCATAAAGCCAGCGCACAGAATGCCTGAAATCACCTCGCAGACGCGCGCCTGCGTCAGGTTCCAGAGATCCGTCGCATCGGTAAGGTCGACGCTGCTGAAGACAATAATCGCCGCGGTGTAGCCCGCCAGCGAAAAGGCGTAGGCCACGTTGTTCTGATAGTGGTTGGCGATGCCGGTGCAGAACGCCAGCCAGCCGGCGATAAAAAAGGTGAACAGCCAGGGGTCGTTAAGGGTATGGCCGGCGATCAGCAGCGCGGCGCCGGCGCCCATCAGGCTGCCGACGATGCGACCCAGGCTCTTGCTTATCGCGCCGCCGACGGTGGGGAAGCCGACCACCGCCGCCGAGGTCATCGCCCAGTAAGGCTCATCCAGATCGAGCGCGTAGGCGATGCTGAGCGCCAGGCACATCGCGATGGCGTTACGCAGCGCGTAGCGCCACTGGTTGGCGTTCGCCCTGAGCCAGGGCAGCTGGTCCCACGCCAGCCAGTGCAGATTCATGACGCGCTCACGGCTGAATGGAGACCGAGCAGGTGGTGCCCGCCACCAGCGGCAGGTTATCCGGTATCTGCGCCAGGCGGATGCGCACCGGCACGCGCTGCGCCAGCCGCACCCAGGGCACATTTGGTTTGATATCGGGCACCAGCCCGCTGTCGCTGTCGATACTCTGGTCGTAAATAGCGCGGCCGATGCTTTCTACCTCGCCCTGCAGCCGCGCGCCGTTGCTGTAGAGCACGATCTGCGCCGGCGCGCCGGGACGAATATGGCGCAGCTTGGTCTCTTCGAAATAGCCCATCACGTAGTAGGAGTGGCTGTCCACCAGCGCGAAGAGCGGCGTTCCTGCGGTGGCGTAGTCGCCGACGCGCAGCGTCAGGTTGCTGACCCAGCCGTCGGTCGGCGCCGTTACGGTGGTCTGCTGCAGGTTCCAGCGCGCCTGATCCAGCGCCGCCTGCGCCGCTTTGGCGCTGGCCGCCATCGCGGTGGCGTTCAGCTGCGCGGCGTCGAGATCTTCGGCCGAAATAATATTGCGCGGCAGGCTGGCGCGGCGGCGGGCCTCGTGCTGCGCCTTCGCCAGATCGGCCTGGGCTTTCGCCAGCTGCGCCTCGGCGTTGTCCAGCGCGATCTGCCAGGGCACGGTATCCAGCGTCAGTAGCGTCTGCCCCTGATGCACAAACTGATTATCTTTTACCGCCAGCGAGACGATGCGCGCCGATATCTGCGGGGTGACCTGCGCCAGCTCGGCGCGAACTTTGCCGTCTCGCGTCCAGGGCGACTGCATGTAGTAGTTCCACATCCACCAGCCCGCCAGCAGGGCGGCCGCGAAGACGAATAGCGTGGAGAAGTATTTCAATGCATTGAATTTCATAGGATTATCCCTGTCCCAGCAGAAAAAGCGCGGCGGCGACGCACAGCACGAAAAGCGAGAGATCCAGCAGCGTCGGGTGCCAGATTTCGCCCGAGTAAATCCAGCCGCGCAGCAGCGGATGAAGAATCAGCCAGAAGAAGAAGCCGAGCAGGACCGCTTTAAACAGCGGCGGAAAAAACAGCGAGGCGCCGAACACCAGATCGGTCAGGGGGCCAGCTGCATGAAAGAGAGAAATAGCCACGCATCGTCCTTCTGATATCACCCAGATACCGGTCTCAAAAAACGGCGATGAAGCGCTGCCGCTTCGCCTGGGGTTTGTAATTTGTCCTTTAAACTCGCAGAATAGTGTAAAATCAGGCTTGATAGCTAGCAAGCTAATTATAAGGAGATGAAATGGATACGACCCTTGGAACGGATTTGTCTCGCCTGGTGCGCATCTGGCGCGCGTTGATCGATCAGCGCCTGAAGCCGCTTGAACTGACGCAGACGCACTGGGTCACGCTACATAACATTCATCAGCTGCCCCCGGAACAGTCGCAGATTCAGCTGGCGAAGGCGATCGGCATTGAGCAGCCGTCGCTGGTGCGTACGCTGGATCAGCTGGAAGAGAAAGGATTGATTACCCGTTCGACCTGCGCAAACGACCGTCGCGCGAAGCGCATCAAGCTGACGCGTCAGGCGGAGCCGATTATCGAACAGGTAGAGAGCGTTATCGACGCGACGCGCGATGATATTCTTGCCGGCATCAGCCGCGAAGAGATTAACCAGGTGGTGACGCTTATCGCCCGCTTGGAGAAAAACATTCTCGAGCTGCAGCATCGGGAAAAATAAAAAAACCGACGCCGCGGCGTCGGTTTTTTTTGGCTGCAGCGATCAGCGCGGCGAAACGGTGATCTGGCTGCCGTTGGACGCCAGCGCCACGCGCTGACCAACAGAGTAGCGGCTGGCCGCCTGCTTCTGCACCACCATGATGGTATTGCCATCGTCCTTACGAATTTCCAGCTCGACGCCGTCGGTTTTATTCACTGCACCCTGAACGCCCTGGCCCGCCAGGCCGCCGGCGATAGCGCCGCCTGCGGTGGCCAGGCTGCGTCCGGTGCCGCCGCCGATGGTATTGCCAAGAAAGCCGCCCAGCACCGCGCCGCCGATAGCGCCGATCACGTTGTTGTCATCGCCGCCCTGAATCTTGACCGGACGGACCGACACCAGCGTGCCGTAAGACACGCTCTGAACCTGTTTGGCCTCACTGGCACTGTAGGTATCGCCTGACAGAGAACTGGTATTTGTGCAGCCAGCCAGCGTAATGCCAGCCAGTGCGACCGCAACGAAACGCTTGATCATTTGTAACTCCTTTCTTAAGCAATGCGCCATGTGTATCGCGAAATCCTGCAAACAGTATAAGACACAAAGCAAATTAATCTTAGTCTGAGTAAAACCTGGTGAAGCCAAGCATAGACTATTGGCGATCAACAAAAATTCAACCTGACGGCAAAAAAAGTTGCGCAATGTTATTTGTTGCCTAAAGTCGGTGGAAATAGCAGGTAGTCGTCGAATCAGACGCGAGAATTTGCCAGACTGAAGGGCGTAGAATCGCACTTCCGCCACTCAGTAAGGACCAGGAATGAAATCAGGACGTTATATCGGCGTTATGTCAGGTACCAGCCTTGACGGCGTAGACGTGGTGCTGGCCGCCATCGACGAGCACATGGTGGCGCAGCAGGCGAGCTACTGCCATCCGATGCCGGGCGAGCTGCGTCAGCAGATCCTGGCGATCTGCCAGGGGCAGTCGCTGACGCTGTCGCAGCTCGGCCAGCTCGATACGCGCCTTGGCCGGCTGTTCGCCGACGCGGTCAATACCCTGATGCGGCGCGAAGCGCTGGAGCCGAGCGATATCGTCGCCATCGGCTGTCACGGGCAGACCGTCTGGCATGAACCGCAAAGCGAGGCGCCGAACACGCTGCAAATCGGCGATAATAATCAGATAGTCGCAGCGACCGGCATTACCGTGGTCGGCGATTTCCGCCGCCGCGATATGGCGCTGGGCGGGCAGGGCGCGCCGCTGGTACCCGCGTTTCATCAGGCGCTGCTGATGGATGCGGTCGAGCGTCGCATGGTGCTCAATATCGGCGGCATCGCTAATCTGTCGCTGCTGATCCCCGGACAGCCGGTGCGCGGCTTCGATACCGGTCCCGGCAACATGCTGATCGACGCCTGGATCTGGCGCCATCAGGGCAAGCCGTTCGACCAGGATGCGTGCTGGGCGCGCAGTGGCAAAGTGGTGCCCGCGCTGCTGGAGCAGATGCTGCGCGATCCCTGGTTTGCGCTGCCGCCGCCGAAAAGCACCGGCCGTGAATATTTCAATCTCGGCTGGGTTGAGCGTCAGCTACAAAGGTTCCCCGGCCTGGCACCGCAGGATGTGCAGGCGACCCTGACCGAGCTGAGCGCCGTGACCATCGCCCATCAGGTGCAGCTCAACGACGGCTGCGACCGGCTGCTGGTGTGCGGCGGCGGCGGCCGCAATCCGCTGCTGATGGCGCGCCTTGCCGCGCTGCTGGCGGGAACCGAAGTGACCACCACCGACGCCGCGGGCATTCGCGGCGACGATATGGAGGCGCTGGCATTCGCCTGGCTTGCCAGCCGCACGCTCTCCGGCCTGCCCGGTAATCTGCCCGCCGTAACCGGCGCGGCTGAAAAAAGCGTGCTCGGCGCTATCTATCCGGCTAATCCGTTTTACTGACAGTAAGGAGAATTACGATGAAACAGGGGTTAACGCTGGCCGCCGCGCTGCTGCTGAGCGGCTGCGGCCTGCTGCACAAACAGGCAGAAGCGCCGCAAACGCTGCACTACCGCTGCGGCACCCTGCCGCTGACCGTCACGCTCGACAACGCCAGCGAGCAGGTCAGCTTTATCATGGACGGGCAGCCTTTAACGCTGAAGCAGGCAAGCTCCGCCTCGGGCGCGCGCTATAGCGACGGAAAATATGTATTCTGGAGCAAAGGCGACACCGCCTTTATCGAACGCGACGATAAAATCGTCGTTAACGACTGTGAATTGCAGCCTGCCAGCCAGCCTGTACATGTTGAGTAACCGCTATGAGCACTCCTTTTACTCTGCAAGATATCGCCAGCCTGCGCCGTGAATATACGCGCGGTGGGCTGCGTCGCAAAGATCTGCCAGACCAGCCGCTGGCGCTGTTTGAAACCTGGCTGCGCCAGGCGTGTGAGGCGCAGCTGCCCGATCCCACCGCCATGACCGTGGCGACGGTGGACGAGCGGGGGCAGCCTTACCAGCGCATTGTGCTGCTCAAGCACTACGACAGCAGCGGCCTGGTGTTCTATACCAATCTCGGCAGCCGCAAGGCGCAGCAGCTGGCCAACAACCCGCGCATTTCGCTGCACTTCCCGTGGCACTTCCTTGAGCGTCAGGTGATGGTGCTGGGCGAAGTTGAAAAGCTGTCGTCGCTGGAGGTACTGAAATATTTTCACAGCCGTCCGCGCGACAGCCAGATTGGCGCCTGGGTTTCGCGCCAGTCGAGCCGGATTTCGGCGCGCGGCGTGCTGGAGGGGAAATTCCTCGAGCTGAAGCAGAAGTTCCAGCAGGGCGAGGTGCCGCTGCCGAGCTTCTGGGGCGGCTACCGGGTAAAATTTGACACCATGGAGTTCTGGCAGGGCGGCGAGCATCGCCTGCACGACCGTTTCCTCTACCAGCGCGACGACAACGGCTGGAAAATCGACCGCTTAGCCCCGTAAAACAGCGTTTTTCTCCTCTCTCAGCGCTGGCACAGAAGTCGCCAGCGCTTTATGCTATAGCCCTCTTTTTTTTCTTCCGCACTCAGCGGAAAGCTGTGTACCAGCATAGGTGCAGTCTGATCAATTTGGAGTCAGTGATGACCAGCAGTAACCTGATACAACAATTGCAGGAACGGGGCTTAATCGCCCAGGTAACGGATGAGGAAGCGTTAGCAGAGCGACTGGCGCAAGGGCCTGTCTCCCTCTATTGCGGCTTCGATCCGACCGCGGACAGCTTGCATTTGGGCCATCTGGTGCCGCTGCTCTGCCTGAAACGTTTTCAGGATGCCGGACACAAGCCGGTCGCGCTGGTGGGTGGTGCCACCGGTCTGATCGGCGATCCCAGCTTTAAAGCAGCAGAACGTAAACTCAACACCAGCGAAACCGTGGGCGAGTGGGTGGAGAAGATCCGCAGGCAGGTCGCGCCCTTCCTCGATTTTGACTGCGGTGACAACAGCGCTATCGCCGCAAACAACTACGACTGGTTCGGCGGCATGAACGTGCTGACCTTCCTGCGCGATATCGGCAAGCACTTCTCTGTCAATCAAATGATTAACAAAGAAGCGGTCAAACAGCGCCTGAACCGCGACGACCAGGGGATCTCCTTTACCGAGTTCTCCTACAACCTGCTGCAGGGCTACGACTTCGCCGAGCTGAACAAGCGTTACGGCGTGTCGCTGCAGATTGGCGGGTCCGATCAGTGGGGCAATATCACCTCCGGTATCGACCTGACGCGTCGTCTCTATCAGAACCAGGTCTTCGGCCTGACGGTGCCGCTGATCACCAAATCGGACGGCACCAAGTTTGGTAAAACCGAAGGCGGCGCGGTGTGGCTCGATGCTAAGAAAACCAGCCCTTACAAGTTCTACCAGTTCTGGATCAATACGGCGGACGCCGACGTCTACCGCTTCCTGAAGTTCTTCACCTTCCTCAGCCTTGACGAGATCAACGCGCTGGAAGAAGAAGACAAAAACAGCGGTAAAGCGCCGCGTGCGCAGTATGTGCTTGCGGAAAACGTCACCCGTATGGTGCATGGCGAAGCGGGTCTGGCGGCAGCGAAGCGCATTACCGAAAGCCTCTTCTCGGGCGCGCTGAGCGATATGACCGAAGCGGACTTTGAGCAGCTGGCGCAGGACGGCATGCCGACCGTGCAGCTGAGCGCAGAAGATGACCTGCAGCAGGCGCTGGTGAATGCCGAGCTGGTGCCGTCACGCGGTCAGGCACGCACCATGATTGGCTCCAACGCCGTGACCATTAACGGCGAGAAGCAGTCAAATGCGGAATACCGCTTCAGCGACAGCGACAAGCTGTTTGGCCGCTATACGCTGCTGCGTCGCGGGAAAAAACACTACTGCCTGATCGTCTGGCAGTAAGCGCTTCAGGGCCGGTCTCCGGCCCTTTTTTATGGCAGGCAAGGGCAAGGCAGTTCAGAACATAATGAAAAACATTCTCGCAATTCAGTCGCATGTGGTATTCGGCCACGCCGGCAACGCCGCCGCCGAATTTCCGATGCGGCGCATGGGGGCCAACGTCTGGCCGCTCAACACCGTACAGTTCTCTAACCACACCCAGTATGGTCACTGGACGGGCACGGTAATGCCCGCAACGCACCTGACGGAGATCGTCAAAGGCATCAGCGATATTGACCGGCTAAAAACCTGCGACGCGGTGCTGAGCGGCTATCTGGGCTCGGCTGAGCAGGGCGAACAGATCCTGGAGATCGTCCGCATGGTGAAAGCGGCCAACCCGGACGCCTGGTTCTTTTGCGATCCGGTGATGGGACATCCTGAGAAAGGGTGCATCGTCGCGCCCGGCGTGGCGGAGTATCACTGTAAATACGCCATGCCCGCCAGCGACATTATCGCGCCGAATCTGCTGGAGCTGGAGATGCTCAGCGAGCGCAGCGTGACCAGCGTAGAAGAGGCGATTGCGGCGGCGCGCGCGCTGATTGCGCAGGGCCCGCGCGTGGTGCTGGTGAAACATCTGGCGCGCGCCGGACGCCGCAGCGACCGCTTTGAAATGCTGCTGGTCACCGCGGAAGAGGCCTGGCATATCAGCCGTCCGCTGGTGGACTTCGGCGTACGTCAGCCGGTCGGCGTCGGCGACCTGACCAGCGGCCTGCTGCTGGTCAATCTGCTGCACGGCAAGGATCTGAAGCAGGCGCTGGAGCACGTGACCGCCGCGGTGTATGAGGTGATGCTGACCACGCACGCGATGGGCGAATATGAGCTGCAGCTGGTGGCGGCGCAGGACGCTATCGCCCAGCCGACCCACCATTTCGCCGCCGAGGCGCTCTAAACGCGCGGGGCCGATATCGTATCGGCCCCGACAGTTACGCCAGGCCTTCCGCCTTCAGTGCCGCCTGCACCGCAGGCCGCTGAGACGCCCGCTCAAACCAGGCTTCCAGCGCCGACAGCCCATCCAGCTCCAGCTTCAGCGCGCGCGCCCAGCGCACCATCACATACAGATAAGCGTCCGCCACGCTGAAGCGCAGCCCCATCAGCCACTGCTTGTCCTGCAGCGCCTTGTTGACGAAGCGAAACTGCTGCTCCAGCCGGGCGCGCAGCAGGGGCTTGTAGCCGTCGGGCGTATCGGGCTTAAACAGCGGCGTAAAGGTTTTATGCAGCTCGCTGCTGATAAAGCTGAGCCACTCCAGCGTGTGATAGCGCGTCAGGCTGCCGACCGGGGCCAGCAGCTGGCGATCGGGCTTCAGGTCCGCCAGGTATTGCACAATCGCCACGCCTTCGGTCAGCAGGGTGCCGTCATCCAGCTCCAGCGCCGGTACCTGGCCTTTGGGATTGATTTGCCAGTAATCTTCGCTGCATTCGGTGACTTTTTTTACCAGATCGACATTAACCTGCGTGAAGTCGAGCCCGCACTCGCGCAGCACGATATGCGGCGAGAGCGAGCAGGCGCCAGCCTTACAGAACAGTTTCATCACGGACCTCCGGATTGCGACAGGATCATTGCAGCTTAATGCCTCGTCACCGAATTGCCAGTGACCGCGATCATGCGTTGCGCCCGGCCCGAACAGGGATAAAAAAAAGCCGGGCGCATGGCCCGGCTGCAAATCACCTGAACGATCAGGCCTGCGCTTTTTTCAGCTCCGCCTGCGGCGTCTGCACCATACGGTTCAGCAGCGGTGCGGTCAGCAGCATCAGCACGGCGATGACGCCGGTGACGATGCCGATCTGCTGGAAGACGCTGCTGTAGATATCCAGCGAGGCGAGCGGATTGGTGACGTCTTTCGGCACCGCCATCATGCCCGCCACTTTACCGGCGATCATCGCCGCGCCGGCGGTAGTAAGGAACCAGGAGCCCATGATAAAGCCCATCAGACGCTGCGGCACCAGCTGCGCCACCATCGCCAGGCCGAGACCCGAGATCATCAGCTCGCCGATGCTCTGCAGCGCATAGCTGAGGATCAGCCAGTTAACCGAGACGATACCGGCGTCCGAGGCGAATTTCGCGCCCAGCGGCAGCACCAGGAAGGCGGCCGAGCAGAGCACCATACCGATAGCGAACTTAAACGGCATTGGCAGTCGGTCGCCCAGTTTGTTGTAGACCGCCGCCAGCAGCGGACTCGCCAGCATAATCCAGAACGGGTTAAGCGCCTGGAACTGCTCTGGTTCGAAGGTGATGCCCAGAATGGTGTGCTCAACGTTACGGATCGCAAAGAAGTTAAGCGAGGTCGGCATCTGCATATAGAGCACAAAGAAGACGATCGCCTCGACCATCAGCAGAAACGCCACGATCATTTTGCGACGCGCCGCACCCTGCAGCGAGAAGGCTTCTTTGGCGAAGATCAGGATAATGCCCAGTGCGACCACGCCCAGGGTGATGCGCGCGATTGTCTGGTGGTGCAGCAGCCAGGTAGCGATGGCGACCAGCACCACGACGCCCACCAGCGTCATCAGCAGCTTGCTGACGTTAAGGGGCGCGAAGTCCGGCTTTGAGCCGTAGTTTTTAACCAGGCCTTTGCAGAACAGGAAGTTAAGGAGGGTGATCACCAGGCCGATAACCGACAGGGAAAACGCCACGCTCCAGCCATATTTCGCCGCCAGCCAGGGGGTCAGCATCATGGAGAAAAGCGAGCCGACGTTGATTGACATGTAAAACATGGTGAAGGCGCCGTCGAGGCGCGGGTCATCTTTCTCATAGCAGGTAGAGAGCAGCGAAGACGGGTTCGCTTTAAACAGCCCGCTGCCCACCGCGATGGTAGCCATGCCGACATAGACCATGCCGACGTGATGGCCGGAGAAGGCGACCAGCGCGTAGCCCAGCGCCAGCACAATAACCCCCAGCACGATAACGCGCTTGGTGCCCAGCACCTTGTCCCCCAGCCAGCCGCCGATAGCCACCAGGCCATAAACCAGCGCGCTAAACGAGGCGAAGAGGGTAATGGAATCCGCTTCCGTCATGCCCAGCTGTTTAACCAGATAAACAGCCATGATGGCCTGCAGGCCGTAGAAACCGAAGCGCTCCCATAACTCAATCGAGAAGATCAGGTAGAAGGCCTTCGGCTGTTTGAACGCATTGAGGCTAACGGCCTCATCGGTGTGTTTGTTTGCAGTTGACACGTGTACCTCAGTTTTTCGCGTACCCTGTTTTACGACAGGAAATAAGTCCGCGTCATGTCAGGATTCCATGCGCGACATTGTTATTAGTAGGGAAAAGCGGCGCCTAATGTGGCTGATAACGCGCATCAGGGCAAGAATTTTTTGAATGCTGAAAAGCCCGGGCTATGTGAGCTTTAAAAACCGATTGACCGTGGTTAGTTGGGTTTTAATTTCAGCTGCGTTAATTCTACCAGAATAAACGTTTGTTATTCACCGGCAGGGGACCACAATAACCGTATAAGCTGCTTGCGGATGATTTCACAGGCTAAGGTGCCGCAGTTCGATAATCAACCAGCCTATTATGTTGGATACGGTCTATTTATCAGCTAACTGGAGCAACAAACCACCACCAGGGCTTACATTAATGAAAGTGGACGGGCAAAAGTTGATCCTCCGCACAGAATCGCCAATTAATTCATAAGGTAAAAGAAGAAAGGGTTTTTGCCGGCGGCAACGGCGAAGATTAAAATGCGAATTTTACCGTCTCGACATCAATTTAACGATCCGCTAACCTCGAAATTTCCATCTACAGGACGTAAATATGGCAGCTTCTTTACAGCTGGCGCTGGTGGGTGACTATCGCGCCAGCGCCGTAGCGCATCAGGCCATTCCTCTGGCTATTGAACGCGCCGCCGCCCGTCTGGGCACTGAGGTCAGCTTTCGCTGGCTTGCTACCGATCGGCTCGGCGATCTGAGCGCCGTGCGCCGCTGCGACGCCGTCTGGGTCGTACCGGGAAGCCCCTATCAAAACGATGAGAAGGTCTTTGAAACCATTCGCTGGGCGCGGGAGCAGCGTCAGCCGTTTCTCGGATCCTGCGGGGGATTTCAGTATGCGGTGATCGAGTATGCCCGCAACGTGCTGGGCTGGCAGGATGCGAACCACGCCGAGACCGACGAGGGCGGCCGCATGGTGATCGCGCCGCTTAGCTGTTCGCTGGTAGAGCAGCGGGGCGAAGTCAGGTTTGCGCCGGGATCGCGCATCGCCGAAGCCTATGGCGCGCAGTCAAGCGATGAGGGCTACCACTGTAATTTCGGCGTCAATCCGGCATTTAGCGAGGCGCTGGAAGGGCAGAATTTGCGTATTACCTCATGGGATGCTGCAGGGGATGTGCGCGGCATAGAGTTGATCGATCATCCTTTCTTTGTCGCAACCCTGTTTCAGTCGGAGCGGGCCGCGCTGCAGAAAAAAGATTCGCCGCTGGCGATCGCCTGGCTACAGGCGGCGCTGGCAGGGCGCTAAGGCATTACGGGCGCGTTCGCGCCCGTTACATCGTCGGCAGAGCGTTCGCCTTCTGGCAGATTTATCACGGGCGCGCCCGTTAAATCACCGGCAAAGCGTTCGTCTTCTGGCTGATTTATCATGGGGCGCGCCCGCGCCCGTTAAATTTCTGTCTTCTCAGGAAACTCGCACAGATCTTCAATCAGGCAGGCACCGCAGCGCGGCTTGCGCGCAACGCAGGTGTAGCGGCCATGCAGGATCAGCCAGTGGTGGCAATCCACCTTAAATTCGGCGGGCACCACCTTCAGCAGCTTCGCCTCGACCTCTTCCACGTTTTTCCCTGGCGCGAAGCGGGTGCGGTTGCTGACGCGGAAAATATGGGTGTCCACGGCGATGGTCGGCCAGCCGAAGGCGGTGTTCAGCACCACGTTGGCGGTCTTACGCCCGACACCGGGCAGCGCCTCCAGCGCGGCGCGATCTTCTGGCACCTCGCCGCCGTGCTGCTCCAGCAGAATGCGGCAGGTCTTAATCACATTCTCAGCTTTACTGTTATAGAGGCCGATGGTTTTGATATGTTCCTTCACCCCCTCTACGCCCAGCGCCAGCATCGCGGCGGGCGTACTGGCGACCGGATAGAGCTTCGCGGTCGCCTTGTTGACGCTGACGTCAGTCGCCTGCGCCGACAGCAGCACGGCGATCAGCAGCTCAAACGGCGAGGTGAAATTGAGCTCGGTGGTGGGGTGCGGGTTATTGTCCCGCAGCCGGCTGAGGATCTCTCTGCGCTTCGCCTGATTCACACTGCTTTCCCGGCTGGCGCGTGCGGCTCGGCGGCCGCGGCTTCAGCGGCGCGGCGCGCGGCGCGCTGTTTCATTTTCTGATCGATCAGGTATTTTGCGGCCAGCAGCATACCGAGTCCGATAAAGGCGCCCGGCGGCAGCATCGCCAGCAGCATCGGCGAGTCGAAGTGTACCACCTCAATGCGCAGCGCCCTGGCCCAGGGGCCGAGCAGCTGATCCGCGCCGTTAAACAGCGTGCCGCTGCCGATCAGCTCGCGAATCGAGCCGAGCGTGACCATGGCGCAGGTGGCACCCATGCCAATCGCGAAGCCATCCAGCGCGGCAAGGGGAATGCTGCTCTTCGAGGCGACCGCCTCGGCGCGGCCGACCACGATACAGTTGGTGACGATCAGCGGAATAAAGATGCCGAGCGACTCATAAAGGCCATAGGCGTAGGCGTTGATCAGCATCTGCACGCAGCTCACCACCGAGGCGATAATCATGACGTAGATTGGGATGCGGATTTCTGACGGCACCCAGCGGCGCGAGGCGGAAATGGCGCTGTTGGTAATGGTCAGCACCAGCGTGGTCGCCAGACCGAGGCCCAGCGCGTTGGTCGCCGTCGAGGTGACGGCCAGCAGTGGGCAGAGCCCCAGCAGCTGCACCAGCGCCGAGTTGTTTTTCCACAGGCCGCCTACCAGCAGGTTTTTGGCTTCACTCATTTGCGTCTCCACATTCGGGCAGCGACGAGACCTTGCCGCTCAGCGTTTCAATCAGTAGCGCGGTGCGCTTAGTGGCGTTGACCACCGCGCGTGGCGTAATGGTGGCGCCGGTAAACTGGTCGAACTCGCCGCCATCCTTCTTCACCGCAAAGGCTTTGTCATCGGCGCCGTGCACCACTTTGCCGTTAAAGCTGTTGATCCAGTCTGAAATCCGCAGCTCGATCTTGTCGCCCAGGCCGGGGGTTTCGTGATGTTCAATAACGCGCACGCCCAGCACCTTGCCGTGAAAATCGGCGCCGACCAGCATCTGTATCGCGCCAGAATAGCCGTCCGGCGCGGTGGTCTCAAGCGCAGCCGCTACCGGCGTATCGCCTTTGCGCGCCAGATAGAGATGGTGCGGGGCGGTGCTGCCCAGTGCGGGGTCGGTGACAAGGTAACATTCGCGCTGGATCTGATTATCGTACAGATCTACCGGCACCACCTGATCCAGCAGGTTTTTCTGGTTCAGCGCCGTCTGATGGCTAATGGTCGGTTTGGTCACGTAGTTCACCACGGCGGTCAGGCCGGTGGTAAACACCGCGAAGAGTGCCAGGGTGACGGCGTTTTTACGGATAGTCTCAAGCATCGATCACTCCTTGCGATGGCCGTAAACGCGCGGCTGCGTGTAGTAATCGATCAGCGGCACGCAGATATTCGCCAGCAGCACGGCAAAGGCGACGCCGTCGGGATAGCCGCCAAAGCTGCGGATCAGCCACACCAGCAGACCAATCAGCGCGCCGTAGAGCAGGCGCCCGCGGTTGGTGGTGGAGGCGGTAACCGGGTCGGTGGCGATAAAAAACGCCCCGAGCATGGTCGCGCCGGAAAAGAGGTGAATCAGCGGCGTGTTCAGGCTCTCAGGTGAGATGAGCCAGCCCAGGGTGGCGCAGAACGCCAGCGACAGCAGCATCGCCGCCGGAATATGCCAGCGAATGGCGTTCTTCCACAGCAGAAACAGGCCGCCAGCCAGATAGCCGAGGTTAATCCACTGCCAGCCGAGACCCGCCAGCACGCCGCTATAGATCGGCTGCGCCAGCAGCTGCTCTGCGCTGTGCCCGGCGCGCAGGCCAGTTTTAAAGTTATCCAGCGGCGTCGCCTGGCTGACGCCGTCGACGCCGAGCTGCAGCTGCTGCATGGTATCGCCCGCCAGCGTATGGCCGGTAAAGATCATGCTCAGGGAATCGAACAGGCCGGGTTTCACCACCTGAAGCGCGTCGGGCGGCAGCCAGCTGGTCATCTGCACCGGGAAGGAGATCAGCAGCACCACATAGCCGACCATCGCCGGATTAAAGGGGTTCTGTCCTAAACCGCCGTAAAGCTGCTTGGCGATCACAATAGCGAACAGGGTGCCGATTACCACCAGCCACCAGGGGGCGAGCGGCGGCAGGCTGATGCCGATCAGCACGGCGGTAAGCAGCGCAGAGTTATCCGCGAGGCTGGGACCGACTGGCGCCTTGCGCAGGCGCAGAATGGCCGCTTCCGCCAGCCATGCGGTCAGCACCGCCAGCAGCACCTGCAGTACGCTGCCGTAGCCGAAGAAATACCACTGCGCGGCGAAGCCGGGTACGGCCGCCAGCACCACCAGCAACATAATATTGCCGGTGCTGCGGTGGTTATGGGTATAAGGAGAACTTGCGATACGAAAAGCCATTTATTCCTCAAACGTCGACGGCGGCTGCGCTTTACGCGCTTTTGCCCGGGCGATAGCGGCAGCGACGGCTGCCTTGCGCGCGTCTTCCGACGGACGCGCATCACTGTTTGCAACGTCGAGGGTCACGACGTCCTTTTCTGATGCCTGTGCCGCAGCGGCTTTCTTCGCTTTGGCGCGGGCGATGGCAGCTTCTACCGCCGCCTTGCGCGGATCAGCCGGCGGTGCATCGTCGACCGGCTGAACCTCTTCGGTGGGCGTGCCGGCTGCCGCCTGTGCTGCCTCAGCTTTCTTCGCTTTAGCGCGGGCGATAGCGGCTTCGACCGCCGCCTTGCGCGGGTCGACTGAGGGTGCATCGTCGACCGACTTAGTTTCCTCAGTCGGCGTGCCCGCTGATGCCTGCGCCGCGGCAGCTTTCTTCGCTCTGGCGCGGGCGATAGCGGCTTCGACCGCCGCCTTGCGCGGGTCGACTGAGGGTGCATCGTCGACCGACTTAGTTTCCTCGGTTGGCGTGCCGGCTGATGCCTGCGCCTCGGCAGCTTTCTTCGCTCTGGCGCGGGCGATAGCGGCCTCTACCGCCGCCTTGCGCGGGTCAGCCGAGGGTGCATCCTCGACCGACTTAGTTTCCTCGGTTGGCGTGCCCGCTGATACCTGCGCCTCGGCAGCTTTCTTCGCTTTGGCGCGGGCGATAGCGGCTTCCACCGCCGCCTTGCGCGGGTCGTCGGTCTGACGCGTCACCGGCTGGGTTTCCGCCTGCGCTTCTGCCTGGCGCAGACGCGCCTGTGCATGACGCGCCTGACGCTGCGCTTCTTCTACCGCCGGATCGACTTCGCCTGCCGCCTGCCGCTTCGCCATAACGCGTTCGCGGGCAGCGGCCAGTTCGCCTTCGTCGCTGCGCGCAACGCGCTGCTTCGCCTGTTCATGCTTCGCTTCGCGCGCCAGCTTCTCACGTTCCAGTCGCGCCTGGCGCGCCTCGAAGCGCGCTTTCGCCTCGGCGGTGCGCTTCGCCTCAAGATCGATGGCGCGCAGTTCCGCCTTCTCCTGGCGGTAGTACTGCACCAGCGGAATATTGCTCGGGCAGACCCAGGCGCAGGCGCCGCACTCAATGCAGTCGTCAATATGGTGGGCGCGCGCTTTATCGTGATCGCCGCCCTGGCTGTACCAGTAGAGCTGCTGCGGCAGCAGATTGGCCGGGCAGGCGTCGGCGCACGCGGAGCAGCGAATACAGGACTGCTCCTCGTCGTTGTTGCCCATTTCGCTGGCGGATGGGGCGAGAATGCAGTTGGTGATCTTCACCACCGGCACGTCAAGGGATGGCAGGGTAAAGCCCATCAGCGGACCACCCATAATCACCATCTGACGCGGCGCGGGGGTAAAGCCGACCTGGTGCAGCAGATGGCTGATCGGGGTGCCGATGCGGCTCCAGACGTTGCGCGGCTGCGCAATCGCCTCGCCGGTCAGGGTTACAACGCGCTCGGTCAGCGGCTCGCCGTCAATCACCGCGCGCTTCACCGCCCAGGCGGTGCCGACGTTCTGCATCAGCACGCCGATATCGGTAGAGCGTCCGCCGTGCGGCACTTCCATCCCGGTAAGAATTTTGGTCAGCTGCTTCGCACCACCGGAGGGATATTTGGTGGGGATCACGCGGATGTGCAGATCGCGCTCGCCGCCCAGCGCCTGTTTGAGTGCGGCGATCGCTTCCGGCTTGTTATCTTCAATGCCGATCAGCACGCGCTCGGCCTGCAACACCCAGGCGAGGATACGGCAGCCTTCCAGCACCTCGGCGGCGTAGTCCTGCATCAGGCGATCGTCGGCGGTGATATAGGGCTCGCACTCGGCGGCGTTGATAATCAGGGTCTTTACGCCGCGCAGCCCGCCGCGCAGTTTAGTGCCGGTGGGGAAGCCCGCGCCGCCAAGACCGGCGACGCCCGCGTCATGAATGCGCTGCACAATAGCGGCGCGTTCGCGCTGGCGGTAGTCCGCCATCGGCTCCAGACGTGCCCAGCGATCCTCGCCGTCCGGCGACATAAAAATGCACAGCTCCGACAGCCCAGAGGGATGCGCGGTCATATGCTGGCCAATGGCGTCGATGGTGCCGGAGGTGGGCGCATGCACCGGCAGCATGCGGCCGGTGCCGAAGGTCAGCGGCTGGCCACGCAGCACGCGATCGCCCGGCGCAACGCAAATCTCGCCTTCATGACCGATATGCTGCTTCAGCGGAATAATAAAATGGTTCGGCAGCGGCAGCTGGCTCAGCGGCGTGCCGTTCGACTGGGTTTTCATCTCCGGCGGATGAATGCCGCCCTCGAAATCCCAGAGCTTCTCTTTACGAAAGATATTCAACAGATTAAGCATGACTTTCTACCGGGATCACCCGTACAGGAATGGTTTCAAGATCCCACTTCCAGTTGGCGGTGGTCGTGGCCACTGGACGCATCTCGATGCAGTCGGTAGGACAGGGCGCGACGCAGAGATCGCAGCCGGTGCAGACGTCGCTCAGCACGGTGTGCATGGCGCGCGTCGCGCCGACAATGGCGTCGACCGGACAGGCCTGGATACATTTGGTGCAGCCGATGCAGTTCGCTTCATCGATCCAGGCGACGGTGCGCACCGGCTCTTTCGCCGTTTCATCGCCGTCGATCGGCTGAGGCTCGACGTTCAGCAGCGCCGCCAGCTTGAGCATCGTCTGCTCGCCGCCTGGCGCGCACTTGTTGATCGCCTCGCCGTTGTTGCCCACCGCGTCCGCATAGGGACGGCAGCCGGGATAGCCGCACTGGCCGCACTGGCTTTGCGGCAGCAGCTCGTCAATCTGCTCGACGATGGGATCTTCTTCAACCTCAAAGCGGCGTGAGGCGTAGCCCAGCAGGGCGCCAAACACCAGGCTCAGCGCGCTCAGAACGATAATGGCAATCCAGATCGCAGTCATCAGAATTTCACCAGACCGGTAAAGCCCATAAACGCCAGCGCCATCAGGCCAGCGGTCACCAGCGCAATAGAGGAGCCTTTAAAAGGCGCGGGCACGTTAGCCAGCACCAGACGCTCGCGCATGCCGGCGAACAGCACCATCACCAGCGAGAAGCCGAGCGAGGCGCTAAAGCCGTAAAGCGCCGCCTGCAGAAAGGTATGGTTCAGGTTGACGCTGAGCAGCGGCACGCCGAGCACCGCGCAGTTAGTGGTGATCAGCGGCAGGAAGATGCCGAGCAGCCGATAGAGCGACGGGCTGGTTTTGCGCACCACCATTTCGGTGAACTGCACCACAACGGCGATCACCAGGATATAGGCCATGGTACGCAGATAAACGAGATCGAGCGGCACCAGAATCAGGTGGTTCACCAGCCAGGCGCAAATCGACGCCAGGGTGATGACGAAGGTGGTCGCCAGGCCCATGCCAATCGCCGTTTCCAGTTTTTTGGAAACGCCCATAAAGGGGCAGAGGCCAAGAAATTTCACCAGAACGAAGTTGTTCACCAGCACAGTGCCTACAAACAGCAGCAGATAATCGGTCATTTTTTCGCCATTGATTCGGAAAGCGGCCCATTATCTGTGATCTGTGCCGCTATCTCAACCACTGCACGAATGGCAGCGCGCTGTTTCGCACTCAGAATTAAATTGTTGACGAAACTCACGGCGTTACGGCTGGATAAAGGTCGATTTTACCCGCTGCGAGCGCTTGAAATAGGGCACGAAAACCGCCGCGGCGAGCAGGGCGAGCAGCAGCGTCTGAGCAGCCTTGCCGTCGGAGACTGGCGTAAAGGCGAAGGTCTTCAGCGCCAGCAGCAGCGTCACCAGCAGCCAGATAATGTAGTGGCGCGGCAGGCGGCGCGAGCGTTTGCAGAAGATCCAGCAGACCCACAGGCTGTAAAGCCAGACGGCGAGCGCGGTGAGCAGCGAGACCGCCCAGTTAGTCACCAGCATGCCGCCGTGCGAAAAGAGCGTCGCGCGCCAGACTGGATTAAACAGTGGACTAAGGTACATCGCCAGCACCATGGCGCTGGTAAGCATCATCATAATCAGCCAGGCGAGCGGCACAAGCAGCCAGCCGCCGAGACGCGGCGCGGTTACCAGTTGATTCATTGAGGTGATCCTGTTGCGGCAAGGAAAGCAGGAGAGGATAACACGTCTAAACAGGGCCTGCCCGCGCAGAAGCGATGCGGCGTCGGCAGGCCTGACTCCCTTTATCAGACTACGTAGCGCCACACCGTTTTCGGCACGCGGCCCAGGTCAAACAGCCGACCGCCCGATGCCAGCTCCGCGCGCCGGTGATCCGCCGCCCGGTACATGCTGATAATCTCGCTGTCATCGGTGAGCGAGTAGTTAAGGTGATCGTAGAGTTTTTCCAGACTTTCCAGATTATTTACTTTGCGGAATTTGAGCAGGTAATCTTGCGCAGTCATGATTGCCATAGATGAAGAGAACAGAGAAGAGGCCAGTATAGGGAGCAGGCGCAGGCTGTCCAGCGCCTTATGCTGAAAAAGAGACAAATTATTTACTTTAGTTAATCAATGCGCCAAAAACAGCACTTTCTGTCAGCCGCGCGTCAGGAAAGCGAAACGGCTAAAGCATAGCCGGTCAGCCTTACAGGTCCACCATCGCCTAGACCGCGACGCATTCGATCGCGCGCTTTATTTCCGCTTTTGCAGGGAAGATCCGCTTCGCTTACAGCAAGAAAGCATAATGAATTACGCGCCCGGAGTGTCGATGAAACAGAGGCGGGTAATAGCCTCTTTATTCCTGAGCAGGACGCGCTTTCTGCGCTGACGCTAGCGAGGCGGTGTCAGGCCAAATTCCCTCCGCGACTGTGCGGGAAATCACAAAATCGTTATCTCGCCCGCGCCCCGGTCGGCGACCAAAGTGTACGTATTATTGTAATCGCTTTCAGAGGCAGATTTCATAAGCGATTCTGTTTATTACATTTATTTAACCAGCCTTTTTAAATAACTCAGTTATTTTGTCCATGCACCCGCCTGCGCCAGACTGCCATACCTGCACGTAACCCCTTTAATTTGAACTGATTTGTGAAGCGCGTCGCCCTTATTCAGGCTGATTTACGCCAGGCTAAACGGGCTCTTTACCCTTACTCGCAAAAGCCCTTCAGAGGAATGCAAACTATGTGGAAACGTTTACTTTTGACCAGCCTGGTCAGCGCCGCGTTAGCCGCGCCGGTAATGGCGGCCGACCTGACCGTCGGCTTCTCGCAGGTCGGCTCCGAATCGGGGTGGCGCTCAGCAGAAACCAACGTGGCGAAAAGTGAAGCGGCGAAGCGCGGCATCACGCTGAAAATCGCCGACGGCCAGCAGAAACAAGAGAACCAGATCAAGGCGGTGCGCTCATTTATCGCTCAGGGCGTGGATGCGATTTTCATCGCGCCGGTTGTGCAGACCGGCTGGGAGCCGGTGCTGGAAGAAGCCAAAGACGCCAAAATCCCGGTATTCCTGCTGGACCGCGCCATCGTCGTGAAAGATAAGTCGCTCTATATGACGGTGGTGACCGCCGACAACGTGCTGGAAGGCAAGCTGATTGGCGACTGGCTGGTGAAGACCGTCGGCGACAAGCCGTGCAACGTGGTTGAGCTGCAGGGCACCGTCGGCGCCAGCGTCGCCATTGACCGTAAAAAAGGCTTTGCCGAGGCGATCGCCGGACACCCTAATATCAAGCTGACGCGTTCGCAGTCGGGCGACTTTACCCGCAGCAAGGGTAAAGAGGTGATGGAGAGCTTTATTAAGGCGGAGAACAACGGCAAAAACATCTGCATGGTTTACGCCCACAATGATGATATGGCGATCGGTGCGATTCAGGCGATCAAAGAGGCGGGGCTGAAGCCCGGCAAAGATATCCTCACCGGCTCTATCGACGGCGTGCCCGATATCTATAAGGCGATGCTGGCAGGCGAGGCTAACGCCAACGTCGAGCTGACGCCGAATATGGCTGGCCCGGCGTTCGACGCGCTGGAGAAGTTTAAAAAAGATGGCACGCTGCCGCCGAAGATCACCAAAACCGAATCCCGGCTCTATCTGCCTGCCGACGCGCAGGCGCAGCTGGATCGGAAAAAAGGCATGGGTTACTGAGCCGCGAGCCGCTCTACGGAGCGGCTTTTTATCTGTTGAGGCGGAGCTGACAAGATGATTAGGCACAATGACGATACGCTGCTCACCATCAGCGGCGTCAGCAAAGGGTTTCCCGGCGTGAAGGCGCTGGATAACGTGTCGTTTAGCGTGCGCAAAGGCGAGATTATGGCGCTGCTGGGCGAGAACGGCGCGGGCAAGTCGACGCTCATTAAGGTGCTGACCGGGGTTTACAGCCGCGACGCGGGCACGCTGACGCTGAACGGGCAGACCATTGCGCCGCGCAGCACCGCCGATGCGCAAAAGATGGGTATCGGCACCGTTTATCAGGAGGTTAACCTGCTGCCGAATATGACGGTGGCCGACAATCTGTTTATCGGGCGCGAGCCGCGCCGCTTTGGCATGGTTGACCGCCGCAAAATGGTGCGCGACGCCGACGCGCTGATGCGCAACTACGGTTTTATTCTCGACGTGACGCGCCCGCTGGGACACTACTCGGTGGCGATGCAGCAGATTATCGCTATCTGCCGCGCGGTGGATCTTTCGGCGCAGGTGCTGATCCTCGACGAACCGACCGCCAGCCTTGACGCCAGCGAAGTCGAGATGCTCTTTACCCTGATGGCGCAGCTGAAAGCCAAAGGGATGAGCCTGATCTTCGTGACTCACTTTCTCGATCAGGTCTACCGCATTACCGACCGCATCACGGTGCTGCGCAACGGCCAGTTTATCGCCACGCGCGACACCGCGACGCTGCCGCAGATTGAGCTGATCAAGCTGATGCTGGGGCGCGAGCTGCTGGAGACCGCGCTGCAGCGCCAGGGCAGCACGCTGCGCAGCGATCAGCCGGTGGCGTCGTTTCGCGACTACGGCAAGAAGGGCACCATTGAACCTTTCGATCTGGAGGTGCGCCCGGGCGAAGTGGTGGGGCTGGCCGGGCTGCTCGGCTCTGGCCGCACCGAGACCGCCGAGGTGCTGTTTGGCATTCGCCGGCCCGATCGCGGCACGGCAACCATTAAAGGCAAGCCTCAGACTATCCGCTCCCCGGCGCAGGCGTCGCGCCTCGGCATCGGCTTTTGCCCGGAGGATCGCAAAACCGACGGCATTATCGGCGCCGCCTCGGTGCGCGAAAATATTATCCTCGCGCTGCAGGCGCAGCGCGGCTGGCTGCGACCAATTAAGCGGCGCGAGCAGCAGGCGATTGCGGATCGCTTTATCAAGCGTCTCGGCATTCGCACGCCGCACGCCGAGCAGCCGGTAGAGCTGCTTTCCGGCGGCAATCAGCAGAAGGTGCTGCTGTCGCGCTGGCTGGTGACCAAACCGCAGTTCCTGATCCTGGACGAACCCACGCGCGGCATCGACGTCGGCGCCCACGCCGAAATCATTCGCCTGATCGAGTCCCTGTGCGCTGATGGGCTGGCGCTGCTGGTGATCTCTTCCGAGCTGGAGGAGCTGGTGGGCTACGCCGATCGCGTAGTGATTATGCGCGACCTGAAGCAGGTGGCGGAGATCCCGCTTGAGCAGCTGTCGGTGGCGTCGATTGTGAACGCCATCGCGGATGGAGGGGCACAACATGCTTGAATCCCATATGACGAAGCCAGAACGCCGTAAGTTTCGCCTGCCGCCGGGTCTGCCGCAGATCGCCGCGCTGATTCTGGTGCTGCTGGTGGATAGCCTGGTGGCGAATAATTTTTTCGCCGTCCATCTGCAGGATGGCCGTCTGTTCGGCAGCCCGATCGATATTCTTAACCGCGCCGCGCCGGTGGCGCTGCTGGCGATCGGCATGACGCTGGTGATCGCCACCGGCGGCATCGATCTCTCGGTGGGCGCGGTGATGGCGATAGCGGGCGCCACCGCCGCCACCCTGACGGTGGCGGGCCACAGCCTGACGACGGTCATTTTTTCCGCGCTGGGTGCCGGCCTGCTGTGCGGGTTATGGAACGGCGTGCTGGTGGCGCTGCTGCGCATTCAGCCGTTTGTCGCCACGCTGATTTTGATGGTGGCGGGGCGCGGCATCGCGCAGCTGATTACCCAGGGGCAGATCGTTACCTTTGACAGCGCGACGCTGGGCTGGCTGGGCAGCGGTTCGCTCTGGCTGCTGCCGGTGCCGGTGTGGATTACCCTGGCGGCGGCGCTGCTGGTCTGGCTGCTGACGCGCAAGACCGCGCTCGGGCTGTTTATCGAGGCGGTGGGCATTAACCTGCGCGCGGCGCGCAACGCGGGCGTGACCGGCTGGCTGGTGGTGATGTCCACCTATGCGATCAGCGGGCTGTGCGCGGCGGTGGCGGGTCTGATTGTGACCGCCGATATTCGCGGCGCGGACGCCAATAACGCCGGCCTGTGGCTGGAGTTGGATGCGATCCTCGCGGTGGTGATCGGCGGCGCCTCGCTGATGGGCGGCCGTTTTAATCTGGTGCTGTCGCTGATCGGCGCGCTGATTATTCAGGCGATGAATACCGGCATTTTGCTTTCCGGTTTCCCGCCGGAGCTGAATCAGGTGGTGAAGGCGGTGGTGGTGATGTGCGTACTGCTGCTGCAGTCGCCGCGCTTTCTGGCGATGTTGAAACGGAGACGGCCCCAATGATTAAACGTCATCTTCCCCTGATGATTACGCTGCTGGTGTTTGTTGCTGGCTATCTGTTCTGTCTGAGCCAGTTTCCCGGCTTCGCCTCGACGCGCGTAATTTGCAATATCCTGACCGATAACGCTTTTCTGGGCATTATTGCCGTGGGCATGACGTTTGTCATTCTCTCCGGCGGTATCGATCTGTCGGTGGGCGCGGTGATCGCTTTTACCGGCGTGTTTCTGGCGCGCGCCATCGGCGATCTGCATATTCATCCGCTGCTGGCGTTTGCCATTATTCTGGTGGCGGGCGCGCTGTTCGGCGCCATGATGGGCTGGCTGATCGACGCGCTGAAGATCCCGGCGTTTATTATTACCCTGGCGGGGATGTTTTTTCTGCGCGGCTGCAGCTATCTGGTGTCGGAGAATTCAATTCCCATCGATCATCCGCTGTATGCCACGCTTTCCAGCATGGCGTGGAAGGTGCCGGGCGGCGGGCGGCTGAGTTTGCTGGCGCTGGTGATGCTGCTGGTGGTGGCGGGCGGCATTTTGCTGGCGCACCGCACGCGCTTTGGCAATCAGGTTTACGCTATCGGCGGCAACGTTACCTCGGCGCAGCTGATGGGGATTTCCACGCGCGCGACAACTATCCGCATCTATATGTTGTCGACCACGCTGGCGACGCTGGCGGGCATTGTGTTTTCTGTTTATACCTCAGCGGGCTATGCGCTGGCGGGGCTGGGGGTCGAGCTGGATGCCATCGCCTCGGTGGTGATCGGCGGTACGCTGCTGTCCGGCGGCGTCGGGACGGTGCTGGGCACGCTGTTCGGGGTGTTGATTCAGGGGCTGATTCAGACCTGGATTAATTTTGACGGTACGCTGAGCTCCTGGTGGACCAAGATCGCGATTGGTATTTTGCTGTTTGCCTTTATCGCGCTGCAGCGTCTGCTGACGGTGATATGGGATCGGCAGAAGAATGCGCCGGTGAAGCGGATTGCGACCTGAGTTAAAAGAGGGGATTTGAGCCGCCTGCGGGCGGCTTTTTTGTTGTGTGCAAAGGGGGTTAACGTCATGGCTGTGATGTTATGCCGTGTGAAAGGGGGTATTGCCCGATCGCAAAGAATGCCCGCATCCATGCGGATCGGCCTCGCCATCCTGGCTCGGACGCTTTGCTCTTCGGGCAATACCCCCTTTCCCTTGCTGGCTACGGTATCGCTGTGTGAATAATACTCAGTGCTTAATAACGCATCGGTCTTGCCATCCGGGCAATACACCCTTTCTCTTGCTGGCTACGGTATCGCTGTGTGAATAACACTCAGCGCTTAATAACGCATCGGTTTTGCCATTCGGGCAATACCGCCTTTCCTTGCTGGCTACGGTATCGCTGTGTGAATAACACTCAGCGCTTAATAACGCATCGGTTTTGCCATCCGGGCAATACCCCTTTCTCTTGCGGGCCAGGGTATCGCTGTGTGAATAGCGCTGGAACAAATCGCACAGAGATTCATAAAGGAGGGAGGATGGGCAGTGGAGTGAAGCGTCCGAGCCATGGACAAAAACGGCGTGAGCGTTTTTGAACGATGCATAGCATTGGCCCGCTTGCGGGCGATTCCAGGATAGGACGAGTAAGGCGAGGCCGAGGCTCCACGAATGTTTTTAAACCGACTTCACAGAACTGCCCATCTTCCCGACCGGGCAGCTCGGCCTGAATAAAGAAAACGCCGACTGTAAAAGTCGGCGCGTATCTCTCTCAAACCACAGCCTAGCGTTTCGAGCGGTAATACACCTCGTTCCAGCGCAGCGCGTCCTTGAACGCCGGCAGCCGCGTATGCTCATCAATCACCAGCACTTCAATATCGTTCATCTCGCCGTAGAGATACATATCCTCCAGCGTCAGCGCCTGGCTGAACACCGTATGGTGCGCGCCGCCGCCCAGAATCCATGCCTCCGACGCGGTGGCCAGCGACGGCTGGGCGCGCCACAGCGCGCGCGCGACCGGCAGCTTCGGCAGCGGCTTCGGCTGCTCAATCGCATCCACCACGTTCACCAGCAGGCGGAAACGGTCGCCCATATCAATCACGCTGGCGTTGATCGCGCGACCGGCTGGCGTAGAGAAAATCAGGCGCGCCGGATCGGCTTTGCCGCCGATGCCGAGGAACTGCACATCGATCAGCGGCTTCTCCTCTTTGGCGATAGAGGGGCAGACTTCCAGCATATGCGAGCCTAATACCAGATCGTTGCCGGGCGAGAAGTGGTAGGTGTAATCCTCCATAAAGGAGGTGCCGCCGGGGCGATCCCCTGCCAGCACTTTGAAAATGCGCAGCAGCGCAGCGGTTTTCCAGTCGCCTTCGCCGGCGAAACCGTAGCCCTGGCCCATCAGGCGCTGCACCGCCAGACCGGGAAGCTGCGTCATGCCGTGCAGCGTCTGGAAGTTGGTGGTAAAGGCTTTACAGCATTCGTCGTCAAGGAAGCGCTTGATGCCGATCTCGATACGCGCCGCGTCGAGCACGTTCTGGCGCTTCTCGCCGCCGCTGGCCGCCACGTCGCTAAAGCGGTAGAGGCTCTCATACTCATCGATCAGCGCGTTAACCTCGCCGTCGCTTACCTGATTAATCACCTCGACCAGATCGCCGACGCCCCAGCCGTTGACCGCGTAGCCGAACTGGATCTGCGCCGCGACTTTATCCCCTTCGGTCACTGCCACTTCGCGCATATTGTCGCCGAAGCGCGCCACCTTCAGCTGCTGGCTGCTCTGCTTCGCGAAGGCGGCGCGCATCCAGTTGCCGATGCGCTGCTGGCTCGCCGCATCCTGCCAGTGGCCGGTGATCACGCTGTGCTGCAGCCCCATGCGCGCGCCGATAAAGCCGAACTCGCGGCCGCCGTGCGCGGTCTGGTTGAGGTTCATAAAGTCCATATCGATGCCGTCCCACGGGATCTCCGCGTTGAACTGGGTATGGAACTGCAGCAGCGGCTTGTTGAGCACGCTGAGCCCGCCGATCCACATTTTGGCGGGCGAGAAGGTGTGCAGCCAGGTGATGATGCCGACGCAGCTGTTGTCGTGGCTGGCGTCGCGGCAGAGCGCCAGCGCTTCATCCGGCGATTTCACCAGCGGTTTGGCGATAAGCTTTAGCGGCAAGGTGGAAGAGGCGTTCAGCCCTTCAACCACCTGGCGCGCGTGCTCTTCCACCTGACGCAGGGTCTCCGCGCCGTAAAGGTGCTGGGTGCCGATCACAAACCATACGCTGTGCGCGTTGTACTGATCCATAAAACCACTCCTCAATTAGCGTTGGCGGGGCGCGACGCATACTGCGGCTCAGCCGCCGCGCACCAGAATTGATAACGTTCGTAAAGCTGCTGATAGCGCGCGACACGCGTGGCGTCGGGCTGTAACGTGACGGCAATAGGGCTGGCCATGGCTTTTTGCGCCTCAGGCACCGAGGGGTAAACGCCCGCGGCAACGGCAGCGAAGATCGCCGCGCCTAACGCGCAGCACTCATCCGAGGCGACGATGTCCAGCGGGCGGTTCATCACGTCGCAGCACGCCTGCATAATGGCGGGCGATTTGCGCGCGATGCCGCCCAGCGTCAGGATGTTCTCCACCGGGATCTGCTGCTGTTCGAAGCACTCCATAATGGCGCGCGCGCCGAAGGCGGTGGCGGCGATCAGGCCGCCGAACAGCGCGGGGGCGTCGGTGCCGAGATTGAGATCGGTGATCACGCCTTTCAGGCGCTGGTTAGCGTTGGGGGTGCGGCGTCCGTTGAACCAGTCGAGCACCACCGGCAGGTGATCCAGCTGCGGATCGGCGGCCCAGGCTTCGGTGAGCTGGCGGATCAGGCTGCGCTGCAGTTCAGCCAGCTGCGGCTGTAGCTCAGGGTGCTGCGCTGCCGCCTGCTGCAGCGGCCAGCCGAGCAGGCGGCTGAACCAGGCGTAAATATCACCGAATGCAGACTGGCCCGCCTCACAGCCGATAGCGCCCGGCATAACGCTGCCGTCGACCTGGCCGCAGATGCCTTTGATGGCGCGATCGCCCACCTGGTCTGCATCGGCGATCAGAATGTCGCAGGTTGAGGTGCCGATCACCTTGACCAGCGTATAGGGCTGTGCGCCTGCGCCGACGGCACCCATATGGCAGTCGAACGCGCCGCCGGCGATAGTGACGGGTTGGTGCAGGCCAAGTCGCTGCGCCCATTCGGCGCTCAGCGTGCCGACCGGAATATCGGCGGTCCAGGTGTCGCTAAACAGCGGTGAGTCGAGCTGCTGGGTCAGCAGCGGATCGAGCGCGTTAAGGAAGTCGGGGTCGGGCAAACCCTGCCAGTCGGGATGCCACAGTGCCTTATGCCCGGCGGCGCAGCGGCTGCGCCGCAGGCTGGCGGGCGCGGTGGTGCCGCTCAGCAGCGCCGGCACCCAGTCGCACAGCTCGACCCATGATACGGCTGCGTCGCGCACCGCGGCGTCAGCGCGAGAGACGTGCAGAATTTTTGCCCAGAACCATTCAGAGGAGTAGATCCCGCCAATATAGCGGCTGTAGTCGGTAAAGCGCCCGCTGCGGCAGAGCTGGTTAATGGCTTCCGCCTCTTCAATAGCGGTGTGATCTTTCCACAGCACAAACATGGCGTTGGGGTTGTCGGCGAAGTCGGGACGCAGCGCCAGCACGTTGCCGTCGCGGTCAATGGGGGCGGGCGTCGAGCCGGTGGTATCAACGCCGATACCCGTGACGCTGTCACGTTGATCCGGCGTCAGCGCGTCGAGCACCCCCAGCAATGCCTGCTCCATCGCCTCGATATAGTCCAGCGGATGGTGACGAAAGCGGTTGGTATGGGGATCGCTGTACATACCCTGTTGCCAGCGCGAATAGTTCACTACGGCGCTCTTCAGCTCGCTGCCGCTGTCGCAGTCAACCGCCAGCGCACGTACCGAATCACTGCCAAAGTCGAGGCCCAGAGTGATGGCTCCAGCACGCATCGGTTTTCTCCTGTTATGAATAATCGTCCCTTATCCTGTGGCGGCGGCGCAGGAAACGTTATTCCCCGATGGCTGAGAATATGCACTTTTCTGTCATGGGCAGCGATTTTGTGATCGCCGACAAAAGTTGCCGGTCGGTTAAAATTGCTGAATATATGGAACATTTTGCCGTGATTTCAGGGTGTGATACCGCTCTACATTTTTCATCGTCTTTCCCGCTACAACTAGCCCAGCGTTTGCACAGGCTTTACTCATTCGCCGGTCTAACGCGCTGATTTTCATCTGTACCCAAAAAAGAAAACTGACTGGTAGCGTTTACACCGATTCGTTAACAGCAGGGAAAAACACCCTGGCTCCGGAGAGCATCATGCATAAATTCACTAAAGCGTTCGCGGCCATCGGCCTGGCAGCGGTTATGTCACATTCCGCTATCGCCGAAACCATGAAGCTGGGTTTTCTTGTCAAGCAGCCTGAGGAACCCTGGTTCCAGACCGAATGGAAATTCGCGGACAAAGCCGGCAAGGATTTAGGCTTTGAAGTGATCAAAATCGCCATTCCCGACGGCGAAAAGACCCTTAACGCCATCGACAGCCTGGCCGCCAGCGGCGCGAAGGGCTTCGTGATCTGTACCCCTGACCCCAAACTCGGCTCCGCTATCGTCGCCAAGGCGCGCGGCTACGATCTGAAGGTGATCGCCGTCGACGACCAGTTCGTTAACGCCAAAGGCAAGCCGATGGATAGCGTACCGCTGGTAATGATGGCCGCCACCAAAATCGGCGAGCGTCAGGGGCAGGAGCTCTATAAAGAGATGCAGAAGCGCGGCTGGAACGTCAAAGAGACCGGCGTGATGGCGATTACCGCTAACGAGCTGGATACCGCGCGTCGCCGCACCGGCGGCTCGATGGATGCGCTGAAAGCGGCCGGCTTCCCGGCGGCGCAGATCTATCAGGTGCCGACCAAATCCAACGATATCCCAGGCGCGTTTGACGCCGGCAACTCGCTGCTGGTGCAGCATCCGGAAGTGAAACACTGGCTCATCGTCGGCATGAACGACAACACAGTGCTGGGCGGCGTGCGCGCCACCGAAGGCCAGGGCTTTAAGGCGGCGGACGTGATCGGCATCGGCATCAACGGCGTCGACGCCATCAGCGAACTGTCGAAAGACAAAGCGACCGGCTTCTACGGCTCGCTGCTGCCCAGCCCTGACGTCCACGGCTACAAGAGCAGCCAGATGCTCTATGAGTGGGTGAGCAAAGGGGCGGAGCCGCCGAAATTCACCGAAGTCACCGACGTCGTGCTGATTACCCGCGACATCTTCAAAACCGAACTGGCGAAGAAAGGGTTGATGTAAACCCGCGTACCGTGCCGTCGCCTGCGCGACGGCACCTTTACGGTAAACCAGAGGAGTTACCATGAATAGCGAGCCAACCTTTCTGTCGTTTCATGGCATCAGCAAGACCTTTCCCGGCGTTAAAGCGCTGCAGGATATCTCGTTTGACTGTCGCGGCGGCGAAGTACACGCCCTGATGGGCGAGAACGGCGCGGGCAAATCGACGCTGCTGAAAATTCTCAGCGGCAGCTATCAGCCCAGCGGCGGTGAAATCCGCATCAAAGGCGAGCCGGTCAGTTTTCAGCACACCAGCGAGGCGCTGGATGCTGGCGTCGCCATTATCTATCAGGAGCTGCATCTGGTGCCGGAGATGAGCGTGGCGGAGAACATCTACCTCGGTCAGATCCCGCACAAGCGCGGCCTGGTGAACCGCAAGCTGCTGCGCTACGAAGCGGGGCTGCAGCTGAAAAATCTCGGCATGGATATCGATCCCGATATGCCGCTGAAATATCTCTCTCTCGGCCAGTGGCAGATGGTGGAGATCGCCAAGGCGCTGGCGCGCAACGCGCGCATCATCGCGTTTGACGAACCAACCAGCTCGCTGTCGGCGCGCGAAATCGAGAACCTGTTCCGCGTTATCCGCCAGCTGCGCGCAGAGGGCCGGGTAGTGCTCTACGTGTCGCACCGCATGGAAGAGATCTTTGCGCTCAGCGACGCTATTACCGTCTTTAAAGATGGCCGCTACGTGCGCACCTTTACCGATATGGCCAATACCCATCATGACGATCTGGTGCAGGCGATGGTGGGACGCAACCTCGGCGATATCTACGGCTATACGCCGCGTCCGCACGGGCCGGTGCGGCTGGTGCTGGAGAAGGTCGAGGCGAAAGGGGTGCGCGAGCCCATCTCGCTTGAGGTGCGCGCCGGTGAAATCGTCGGCCTGTTTGGGCTGGTGGGTGCCGGACGCAGCGAGCTGATGAAGGGCATCTTCGGCGCGACCCGGCTGCGCGGCGGGCGCATTCTGCTGGATGGCGAGGTGCTGAAGCTGCGCGAGCCAATCGACGCTATTCGTGCCGGCGTGATGCTCTGCCCGGAAGACCGCAAAGCCGAGGGGATCATTCCTGTTCACTCGGTGCGCGACAACATCAATATCAGCGCGCGCCGTCATAATCTGACCGCCGGCTGCCTGATTAAAAATCAGTGGGAGACCCGCAACGCCGACAGCCATATCCGCTCGCTCAATATTAAAACGCCTCACGCCGAGCAGCTGATCATGAACCTCTCGGGCGGCAACCAGCAGAAGGCGATTCTCGGCCGCTGGCTGTCGGAAGAGATGAAGGTGATCCTGCTGGACGAGCCGACGCGCGGCATCGACGTCGGCGCGAAACATGAGATCTACAACCTGATCTATCAGCTGGCGAGCAAAGGCATTGCGGTGCTGTTCGCCTCCAGCGACCTGCCGGAAGTGATGGGCCTGGCCGACCGCATCGTGGTGATGCGCGAAGGCGCTATCGCCGGCGAACTGCTGCATGACGCCGCCACGGAGCAGCAGACGCTGAGCCTGGCGATGCCTAAAACCACCCAAGCGGCCGCCGTGGCCTGACAGAGGAAAAAATTATGTCTTCATCCACAACTTCAGGTACGCCGCCGGTGCAGCAGCGCAGCGGCATGCGCTTTGGGCGTATCTGGGATAACTTCGGCATGCTGGTGGTGTTTGCGCTGCTGTTTGTCGCCTGCGCCGTGTTCGTGCCTAACTTCGGCTCCTTTATTAATATGAAAGGGCTGGGCCTGGCGATGTCGATGTCGGGAATGGTGGCGTGCGGCATGCTGTTCTGCCTCGCTTCCGGCGATTTCGACCTGTCGGTCGCCTCGGTGATCGCCTGCGCGGGGGTGGTTACTGCGGTGGTGATCAATATGACCGAGAGCCTGTGGATCGGCGTCTTTGCCGGCCTGCTGATCGGCGTCGCCACCGGCTTTATTAACGGCTTTGTGATTGCGCGCCTGAAAATCAACGCCCTGATCACCACGCTGGCGACGATGCAAATCGTGCGCGGCCTGGCCTATATCTTCTCCGACGGCAAGGCGGTCGGCATCGAAGATGAGCGCTTCTTTACCCTCGGCTTCGCCAACTGGCTCGGCGTGCCCGCGCCGATCTGGCTCACTATCGCCACCATGCTGATTTTCGGCTTCCTGCTTAACAAAACCACCTTTGGCCGCAACACGCTGGCGATCGGCGGCAACGAAGAGGCGGCGCGGCTGGCGGGTGTGCCGGTGGTGCGCACCCGCATCATCATCTTTATTCTCTCCGGCCTGGTGTCGGCGGCGGCGGGCATTATTCTCGCCTCGCGCATGACCAGCGGCCAGCCGATGACGTCGCTGGGCTACGAGCTGGTGGTGATCTCCGCCTGCGTGCTGGGCGGCGTCTCGCTGAAGGGCGGCATCGGCAAAATCTCCTACGTGGTTGCAGGCGTCCTGATCCTCGGCACCGTAGAGAATGCGATGAATTTACTGAATATCTCGCCATTCTCACAGTACGTAGTGCGTGGTCTGATACTGTTAGCTGCGGTGATTTTCGACCGCTATAAACAAAAGCATAAAGCCTGACGGCACAAAGACGCGGCGCTCTGGCGCCGCGCGCGGCTTAATCCTGACTGAGTGAGGACGTTATGTACCACCGTGAATCCACAGCGGCGCAGCAAAATCCTCTGTTGCCCGGTTATCCCTTCAACGCCTGGCTGGTGGCCGGGCTGACGCCAATCACGGCCGACGGGCCGCTCGATTTCTTTATTGACCGCCCGCACGGCATGAAAGGCTTTATTCTCAACCTCACTATTAAAGGCAAAGGCCGCGTATTCGACGGTGAAAACGGCTTTGACTGCCTGCCGGGCGATATGCTGCTGTTCCAGCCGAAAACGCCGCACTACTACGGGCGCGCCTCCGACAGCCCGGAATGGCATCACCGCTGGGTCTACTTCCGTCCGCGCGCCTACTGGAACGACTGGCTGCAGTGGCAGGACGCGCGCGAAGGCGTCGGGCGGCTCCATCTCAACGAAACGCTGCGCGCCGAGTTCGACCGGCTGTTCGCCAGCATCGAGCAGACCCATAACTCCGGCCGCCGTTTCGCCGAGGAGCTGGCGATGAACCTGCTGGAGCGCCTGCTGCTGCGCGCGGTAGAGGAGGATCCGCGCAGCCATCAGCAGGTGCGCGATCCGCGCATTATCGAAGCCTGCCAGTACGTCACCAACCATCTCGCCAGTGAAGTCAAAATTGAAGAGGTGGCGCGCCACGTCTGCCTGTCGCCGTCGCGGCTGGCCCACCTGTTCCGCGAGCAGATGGGCGTTAACCTGCTGCGCTGGCGCGAGGACCAGCGCGTGATCCGCGCCAAGCTGCTGCTGCAAACCACGCAGGAGCCGATCGCCAGCGTCGGGCGCGAAGTGGGTTACGACGACCAGCTCTACTTCTCACGCGTGTTCCGCAAGCGGGTCGGCGTCAGCCCCAGCGATTTTCGTCGTCGCAATCAGGATGCGCAGGATAGCCTGCTTGCCGAAACGCCCTGGCCGATGGCGCAGCGTGCTATATCCTGATTTTTCGGGAGAATCCTGCTTGTTCTAACCGATGCTATGGTCTTAAATCAGTCGGGTATACGAATAAGAGGAGTAATAATGAGCGATAAACTTCGTGTTGGATTGATGGGATACGGCTTTGCGAGCAAGACGTTTCACGCGCCGCTGATTGCGGGCACGCCGGACGTCGAGCTGGCCGCTATCTCCAGTAGCGACGAAGCGAAAGTGCACGCCGACTGGCCGCAGGTAAAAGTGGTGGCCGATCCTCAGGCGCTGTTAGAGGACCCGTCGCTGCAGCTGATCGTGATCCCGACGCCCAACGATACCCACTTTCCGCTGGCCAAGGCGGCGCTGAACGCCGGTAAGCATGTGGTGGTGGATAAACCCTTTACCGTGACGTTGTCACAGGCGCGCGAGCTGGAGGCGCTGGCGAAGGCTAAAGGCCTGCTGCTCTCGGTGTTCCACAACCGCCGCTGGGACAGCGACTTCCTGACGCTTAAGCAGCTGCTGAATGAGGGCTCGCTGGGTGAGGTGCGCTATTTTGAATCGCACTTCGACCGTTTCCGCCCGGAAGTCCGTCAGCGCTGGCGCGAGATGAAAGGCGCCGGCAGCGGCATCTGGTACGATCTGGGGCCGCACCTGCTCGATCAGGCGCTGCAGCTGTTTGGCGCGCCGGTGGCCATTAACGTCGATATGGCGGAGATGCGCCCAGGGGCGCAGACCACCGACTACTTCCACGCCACGCTGACCTATCCGCAGCGCCGCGTGGTGCTGCACGCCAGCATGCTGGTGGCGGCGGAGTCACCGCGTTACGTGGTGCACGGCCTGCGCGGCAGCTACGTGAAATATGGTCTCGACCCGCAGGAGGATCGGCTGAAGGCGGGCGATTTTCCGCCGGGCGAAGAGTGGGGCTACGATATGCGCGACGGCGTCCTGACGCTGGCCGACGGCGAAGGGGTCAAGGAAGAGACGCTGATGACGCAGCCGGGCAACTATCCCGCCTACTATGCGGCAGTGCGCGACGCGATTAGCGGACGCGGCAGCAACCCGGTGACGGCGGAAGAGGCGATTCAGGTGATGGAGCTGATCGAGCTGGGGCTGCAGTCGGCAGAGAAGCGCCAGACGCTCTCGCTGAAGTAACCGGCAAAGGCTAACGGCGCTGTTCACGCCGTTGCCCGATCTCAGCCCGCTGGAAACGTAAAACGCGGATAACCGGGCCAAAGAGTAAAGCGCTGGCCCGGCGACGGGGCACCTCAGAGATGAGGTGCCTTGTCAGCACATTACTTACTCACAAAGGCCGCATCCGCGGCCTTTTTTACGCCTGCACTTTATTACGGATAGCGGTTTTCTCGGCGTCGCTCAGGAAGGCGATGGTCAGGCCATTCTCCTGCGCCTGGCGGATCTGCGCGGCGCTCAGCCCGGCAGCGGGCGCGGCGTGCTGATACTCGTGCGCCAGCTCAATACCCTGAACCGCCGGATCGTCGGTGTTTAGCGTCGCCAGGATGCCGTGCTCCAGAAACTGCTTCAGCGGGTGGTGCGCCAGCGAGGGGACGGTGCTGGTCTGGATATTGGAGGTCAGGCAGGACTCGATGCCGATGCGGTGCTCGGCGAGAAAGTCCATCAGCGCGCGATCTTCAATCGCTTTCACGCCGTGGCCGATGCGCTCGGCGCCCAGCTCGCGGATCGCCTGCCAGATGCTCTCCGGCCCGGCCGCTTCGCCCGCATGCACCGTCACGCGGAAGCCGGCGTCGCGCGCCCGGGTAAAGTGGCTCAGAAACTCGCTGCCGGGAAAGCCCAGCTCGTCGCCCGCCAGATCGACAGCGGTGATGTGATCGCGGTGCGCCAGCAACCCTTCCAGCTCGCGCAGGCAGGCTTCGTCGCCGAAGGTGCGGCTCATAATGCCGATCAGGCGCACGTCGACGTTATATTTCTGGCAGCCCGCCTTAATCCCGTCGATAACCGCTTCCACCACGCCCGCCACCGGCAGGTTATGGTTCATCGCCATATAGCCCGGCGAAAAGCGCAGTTCGGCGTAGTGAATGCCGGCGCGCGCCGCATCTTCAACGTTCTCCAGCGCGATGCGGCGGCAGGCGTCGAGATCGCCCAGCACTTTGACGCCCCAGTCGAGCTTATTCAGGAAGCTCACCAGATCGGGCTGGTTCTCCACGACCTGAACGTGGGGACGCAGCGCTTCCAGCGTGGTGGCGGGCAGGGCGAGGTTAAACTGGCGGCCTAAATCCAGAATGGTTTGCGCGCGGATGTTGCCGTCAAGATGGCGATGGATATCGGTAACGGGAAGGCTGGAATCGAACATGCTGCACTCTCTGACAGGAATAAAAGTGCAGACCATTATAGAAACATCTTGCGCAACATAGCGAGTCCTTTGCGCAACCCACGCCGCAATTGCTGGGATAGTAAGCGAAAGGGCGGCGATTCACCGCCCGATGTCAGACGCCGAGCGCGTGCAGCGCCGCGATCAGGCGGCTGACGCCTTCCTCCAGCTTGCTGCGCGGACAGCCGGCGTTAAGGCGCAAATAGCCACGGCCCGCTTCGCCGTAGGTGGAGCCGGGCATCATCGCCACTTTCTGCTGATGGATAAGCTGTTGCTGCAGCGCCGCCTCGTCGATGCCGAGCGGGTTGAGATCGATCCACGCCAGGTAGGTCGCCTGCGGCGGCTGCAAGCTCAGCTGCGGGAAGGCGCCGTTAAGACGCTCCGCTATCCACTGCATATTCGCCTGCAAATAGCGGCGCAGCGCGTCGAGCCAGGGCGCGCCGTGGCGATAGGCGGCGATATGCGCCGCGACGGCGAGAACCGCAGGGGAAGAGAGGCCGTCCGCCGCCTTTATCTGCCGCAAAAACGCCTGGCGATCCCCGGCATCGGGAATAATCCCCCATGCGCCGGTTAACGCCGGCACGTTAAAGCTCTTTGATGCCGAGGTGAACAGCGCCCAGTCGCTGCGCGCCACCTCGCTCCAGGGCAAATGCACAACATCCGGCATAACCATATCCATATGGATCTCATCGCTGATAACGCGCACCTGATAGCGCGCGCAGAGCGCCGCCATCTGCGTCAACTCCTGGCGCGTCCAGACCTTGCCGGTGGGATTGTGCGGGCTGCAGAGCAGCATCACTTTGCAGCCGGGGCGAGCCAGCTGCTGCGCCAGCGCCTGCATATCACAGCGCCAGCCGTGGCTGTCGCGCTGCAGCGGCTGCGTCAGGACACGCCGTTGACTGGCAGTCAACAAGGCATAAAAGGCGTCATAGGCGGGCGTATGGATCAGCACTTCGTCGCCCGGATCGCTCCAGAGCCGCACCATCTGCGCCACCATATAGATCACCGAAGGCGCGTAAACCAGCGCGCGCGCATCCAGCGTGGCGTTAAATCGCGTCTGCATCCAGTTGCCGACCGCCGAGAGAAAGTCGTTATGCTGCCAGCGGCTGTAGCCGAACACACCGTGGTCGAGCCGCTGCTGCAGCGCCGCGCGGATAGCGGGCGCGACGGCGAAATCCATATCGGAAATCGTGAAGGGCAGCAGATCCGGCACGCCGAAGCGGTCGGCGACAAAATCCCACTGGGTGCAGTAGCTGCCGCGTCGGTCGATGGGCTGGTCAAAGTTAAAATGATCGCTCATATTCGTTACACCGTCACATTCATCAGCGACGCTAGCTCTTCCTTAACCGACTGCACCTGCGGCCCAATCACCACCTGCAGCGTGACCGGGCTGAGATGCACCACGCCGATGGCGCCGTTGGCCTTCAGCGCGGCGTCGCTTACTTTGCTCATATCGACGATACGCAGGCGCAGGCGGGTCAGACAGTTATCCAGCGAGGTAATATTCTCTACGCCGCCCAGCGCGTCGAGGATAGCGGGCGCGTTATAGCCCGACTTGCCTGCTCCGGCGCGGCTGACCTGCTGCTCGACGCCGCTCTCTTTTTCACGCCCGGGCGTAGCGATATTAAAGCGGGTGATGGCAAAGCGGAACAGCGCATAGTAGCCCGCAAACCACAGCGCGGCGGCGACCGGCACCCAGTACCATTTGGTGGCGAGGCCGTGCAGGATGCCAAACACTACAAAGTCGATAATGTTGCCGTCGGTATTGCCGATGGTCACCCCCAGCACCGCCATCAGCGTGAAGCCCAGCCCGGTGAGCAGCGCGTGCAGCAGATAGAGCGCCGGCGCGACAAACAGAAACTCGATCGGCTCGGTGGTGCCGCCAACCACACAGGCCACCACCCCGGAAATCAGCAGCCCCTTGATTTTGTGGCGATTCTCCGGCCGCGCGCAGTGGTAGATGGCGAGCGCCGCGCCGGGCAGGCCGCCGAGGAAGGCGGGCATTTTGCCCTGCGAGAGAAAACGGGTGGCGCTTTCCGAGAAGCCTTTCACTTCCGGGCAGGCAAGCTGCGCCTGGAAAATGGTCAGCGCGCCGCTGACGCTTTTGCCGCACACCTCCAGGGTGCCGCCCGCGTCGGTAAAGCGAATAATCGCCACCAGAATATGCTGCAAACCAAACGGTAGCAGCAGGCGTTCGCCGGTGCCGAACAGCATCGGGCCAAGGTCGCCCGCGCCGTTAATCATCCAGCCAAGGGCCGCGATGCCGCGCGCGAAAAATGGCCAGATCAGCGGCACTACCAGGCCGAGCAGGCCGGTGACCAGCAGGGTGATAATGGGAACAAAGCGCGTACCGCCGAAAAAGGCGAGCGCGTCCGGCAGCCGGATAGTGTGGAAGCGCTCATGCAGCCAGAACACCACCACACCCGTGATTACTGCGCCGAGGATGCCGGTGTCGATCGCCTGGATGCCCAGCACCGACTGCACGTTGTTCGCCTTCAGCAGCGCCGCGTCGCCGCTGGGCAAGATGCCTTTAACGGTGAGCCAGAAGTTGGTGCTGAGGTTCATTACCGTGTAGCCGACAAAACCGGCGAAGGCCGCGACCCCTTTATTTTCGCGCGCCATGCCGAGCGGTATGGCGATGGCGAACATTACCGGCAGAAAGCGAAAGGCGAAGGCGCCGGTAGTCGCCATCCAGACAAACAGATGCTGCAGCAGGGGCTGGTCCAGCAGCGGGATCAGCGTCAGCACGTCGCGGCTGCTGAGCGAACTGCCGATGCCGAGCATAATGCCGCAAAAGGAAAGCAGGGCGACGGGCAGCATAAAGGTCTTGCCGAGGCTCTGAAAAAACTCCCAGAGCGTCAGACGCGGAAGTGAAGCGGACATATTTTCTCCTGAAAAGAAAGCGGGCAGCGGTTAGGTGAAATTCAGGATAAAACGTTTTACCACCAAGTTTTGGGCGGCCTGTCACAATCCAGGTGAGCGCCGAGAGGTTAAGTTTTTTCGGCAGGTTTAACGTTTTACCTATATGATGGAGCCACGTAATAGCTCTCCCCAGGCGCGCACTATGACGCAGCAAAAAATTACCATTAACGACGTCGCCCAGGCGGCTGGCGTCTCTGTTACCACCGTTTCGCTGGTGCTCTCCGGCAAAGGCCGCATCTCGCCCGCCACGGTGGCGCGGGTTAACGAGGCGATCGAACAGTCCGGCTATGTGCGTAACCGAACGGCGGCCGCGCTGCGCGGCGGCACCAGTGGGGTGATCGGATTGATCGTCAGGGATCTGAGTCAGCGCTTTTATGCTGAAATGACCGCCGGGCTTAGCGAGGCGCTGGAGGCGCAGGATAAGATGCTGGTGCTGACCCAGAGCGGCGCGCAGGGGCAGCATCTGACGCGCTGTTTCGAGTCGCTGGTGGCGCAGGGCGTCGACGGCGTGGTGCTGGGCGGCGATGCGGGCAACGGCGCAGCGCTGGCGGCGCGCGCCGCCGAGCTCGGCCTGCCGCTGATTTGCGCCTCACGCGCCAGCTATCTGGAGGGGAGTGACAGCCTGCGGCCAGACAACGCGCTGGGCGCGCGCATGGCAACGGAGTATCTGATCCGCCAGGGGCATCAGCATATCGCCTGGCTGGGCGGCAGCGGTGCCTCGCTGACGCGCGCCGAGCGTATCGGCGGCTACTGCGCCACCCTGCTGCAGTACGGCTTACCCTTTAAGCCGGAGTGGATTATTGAATGCGAAGAGAATCAGAAGGCGGCAGCCGACGCCACCGCGCAGCTGCTGCAGCGCCATCCGCGCCTGACGGCCATTATCGCCGCCAACCCCGCCACCGCGCTGGGCAGCTACTTCGCGCTGCTGCGCAGCGGGCGCACGCTGGGTCAGGGCGCGGTTGACAGCTACTACGCGCAGCAGATAGCGCTGGTGGGCTTTAGCGACGAGCCGCAGGCGAACCTGAGCGATCCGCCGCTTACCTTCGTCTGCAGCCCGGCGCGCGAGATGGGCCGCGCCGCGGCGGCGCGCATTCTGCTGCGGCTCAGCGCGCCGGAGACCGCCAGCCAGCATATGATTTTGACGCCGAGCCTTATCGGCGGTGACAGGAAATAAAAAAGCGACCCGCAGGTCGCTTTTGTTCTCGTTTCGCGCAGGCTTACTGCGGCATACCTTCGCTGGTGGGCAGGCCGAGCATATAGCGCGACATAAACTGCTCCAGCGTCATGGTGTTGCCGTTCATGTTCACCTGGCCGCCGGCGCTGTACTGCAGGCTGGTAACGATATTGTTGTCCTGCTGCTGGGTGAGACGGAACATCTGGCCCATCGCCGCCAGGCCTTTCACCTGCTGATCCGCCAGCTTCTGCGCGTCGTCGCCGGTGTAGCCTTCAGCCAGGCCAACGTTGCGCATCACTTCGGTCGCCATCGGCATATTGATCACCAGTTTAGCCGATAAGCTCTTCAGCACGCGGTCCACTATGCCGGCCAGGTTTTGCGGCTCGCCGGTCACGGTGGCGGGATCGTTGAAGTTGGCGGTGAGGTTAAAGGTGCTTTCGCCTTTGCTGTTTTTCCAGCTCAGCGGCGCAATGCTTACCATCGGCGCGCCTTTCAGCAGCGTCGGCAGATTGTTCATCAGAATGGTGTTTACGCCCGCCTGATAGCGAATCGGATCGCTGGCGAGGCCCGGCTGATTCAGCAGATCCTGCATCTGCGCCTGGTAGTTGTCGGAGAACGTTTTCACCGCCTGGGCGTCAAACTGCGCCAGCTTCATGCTGAGCTTCGCTTCGCCGAAATCGTTGTTCTGCAGGTGGACGTTATCGACGCGATAGTCGATATCGCCGCTGATTTTGCCCGCTTTGTTGTCAAACGATGAGGTGCCGTTGAGCTTTTGCAGCGTCAGGGCATCTTTGCCGTTAACGCTGGCGTTAAATTTTTCCAGCGCCACTTTTTGATCGCCGATGCGCACGCCTTCCGGCGTCAGATGCGTATTACCGCTGAGCTTCACGCCGTTGGCGGTAAACAGCACCGGCATGCCCAGCTCGTTTTTGCTGGTGATGGCGATGCTGTCGATATCGCTATCTATCGACACTTTATCGCCTTTGCTGTCCGCGCTGACGTTCAGCGTGCCGCCGTTGGTCGCCACGCGCTGGCCGGTCTGCGCATTCTGGTAATTAACCGGCAAAAAGTGCAGGGCGGTATCGGTCGCGCCGCTGTAGCCGACGCGGGTGTCCGCATTTATCGGCGACTTATTGTCGGTCAGGGCGAACAGATTTTTCAGCGCCTCGGTGTTTTCCAGCTCGGTGTGTACCGACGCCATGCTCGGGATCAGCGTAAAGCGGCGCAGCTGGGCGAACGGGAAGGGACCGTGATCGATAGTTTCGTTAAAGACGATGCTCTGCCCTGGCTTCAGGAAAGCGTTATCTTCGGTTTGCGAGTTTGCCTGCAGTACCAGCTTCGCTGAACTGCTGAACACGCCGCGCTGGTAATTCTGATAGCTGAGCTTCAGGCGGCTGTCCGGCGCGTATGCGTTAAGCTGGGTATTGGCGTTCTGCACCAGTTCATCCATATGGCTTTCCAGCTGCTTACCGGTAAACCATGCCGCGCCGGTCCAGATTACGCCCAGGGCGATAATCACACCTACGGCAACGTTGGTCTTTTTCATTGCTGAGTCGTCCTTATCCTTGTGTCCGCTTACGCCGCTGTCCGACGTCCGGCGAGGGAAGAAAAACGCCCGCAGGCGTTTTTCGCTAATAGATTGAAATAATAGCAGTTAGGGTCAGTTCCGTCAGCCAGATCAGCGCAATGCGTTAAAAACGCGCGCCAGGCGGCCGCTGCCGGTGGCTTTTAGCGCGCCGTCGCTGGCGGGCACAAAGCAGGACTCTCCCGGCTGCAGATGCAGCTGCTGCTGGCCCAGCGTCAGGGTCGCTTCGCCTTCAATGCAGAACAGGATCGCCGCGCTCTCCTGCGTGAGCGTCTGCGGTTCGCCGTCCAGCGCGTGAATGGCGAAGGCGAAATCCTCTACCGGAATGGGGAAATTCAGCGCGCGCTGCTGGCGCTGCGGCTGGGTAAGCAGCTGCGACGCCGGCTTTGGCTCAAACTTCACATTGGCGAGCAGCTCGGGAATATCGATATATTTCGGCGTCAGGCCGGCGCGCAGCACGTTGTCGGAATTGGCCATCACCTCCAGCGCCACGCCGTTGAGATAGGCGTGCGGCGTCTCGGCGTAAAGGAACATCGCTTCGCCCGGCTGCAGCATAATCACGTTCAGCAGCAGCGGCGAAAAAAGTCCGCTGTCGTCCGGATAGTCCGCCGCAATCGCCTTAATGGTCTGCCACGGCTGGCCGTCGCGCGCGTTGAGCGCGGCTTTCAGCACGCCGAGCGCCAGCGACTTTGCGTCTCCCTGCAGCGACAGCAGGGTGGTGAACAGCGTCGCCAGATTCGCGCTGTCAGGATGCTGCAAAAAGTGGGCGATCTGCGGATGCGCGCCAGCGACCGGCTGCAGCAGCGAGGCGATCTCCGGCAGCTCGCGGAAGCCGTTCATCGCCTGAAAAGGGGTCAGCGCATAAACCAGCTCCGGCTTGTGGTTGGCGTCTTTATAGTTGCGCTCCGCCGCGTTAAGCGGAATGCCCGCCGCATTCTCGCGCGCGAAACCCTCTTCTGCCGCGCTTTTGCTGGGATGAACCTGAATCGACAGCGGGCGATCGGCGCACAGCACCTTAAACAGAAAGGGCAGTTCGCCAAAGCGTTTCGCCACCGCATAGCCCAGCATCTCCTCGGGCGCGGCGGCGATGACCTCGCGCAGGGAACAGGGCTCGCCCCCTACCTCAACCTGTGAAGGACTTTTAGGATGCGCCCCCATCCACAGCTCCGCCATCGGCGCGCCGGCAGGGTTGGCGATGCCGTAGAGATCCGTTAAGGCGGTTTTGCTGCCCCACGCGTAATTTTGCAGCGAATTGACCATCTTTTGCATGATTAACCCTTTAATCACGGGAAGTTATTGCGCCTATTAAAGCAGAAAATGGTTCGGATAATACATATGAAGTGCAAACAGCGCTTATGGCTCGCATAATGTTAAATTCTTGTATGTAAGATTTCTGCGCGTCCGGCGTGCTTCCCGCGTCGGGCGACCAATCACCACAACCTGTGCTAAAGGAGACGTAGACATGGCAGCCACGCGCATTGAAAAAGATTCAATGGGGCCCATTGATGTACCCGCAGACAAGTTATGGGGCGCGCAAACGCAGCGCTCGCTGGAACACTTCCGTATCTCGACAGAAAAAATGCCCACCGAGCTGGTCTATGCGCTGGCGCAGACCAAGCGCGCCGCCGCGACCGTTAACCGCGACCTCGGCCTGCTGCCTGCTGAACGTGCCGATGCGATTGTCAAAGCCGCCGACGAGGTGCTGGCCGATCGCCACAGCGGCGAATTCCCGCTGGCGATCTGGCAAACCGGCTCCGGCACCCAGACCAATATGAATATGAACGAGGTGCTGGCCAACCGCGCCAGCGAGATCCTCGGCGGCGAACGCGGCATGTCGCGCCTGGTGCATCCCAACGACGACGTCAACAAAAGCCAGAGCTCTAACGATGTGTTCCCGACCGCAATGCATGTCGCGGCGGTTATCGCGCTGCGTGAAAAGCTGATCCCGCAGATTGAAACGCTGAAAAAAACGCTGAGCGAGAAGTCCAGCGCCTTTAAAGATATCGTCAAGATTGGCCGTACCCATCTGCAGGATGCGACGCCGCTGACCCTGGGCCAGGAGATCTCCGGCTGGGTGGCGATGCTGGAGCATAATCTCCGCCATATTGAGCAGAGTATTCCTCACGTCGCTGAACTGGCGCTGGGCGGCACCGCCGTTGGCACCGGGCTGAATACCCATCCGGAATATGCGGAGCGCGTGGCGAAAGCGCTGGCCGAGCTGACCGGACAGCCGTTCGTTACCGCGCCGAATAAATTTGAGGCGCTGGCGACCACCGATGCGCTGGTGCACGCGCACGGCGCGCTGAAAGGGCTGGCTGCCTCGCTGATGAAAATTGCCAACGACGTGCGCTGGCTGGCCTCAGGCCCGCGCTGCGGCATCGGCGAGCTCTCTATCCCGGAAAACGAGCCGGGCAGCTCTATTATGCCGGGCAAGGTCAACCCGACCCAGTGTGAAGCGATGACCATGCTCTGCTGTCAGGTGATGGGCAATGACGTGGCGATCAATATCGGCGGCGCGTCGGGCAACTTCGAGCTGAACGTCTACCGGCCGATGGTGATCCACAACTTCCTGCAGTCGGTGCGCCTGCTGGCTGACGGCATCGACAGCTTTAACCATCACTGCGCCGTCGGCATCGAGCCGAACCGCGACCGTATTTCGCAGCTGCTTAATGAGTCGCTGATGCTGGTGACCGCGCTCAATACCCATATCGGCTACGACAAAGCGGCTGAAATCGCCAAGAAGGCGCATAAAGAGGGGCTGACGCTGAAAGGCTCGGCACTGAAGCTGGGCTATCTCACCGAAGAGGAGTTTGACGCCTGGGTGCGCCCGGAAGATATGGTTGGCAGCATGAAGTCGTAACCGCCGCCGTTATAAAAGGCCAGCGCTGCTGGCCTTTTTGCGTTATATCGGGCAGTCGACCCACAGGTGCAGCCGCGGGATCAGCAGGTTGAGCGGCTGCGCCGCCGGCTTGTAGCGATGCTGCACGTTATCGGCGTTGTAGTTCAGCAGTTCGCCCAGCACCGGCACCTGGGTGCGGTCGCGGCACAGCACAATAATCGGCGACGGGCAGGCGAGCTGGGTCTGCTTTTTCTCGTCGGCGCGCCAGACGCGCGCAATCGGCTGCACCTTTACCGGACGCTTTATCTTCAGCCGGGCGGTGGCGGGCAGGGCGCGCACGCTCTCCAGCTCATCCTGTACTTTTTCTGCCCACTGCTCGCGCGTCCAGGGCGCCTGCGCGCGGTTTGCGCTCAGGCTCTTCTCCAGCTGCGCGATAATCTCCTCACGCTTCACGTTTTTGATGACGTGCTTATTGGCCCAGCCGAAGCGCAGGCTGTCTGGCGCCTGCAGCAGGGTAATGGAGCGGTAGGCGTTCAGCGTAATCAGGCCGCGCAGATGCTGGTGAACGAACTCAAAGCGCGCCTCGCTCGGCAGCCCCGACTCCACGGTAATAATCTGCTCCAGTCGCGCTTTATAGTGATTCACCTGCGCGATCTGGTCGATAAGGGCGGTTTCGCGTTCGCCCTCAGCCTCAATACAGAGGGCGCCGGGCAGGCGAACGGCCGCTTTGGTGCTGAGCTTTTCTGACTGGTGCTGCATAAAGAGGCGGCAGAAGTGCGCCAGCGCCATTTCGCGCGCCGCTTCGCCCAGGTGCTGCTCGACGGCAATTTCGGTCACCGCGTCATGCTCATGGCCTTTTTCAACCGGGGGCAGTGAGAACACCCGCGCGATCAGCAGCGGCTGCGCCATAATCATTTCGCGTAACTCGGCCAGCGCCCGTTCAAGGCTGTTGGCGCAGTCATGCAGGTCGGAAATCAGATCGTAACGCATCATTATTCTCCATAGTTACAACATTCCTTACTCTGACAGAGAGAGGCTCTGTGTGCAATCCATTCTATTAGTTACAACATATATAAAAATTACAATACAAAATCGTGCGGCCTGCCGGCTGAACAGGCAAAGCGAAGCGCTGCGTGCGTTTCGGTTTTTTCCTTATTCTCTGGCATGTTATAAAAGGCGCTACCTGTACAAAAGGGTGACGGATGTGAATCAACGGAATAAACCCGGCGTGTCGGCGGTTGTGGTGCTGGGCCTGGTACAAATACTCTCCTGGGGCGGATCCTTCTATCTGATGGCGGTGATGGCGGCCCCCATCGTCGCGGAAACCGGTTGGTCGCAGCAGTGGGTCTACGGCGCGCTGTCGCTCGGCATCCTGGTGTCCGGCCTGCTGGCACCGCTTTGCGGACGCATTATCGCGCGCACCGGCGGCCGAATGCTGCTGGCGCTGAGCGGGGCGGTGATGGCGGCCGGGCTGGTGGTGATGGGATTAAGCCACTCGCTGCCGCTGTTTCTTGGCGCCTGGGTGATTATCGGCGTGGGTATGGCGATGGGGCTTTATGACGCGCTGTTCGCTACGCTGGGCACGTGCTACGGCGGGCAGGCGCGCAGCGCCATCACCAGCATTACCCTGATCTCCGGCTTTTGCACCACGCTGGTATGGCCAGGCACTGCGCTGCTGATTCATCTGCTGGGCTGGCGCGGCGCCTGTTTCGCTATCGCGGCGATGCTGCTGTTACTGGTGTTACCCGCCTCTGTTTACGCGCTGCCGAATAACGCAGTGGCCGTGAAGGCGAAAGCGACATCAGCTCCCGCGCCGCAGAGCGATATCGCGCCGTCGCTGTTCTGGCTGCTGTGCGCCATCTTTACGCTGGCCTCGGTGATTATGACGGCGATGTCGGTACAGCTGATCGCCTTGCTGCAGGCGAGCGGCTATACGCTGGCTGCCGCGCTAGGGCTCAGCGCCATTCTGGGGCCGTGTCAGGTGGGCTCACGCATCGTCGATATCCTGTTTAAACGCGGCCATCCCATCTGGACCGCTTTTTTCTCGGTCGGTCTGGTGGCGCTTGGCCTGCTGTTGCTGGCGCTGTTTCCTCAGCTTGCGCTGCTCAGCATGGTGTTTTACGGTGCGGGAAATGGTCTGCGCGCCATCGTACGGGGAACTTTACCGCTGGCGATGGTCAAACCAGAGGCGTATGCCGTCGTGGTTGGGCGGATGGCGCGCCCGGCGCTTATCGGTCAGGCGCTGACGCCGCTGGCAGGGGGATATCTGTTTGAAACCCTCGGCGCTTCCGCTACGCTGTGGCTGCTTTGCGCGCTGGCGCTGCTTAACGTCGCGCTGGTGCTGCTGCTGAAAAAGCGGCTGCCTTCGACGCCGCCAGCGGCAGTTTAAGGGCAGGGCGAAAGCAGTGGGGCCGCGGGCTGAACAGCTTGTGCTGTTGGCTGCCAGGTTTTAATGAATACGTGCCCTGGCGCAGTCGCCTTGCTTCTAAAAAGCAACAGTGTTTGTTATATTTATTGCTCACTGAATGTTCACTTACGCGGCAATAAAACAATAAGATCCACCGCAACTCAGGATAAATAAATGCTTGATTACCGCTTCCCGACAGCTTTGCAAATGGTTCTTAGCGTAGCGATGGCGGAGCAAATGGGTAAACGCTCGACCAGCGCCATTCTGGCATACGGCCTTGAGGCGAATCCCAGCTTCATCCGCAAGCTGATGGTTCCGCTCACTCGCGACGGCATTATCGTCTCGACGCTTGGCCGCACCGGTTCAATCCACCTTGGGCGTCCGGCCAGCGAAATCACGCTGCGCGATATCTACACCTCGGTGATTGAGGACAAAAAGCTCTGGGCGTCGCGTCCAGACGTTGCGCCTCGCTGCCTGGTCAGCGCCAATCTCTGCTGGTACTTTAAATCGATTGCCGATGAAGCCGAGCAGGCCTCGCTGGAAGTGCTGGAAAAACGCACCGTTGCCGACGCGCTCGAAGAGCTGAAGAAAGGCAACGAAACCGAGTGCGCCCCGGTGCTGGAGCCGGATGCGATCGAGGACCTGTGTAAAAAAAGCCGCTAAATGCGGCTTTTTTTATAGCTGAGTTTTGCGCCTTTTCTGAACGTTTTCTCGCCTCTCCTGCCGTCAAATCCTGCCATTTTCTCGCTATAGCAAAATTACCCCGCGAAATGAGGGTGTTTTTATCCGATTGATAACGCAGAAAAAGCGTATTTTTCCGTCTGATTATTTTGTATCTATGGAGAGAGAAATGGCCTTAATCAACTGTCCGGAATGCAAAGCGGACATCAGCGATTCCGCTTTTAAATGTCCCTCATGTGGACATCAGGTAAAAAAACCGAAGCGAACGCTGTTTGGGAAAATCGTGAAGATCGTGTTTATCCTTTTTAACCTGCTGATGATCTATTCCATCTTCGCCGGCATGGGCGCGAGCGGAGACGTCATCAACAACGCCGCTTCCGATGCAGAACGCGCTGGCGCGGCGCTGGGCGCAGGCATGGGCGCGATGATGCTGGGGATCCTCTGGGTTGTGGGCGATATCATTATCGGCACGCTGGTTTTTCTGACGCGTCCCAAAGCCTGACAGGGCCTTTTGCAACGTGTTATGAATATAAAAAGCCGCTAACCGCGGCTTTATTATGGTGAGTATGCTTCCAGTAGCCATTTCACGCCGGGCTATTTTTTCTGTAAAGGGTTCTGCTTCCAGCGCATCACCAGCCACTCAAACTCCTGATACGTGGTCTCAGAGTGAATATGCTCTCTGATCGCTTTAATAAGGGGCTCCGCAATATCCCAGGCCTGAATAACTTTTCTCTGTCAATTATTGCGCCTGGCCACAATTGCGTAGCGGTACGCAATTTTCATATTTAGCGTTAATTATATAAATAAAAAAGGGCGGTCACTGACCGCCCTTAATCTTTACACCGTCTGCATCGTTTCTTGCGGTGCCTTGCGCGTCACCAGCTTACGCAGCGTGACGTAGAACACCGGGGTCAGGAACAGACCGAACAGCGTGACGCCCAGCATCCCGGCGAACACGGTAATACCGGTAACGCCGCGCACTTCTGCGCCCGCGCCTTCGCCCAGAATCAGCGGCACGGTACCGGCGATAAAGGCGATAGAAGTCATCACGATGGGACGCAGACGCAGGCGACAGGCCTCCAGCGCCGCTTCCACAATGCCTTTGCCCTGCATCTCCAGCTCGCGGGCGAACTCCACAATAAGAATGGCGTTCTTACACGCCAGCCCCATCAGCACCACCAGGCCGACCTGCACAAAGACGTTGTTATCGCCGCCCGTCAGCCAGACGCCGACCAGCGCCGACAGCATGGTCACCGGTACGATCAGGATCACCGCCAGCGGCAGCGTCCAGCTCTCATAGAGCGCGGCCAGTACCAGGAACGCCAGCAGCACCGCCACCGGGAAGACGATAAAGGCAGTATTACCCTGCGTCGCCTGCTGATAGCTCAGGTCGGTCCACTCAATATTCATGCCGTTAGGCAAAAGCTGACCGGACATCGCTTCCAGCTGGGTCATCGCCTGCGCGGACGAGAGGATACGCGGATCGGCATCGCCAATCAGATCCGCCGCCGGATAGCCGTTATAGCGGATCACCGGGTCGGGTCCGTAGGTGGTGGTAATATGCACCATGCTGCCGACAGGCACCATCTCGCCGCGATCGTTGCGGGTGCGCAGGTTGGCGATATCCTCAACGCTGTCGCGGAACTCGCCATCCGCCTGCGCCATCACGCGCCAGGTGCGGCCGAAACGGTTGAAGTCGTTGACGTATGACGAACCGAGATAGGTTTGCAGCGTGCTGAAGAGATCGGTCAGCGATACGCCCTGCGCCTTGGCTTTATCGCGATCCACCTGCACGTCGAGCTGGGGCACATTCGCCTGGTAGGACGAAATAGGATAGTGCATCCCTGGCGTCTGCATCACCGCGCCGGAGAGGGTGTTAATCGCCGTCTGCAGTGCGCCGTAGCCCAGCCCCGCGCGGTCCTGCACGTAGAGCGAATAGCCGGAACCCTGGCCCAGACCGAGGATAGGGGGCGGCATAATGGAGAAGCCGAACCCCTGCTGCAGCTGAGAAATCTTCGCATTAATCTCCGCGTTAATCTCTGCCGCACTGTGCTTACGCTCGCTAAAAGGCTTCAGACCGAAGAACACCGTGCCGGTATTGGGCGTGTTAGTGAACTGCAGCGCATTCAGGCCGGGGAAGGCGACAGAATAGGCGACGCCTTCGGTATTCATGCCGATTTCGCTCATCTTGCGGATCATCTCGTCGGTACGCTCCAGCGAAGAGCCTTCCGGCATCTTCACGCCGCCGATCAGATAGAGTTTGTCCTGCGTCGGGATAAAGCCGGCCGGCACGGCGTGGAACATAAAGCCCGCGCCCGCCAGCAGCAGCACATAGACGCCGAACACCGCGCCGCGGCGGCGCAGCGTTTTGCCTACCAGGCCTTCGTAGCCGTGCGCGCTGCTGTTAAAGAAGCGGTTGAACGGACGGAACAACCAGCCGAGCAGGCGATCGATAATGCGCGTCGGAATATCTTTCGGCGCATGGTGATCTTTTAGCAGCTTCGCCGCCAGCGCAGGAGACAGGGTCAGCGAGTTGATGGCGGAGATCACCGTGGAAATGGCGATAGTCACCGCGAACTGCTTATAGAACTGGCCGGTCACGCCGGAGAGAAATGCCATCGGCACGAACACGGCGCACAGCACCAGCGCAATAGCGATAATCGGCCCGGAGACCTCGCGCATCGCCTGATGCGCCGCCGCCTGCGGTGAAAGGCCCAGCGCGATATTACGCTCGACGTTCTCCACCACCACGATGGCGTCATCCACCACGATGCCGATCGCCAGCACCAGCCCGAACAGGCTCAGGGTATTCAGCGAGAAGCCGAGCAGGTAGAGCACGCTGAACGTCCCGACGACCGAAACCGGCACCGCCAGCAGCGGAATGATCGAGGCGCGCCAGGTCTGCAGGAACAGGATCACCACCAGAACCACCAGGGCAACCGCCTCCAGCAGCGTATGCACCACCGCGCTGATAGAGTCGCGCACGAACACGGTAGGGTCGTAAGGGGCAGCCCACTTCACATCGTCCGGGAAGCGCGTTGCCAGCTCGTTCATCTTAGCGCGCACCGCGTTGGAGAGATCGATAGCGTTGGCCCCCGGCGCCTGGAAGATACCGATGCCGACCGCGTCCTTATTGTTGAGCTGCGAACGCAGGGCATAGCTGCCAGAGCCCATCTCGATACGCGCCACGTCGCGCAGGCGTACCAGCGAGCCGTCATCCGAGGTTTTCAGGATGATGTTGCCGAACTGCTGCTCGTTTTCAAGGCGGCCAGCGGTGTTGATAGAGAGCAGAAAATCGGACTGCTTCTTCAGCGGCTCGGCACCCAGCTGGCCGGCTGACACCTGCACGTTCTGCTCCTGCATCGCCGTCACCACGTCGGCGGCGGTCAGGCCGCGCGCAGCCACTTTGTTGGGATCGAGCCAGACGCGCATCGCATATTCGCCCGCGCCGAAGATCTGAATCTGGCCCACGCCAGGCAGGCGCGCCAGCTCATCTTTCACCTTCAGCGTGGCGTAGTTGCGCAGGTAGAGCGAGTCGTACTTGCCGTGCGGCGAGAACATATGCACAACCAGCGTCAGCGTTGGCGACATCTTCTGGGTGGTGATGCCGAGGCGGCGCACATCTTCCGGCAGGCGCGCTTCCGCCTGGGCGACGCGGTTTTGCACCTGCACCTGCGCCTGATCGGGATCGGTGCCCGGGCGGAAGGTGACGGTAGTCACCAGCACGCCGTCGGAACCGGCCACCGATTTCATATACATCATATTTTCAACGCCGTTGATCGCCTCTTCCAGCGGCGTAGCCACCGAATCGGCAATCACCTTCGGGTTGGCACCGGGATATTCGGCGCGCACCTGCACGCTGGGCGGTACCACGTCCGGGTATTCACTGATCGGCAGCAGCGGAATGGCGATCAGGCCGGTCACGAAAATTAAAATCGACAAAACGGCGGCGAATATCGGCCGGTCGATAAAAAAGCGGGAAAAGTCCATAGCGGCAGTAGCCTCAGTTAGTTGGCGTTAGCCGCGCGCATCGCGACCTGCTGGGCCGTTACCGGCATTCCGGGCATAAACACTTTTTGCAGCCCGTCGACAATCACCCGATCGCCCGACTGCAGCCCGCTTTTCACAATGCGCAGACCCTCGGCCATCGCGCCGGGCTGGATGTCGCGGCGCTGCGCTTTGCCCTCTTTGTCCACCACATAGACATATTTGCGATCCTGGTCGGTCAGCACCGCCTTGTCGTCAACCAGCAGCGCCTGGAACTCCGCGCTGCCGGGCAGGCGTACGCGGGAGAAAAGGCCGGGCGTAAACTGGCGCTGGCGGTTGTCGAGCTGGGCGCGCATGCGGATGGTGCCGGTGCTGGCGGCCAGCTGGTTGTCGGTGAAGTCGACGATGCCGCGATGCGGATAGCCGCTTTCGCCCGCCAGGCCGATTTCCACCGGCAGCGAGCCGCGCTGCTGGCCCTGACGCGCCATCGCCTGGTAGTGCAGGAAGGTGGCTTCATCGACGTCGAAGTAGACATACATGCGATCCTGCGACACCAGCGAGGTGAGTACGCTGGCGCTGTCGCCGGCGGTCACCAGGTTGCCGGTGGTGATCATGGCGCGGCTGGCGCGTCCGTCGATCGGCGCGGTCACGCGGGTAAAGTCAAGATTGAGCTGCGCCATATCCACGGCCGCTTCAGCAGAGAGCACGTCCGCCTGCGCCTGGCTGGCAGCGGAGCGACGCTGTTCCCACTGCTCGCGCGACACCGCCTGAGTGCCGATCAGCTTCTCGGTGCGCGCCGACTCGCTGCGCGCCAGCGCCGCCTGACTGCGTGCGCGCGCCAGTTCGGCCTTCGCCTGCTCCAGCGCGGCGCGGTAGGTGCGGTCGTCGATGGTGAACAGGACCTGACCCTTTTTCACTTCGTCGCCTTCGCGGTAGTTCACCGCGTCGATATAGCCAGAGACGCGCGGGCGCAGCTGCACGCTCTGCACCGCCTCGATGCGGCCATTAAAGCTGTCCCACTGGCTGACGGGTTTCACCACCACGTCGGCGACGCTGACCTGAGGAGGGGGCGGCGGGGCGTTTTGCGCCACGCCTCTGTCGCATCCGCTGAGTATGCTGCTGAGCAGCACCGCGCCCAGAAGGGTTGAACCCTGACGAACCCACTTCGTTTGTCTGTTCATTATTGTTATTCCGCATAGCGTTAAAAAAAGAGCCCACAAAGGCGGGCCAATATTTGCAACTTTTAAGATTGCAATTTATCGCGAGGAGTGTAGGCTCGGGTATCCTGCAACTGCAAGAATATCTGATACACTTTATGTGCGGTTTTGCTGGGGGCGATGCACAGGCGTAGCGGGGCGGAGAATGACCTTACGGCGAGTGCGGCATTTAATGTATCAATTCAACTTGCATTAAATGGCAAAGTCAGTCACCCTTAAAGTGTAATTGCAACTGATACTGATACTGTTCGCAACGGCGACGGGAGAAAATGGGATGATGAGCGACGCATTTATTCACGATCTAATCGACTGGATCGATAACAATATCGAAGCACGTCTGGATCTGGACACCGTATCGGAGCGCGCAGGCTATTCCAAATGGCACCTGCAGCGTATGTTTAAAGAGCACACCGGCTATCCGCTGGGTGAGTACATCCGCATCAAGAAGCTGAAGAAATCCGCGGATCGTCTGACGACCACCAACGAGCCGATCCTCAACGTGGCGATTTCGCTGGGCTTCGACTCGCAGCAGTCTTTCAACCGCAGCTTTAAACGCCAGTACGGCGTCGCGCCAGGCGCCTGGCGTCGACATGGGGCGCAGATGCAAGCCATGCAGTGATCCCCGCAGGGCCAGCTTCGCTGGCCCGCGCTGTATCTGCCCGCTAAAGCTGGTATTATCAGCGTCCTGTTGTCTGGGATGCCATCATGTCAAAAAAACTCTGGATCGCACTGTTCATCGTGCTTGCGGCCGCCTGGGCCGGTCTTAAACCCCACCTTAACGTTTCACCCACGCCTGAAACCGGTGATATCAGCTCGCTGACCGATGCGCGTACCGTGGCGCGTTACCTGCTGCAACATCAGCAGCTACCCTCATATTACATCAGCAAAAATGACGCGCGCCGTCGCGGCTGGGATCCGGCCAAAGGCAATCTGTGCGAGGTACTGCCGGGCAAAGCGATCGGCGGTGACCGCTTCGGCAATCGTGAAAAGCGCCTGCCGCAGCGCAGCGGACGCCTCTGGTATGAAGCGGACGTCAACTATCGCTGCGGCCATCGCGAGGCAGATCGGCTGGTCTACTCCTCTGACGGCCTGGTCTATATCACCACCGATCACTACCGCAGCTTTAAGCAGGTGCCCTGAAGATGCTGACCATTACGCTCGACTTTCGTCGCCTGGCGGATCGCGATGCGCTCTACCAGACGCTGGCGCAGCAGAGTCATTGCCCGTTCGCCTTCGGCAATAATCTGGACGCGCTGTGGGACTGGCTGACCGGCGGCATGGCGCTGCCGGCGCGTATTCATCTGCGCCACGCGGCGGAGGCGGAAAAGCGCGACGAGTTTGCCGCCGTGCTGGCGCTGCTGGAAGAGGCGGCGCAGGTGCTGGAGGGCGACCTGCGCCTGAAGCGGGATTAGCTGCGCAGCGTCGCGAGGATGGCGGTCAGCGCGGCGCGCGCGGCGGGCGTGACGTCGCGTCCACCGGCGTGACCGTTGTTCTCCAGGATCACCGAATTGAGCCCGACCAGCCAGTCGTAAATATAGTAGGCGGTGTGGTTGGCGGGCGCGGCGGAGAGGCGCGTCAGCCGCTGTCCGGCAGAGAAGCTGACGCTCGGCGCGGGCGGACGCGCAAAAATCGGCTGGCCGCGATTGACGCGGCTCGGCGGCCGTTCCGCTTCATCACGCTGTAAAAAGCCCAGCCAGGCGACAAAATCCCCCAGCACCGTCATGGCGCGGGAAACCTGACGATCGGCGCGCGACTCATGGGTAACGGTGGGGTTTTCCGGCTCGTGCAGCGCCTGCTCCAGCGACGTCAGCATATCGAGGCGGAAGCTGGCAACGATCAGCTCTTCTACCAGCCACTCCAGCGTGCCGCGATCCACATTCAGCAGCGTCAGCAGGCTGCGGTTCTCCGGCAGCTCGCGCAGATGATCGAGCCACAGCGCCATCACCTGGCGCGCAAAGCTCTGTCCCACGGCGCTGACCTGATGCGGCGCGCCCGCCGGCTCGGCCAGCGGCGTATCGCTAAAGAGATCGAATTCAAATCCGACGCCGAAATGCTGCGCGGGCGCCTCGGCGCGGATCGCCGCGGCCGTGGTCGGCGCGTCATGCTGGCTGAGCCAGAGCTGGCGCAGCGTTTCGCGCGGCGGCTGCAGCCGCTCCAGCAGTTCGCCGTGCAGGCCGGTGCGGTGCTGCAGACATTTCAGCAGCGTATCGGCGATGGTCTGCCTGCGCGCCGCCTGTTCGGCGCTCGCTTCGGCATCGGTCCAGGGCAGCAGTCGACGCTCCAGCACGCTGTGCTGCAGGGCGCGCAGCTCGGCCAGCAGCCGATCGCGGCGCGCATCAGGCTGCATCTCATCCTGCAGCCACTCCGCCATGCGATCGACGCCGGCGCGATCGAGCGCCAGCATTGATCCCCAGCGCTGACCGGGCTGGCCGATCTGGCGCTGTACCGCCTCATCGACGTTAATCTGCTGATGGCGCGCGTCATAAGGGGTGATGGCCCAAATCAGGCGCGGCTTTTCGCCGTTTTCGCGCGGCGGCTGATGCAGCTGCCATTCGCGCAGCGCGCGGCTGGCGACATCGACATCCTGGCGCTGGCTGGCGGCGGTGCAGACCAGCATTAAATCGATCCCCTGGCGCGTGGCGTAAAAGCCAGGCAGCAGGGCGCGTTTCTGCTCCAGCAGTCGGGCAAGCAGCGGATCCTGCTGCTCCAGACGCTGACGCTCCTCCAGCGCCGCCGCATCGGCGGGCGCGCCGGGCGCGGGCAGATCCAGCATATCGGCGTCGTCAAACAGGGCGGTGCGCGGCGTGGAGCTTAAGGGGATGGTCAGCTCCAGGGTCAGCAGCGCCAGCCAGCCGAGCGCCACCTGCTGCGGCTTGCCGATGCGGTTGCCGTTCAGCGGGCAGACTTCCACCTTCATCTGCCGATCCTGCTCGCTGGCGGGCGCGATCAGCTGTTCGCTCGGCAGCAGCGCCTCATCCGTCAGCAGGCTAAGCGGCGCAAGCACGCGGCTGGCACTGCGCAGCTGATGGCGCAGATGCAGCAGCGCGCGCAGCGCCTCGCTCAGCTCCGGCTGCGTCGGCCACAGCAGCGCAAAGAGCTGCACCCGGTCGTCCACGCTGAGCGCCGGGGCCAGTTCGACCGCCTGCGGCCAGAAATGGCGGTCGAGCCGCGGATCGTGACAGCGGTGACGACGGCTCCAGGCCCAGAGCGTGACCAGCGCGTCGCTGTCGAGCCCGCCCACCGGGGCGCTGAGCCGCTGGCGCTGCAGGCGCTGCAGCTGCTGGTCGAGCTGGGCGCTTTCCGGCTGTGCCGCCGCATGACGGCAGCTCAGCACCAGGCGTAAAATTTCCGCCTCGCCCAGCAGCTGCAGCTCCACCGGCCATTCACCGGAAAGGGGGTCGCGCTGATGGCAGTAGCGGGTCGCCGCAGCGAAGTCGAGATTGCCGGGATTGATCTGCTGGAAGACGTTCAGGCTTTTTTCGCCGAGGCGCGTCAGCAGCTGCCCCTGCGCGTCGGCGACCATTTCGCTCAGCAGCCAGGCTTTACCCGCCTGCGACTGGCCGAACAGCGCCAGCGTCACCGGACGGACGACCTGCTGGGCCAGCGCATCGCTCTGCACGCGGGCGCGGCGCAGCTGGCGCGTGAAGGTTTCCGCCTCCAGCGCCAGGCGCGGCGACGCGTCGCGGTGTTCGGCGATCCAGCCCAGGCTGGCGTTAAGCGCCTCCTGCAGCAGGCCAAGGCGTTTTGCCAGCGTCTGCGGCTGGCGCGGTTTTACAGTTCTCATCGTTTACAAAGGCTTCCGCTGTCAATCCAGTACTGGGCGTTGGCGTTGCCCGTCGGCGAGAGGGTGTTGAGCTTCAGGCTCAGCTGCTCGAGCGGCACGCGGGTGCCATCGTCGAGGCGGGCGTCGCTCAGCACCAGGCGCTCCGGCCCCGGCAGCGTCGGGCCGGGCGCAACCGCCAGCTTCACGCGCAGCACGCTCTCTCCGGCCACCTTGCGCGCCAGCTGAGCGTCGTTCAGGGTCAGGCTATAGAGCGGCGACGCGGGCCAGCGATCGTTGTCGAGCTGGCGGAAGCCGAGGCAGACGTTGCCGCGAATGCGGAAGCTGCTTTTGCGGTCCAGCGCGAAGCTCCGGTCGTCGAGATCGATATCGCCGTAGCAGAGATTATCGTCGGTCAGCGCCTGATTTTCATCCAGCACGCCAAGATAGCGGATCGTCGAGTAGGGCTCGAAATCGCCCGCGCGGAACCAGAAGCTGTTAAGGCGCAGATCCAGCGCCAGCAGGCAGAGCATCGCGCCCACCGCCGCGGTGGATTTCGGGTTGTCGATGCGGCCATGTTTGTTGAACGGATACCAGTCGCTGGTGTGATAGCCCTCCAGCGACAGAATGCGGCTGCCCGGCAGCGGCTGCAGATGGCGCACCAGCGCCTGAATGCCGGGGAAGCGCGACGGGCGGCCGGTGAGCAGCAGCACATCGCACTGATAGAGCGACACCACCTCGCACATTGAGCGCAGCGCCGGAATAATCGCCATGCGGTGCTGCATAAACTCGGCGTGCAGCTGCGCAAGGCTGACGATCAGCGGCACTTCCAGCAGATCGAAACCGCTGTCGGCACCCAGGGCGCGCTGGATCTCGCCGTTGATAAAGGCGAGCACCGCGTCGGCCGGACGGCTCTCCACCAGTTCGCCGAACAGGGCGTTAATCTCCGCGTGGCTCTCCAGCGGGTCCCAGCTTTCGTAGCGCTCCAGCACCGCCTGCGCCAGCGGAATAAACAGCTGCAGCGTCGCCTGCTGGCGCAGCGTGGCCTGCCCGTCGAGGCGGCCGTCGTGGCCGAACAGCTTGTTCAGCAGCGGCTCGGCCAGCGTCAGGCCCGCCTTTTGCAGGCTCTGCTGCAGCGCAGGCAGGATCCAGAGCTGGATAACGTCCAGCAGAATATCGTCGCCCGCGACTTTAAAGCCTTCGCGGAACAGCAGGCGCGAGGTAATTTTGACGTTATTGCCCTGGCCGTCGTCGAGACGGTAGTGGGTAATCGCCAGATCGGTGGTGCCGCCGCCGATATCGATCGAGGCGATGCGCAGGCTTTTGCCCGGCACTTCGTCCGCTTCGCGCGGACGATCCGGGCGCGCGGTGCTGCTAAAGAAGTCCTGCGCGCGTCCGGCGAAGTTGACCTGCGTTTCGTTGAACAGCCAGACCATCTGGCCACAGGTAGCCTCGTCCCACTCCATCTGCACGTCCGGCACCGGCTTGCGGCACGTGGGCGGCGTGGCGGCGTCAAACGGCTCGTCGGCCGCGTGCCAGCCCTCGGCTTTCCACACCAGCGCGATCGCCTGCTGCATGCGGCGGCGGAAAATCTCGCGCTCCGGCTTCGGCATCGCCGACGGCAGGGTCAGGATAACGTGGCGCAGCTGGCGCGGCGCGTGGCTCTGCGGCATGCGCTGGCGCTGCGCGGCGCTGTTCATCTGCATCAGCGCCTGCGCCAGCAGTTCGCACAGCATAAAGGTCATCAGCGAGCTGCGGCTGTAGTGGGCGGAAAAGACCGGCAGGCGATCGTCCTCGGCGAGCGCGTGCAGCGGCTCACCTTCGTCATTCAGCAGAAAGGTGAAGGGCGCGGCGTTGGCCTGCGGCTCGTTTGCACCCTGCGGCTGGTTAAAGCGCCAGCCTGGCTGGTAGCGCGCCTCGTCCCAGAGATAGCGGCGCGGGCTGGAGATGCCGGTGCTGCCCTCAAGGCCGGCGCGCTGCAGCGCCAGGCGGCTCGCCTCGCGGCCCACGCGCGTCAGCGACGGCCACATAAAGGCGTTTTCGCGGCCGCTCTGCAGCGAAAAGCTCGCCTTGCCGAAGTTCGTTTCCGCAAACTCCAGCCGGCTGTCAAACAGTTCGTTATAGACCTGATGCGGCTGCGAAAGGTCGCGCAGCTGGAGTTCGTAGGTCTGCTTCAGGCCGTTGCTCTCTTCCGGGTGATCTTCTACCAGGATGCCGCAGGTGTGCGAGTTGCCGACGTCGAGAATAATATCGACGTTCACCGCCGGCGTTTGCTGGGTGGCGGCCTGAAGATGGATATCGTTCAGGTTAAGCTGCTCGCCGAGCAGCTCCAGCAGGTTCAGGTAGTGCGCCTGATACTCAAACTCGCGCAGCGCCTGCGCGATCGCCTGTTCGCGGCGGTCGCCGACGCGGTCGCTGAACGCTTCACGCAGCCAGCCGTCCACCCAGATATGATCGAGAAACTCGCCCAGCTCGTAGTTGTGCCAGGCGAGTGAGAAGGTGACGCCGTTTTGCGCGTCGGCGGCGGTCAGGCCGAGCTGCTCGCCGCCATCCTCCTGCGCCACGCAGCGGGTATCGAACGCCAGGGTCACGCGGTGGGTATTGCCCGCCGCATCGGGCTGCGCCAGCGCGGTGAGGCGCAGGCGCGCCCAGTTCTCCGGGCCGCCGATAAAGCGACGGCCGCTGGCGCAGCGCAGCATCGGCAGGGGCAGCCAGCAGTCCGCCAGCAGCGTCAGCGAGTCGGCCAGCGCCACGTCCGATTCCGGGCGCACCACTTCCGGCGCGCCGCCATCCTGCGGATAGAGCAGAAACTTGCCGCTGTTGCCGTCGACGTTGAGGCGCAGCAGCGGACCGTTTGCGGTCTGGCGCACAAACTGGCGGCGCGCCTGGCCTGCTGCGATGCGCAGGCCGAAATCCAGAAACTGCACGCCGCTCTCTTCAATCAGCGTGATTTTTTGTTTGTCATCGATCAGGGGAGCCAACATGGTTACTTACTCTCACGCTTAATCGTCATCGGGAAGGATTTGTCATCGCTGAACAGCGCTTCGCACACGGCGGCGCCGTCTCCCGGCTTACACATCAGCTGCGGCATGCGGTAGCGCGAGCCGTCGCTGCATTTAGCGGTATAGCGGCTGCGCACCGAGAGCTGACCGCTGCCGAGCATGGCGGCGGAGACTTCATCGGCGCTGCAGCGCAGGTTATTGCCCTGGGTGACCGTGGCGCTGCCTTTGCCGCCGCGGATCTCATAGTGCAGCACCGGCGATGCGCCCCCCGGCAGGGAATTTTGCATCACCACGCGCCAGCGGCCGTCAACGACGTTGATCGCGCCGGTACGCACATCCTCCACGCTCATTTTCAGCGCGTCGCCCGCGGCGGGAACGGCGGGCGTCACTACGCTGGCAAGGGTAGCGGAAGGCGCTGCCGTTTCGGCGGGCGCGGCAACGCTGGCTGGCGTTTGCGGCAGGGTAGCGGCGAGCTTTTGTGCGGCGACCAGTGCGGCAGGCGGCGCGATAGCGGTGGCCGCCGGTGCGGCCAGCTGCGGCGCAGCGACCTGCACCGGCTGATGCAGCCAGAACGCGGCGGCCCCGGCAACGGCCAGCGCGACCGGCGTCAGATACCAGAGGCGGAAGGCGCGGCGCTTTGTGACCGGCGCGACAGCGGGCGCTGCGGCTGGCGCGACAGGAGGCGTCGCGGCGACCGGCACCGCGTCGGCGACGGGTTCCGGCACGGGCACAGGCTCAGCGACCATCAGTGGCATCTCTGCCATCGCCGGCTGCGGTGCAGTAACGGTGACTTCCGGCAGCAGCGGCGGCAGCGACGCCTCCAGCGTATCGCGCAGGCAGGCGAGCGCGTCGTCGCGCGTGCGCGACTGAGCGTCGACAAAGCCCCAGAAGGTGATCACCGGCTTGCCGTCCACCAGGTAGACATACTGCTGATCGGGAAACTGCAGCGCTTTGCTCAGCAGCGCGCCGAACAGGCGCATCGCCGGATTCTCCGCGTCGCGCGCGCGCGCGCTGAGATCCTGCATCTCCTGCTGCGTTGCCGTCAGCTGTTCCAGCGCCTGCCGGCGCTCGCGATCGCTGGCACCCAGCCAGGATTTAACCTTGCCGCTGAAGGGCGCGTACCAGTCGAGACGGTCACCACGCGCATTAGGCTGAGGAATAGCCAGGCAGTTGGCCAGCACGGTCTGACGGCGTAGCCGCAGCGTTTCGCGAATTTGCAGCGCGGATGCGTAAACCGGCTGGCCGTTTTCACCCAGCGCCAGCACCGCGTCAAGATTGCCGCTGCGCAGAAAAGTTTTTGCCACCTGTTGGGCCCTTATCGGTCAAAGTGTAAGGCAGAAAATCGTGTGATATCGGCGATTGGAGTGATTTTACGCCGGGCTACGGCAAATCAAACGGCGGAAAAAACGATAATTAAGGGCGTTTTTCGCGCGCTGCGATAAAAAATGCACAGCGCGCCCAGCCGGTTATGGTGCGCGGCGCGTCAGCACGGCGTGCGCCACAACGCCGCCGACCAGCCCCCAGAACGCCGCGCCAATGCCAGACAGCGAGAGGCCGGAGGCGGTGATCAGAAAGGTAATGGCGGCGGTGTCGCGGGTATCGGGCTGCGCCAGCGCGCGCGTCAGGCTGCCGCTAAAGGTCGACAGCAGCGCCAGCCCGGCAAGGGTGGCGATAAGCGGTGACGGCAGCGCCACAAACAGGGCGGCGATAAGCGCGCCCGAGAGCCCGGCCAGCAGATAAAACAGGCCGGCCAGCGCGGCGGCCATCCAGCAGCGGCGCGGGTCAGGGTCAACCTCATCGCCCATGCAGATAGCGGCGGTAATGGCGGCGATACAGACGGAAAACCCGCCGAACGGCGACAGCAGCAGGGCGACCAGCCCGGTCCAGCTCATCAGCGCCGAGACCGGTGGCTGATAGCCGTGCGCCTGCAGCGTGGCGATGCCCGGCGCGTTTTGCGACGCCATGGTAACGAGAAAAAAGGGCAGGCCGACGCCGAGCAGCGCGGTCAGGCTAAAATGCGGCACGATGCCCTGCGGCAGCGCGAAGCTCGCTATCTGCGCCGGAAAATGAATTTCGTGCCGGGCAAGCGCCACCGCGATGCCCACCGCCAGCGTCGCCAGAATGGCGTAGCGCGCCAGCCAGCGCCGCGCCAGCAGCCCGCTCAGCAGCATCGCGCCGCACAGCGCACTATCGTTCTGCAGGCCGGTAAAGGCTTCCAGCCCGAAGCGCAGCAGGATCCCGGCGAGCATGGCGGAGGCCAGCGCGGGCGGGATCACCTTCATCAGGCGCGCAAACAGGCCGGTCACGCCGCTCAGCACAATCAGCGCGTTGGCGAAGATAAACACGCCGACCGCCTCATTGATAGAAAGGCCCTGCAGGCTGGTCGCCAGCAGCGCCGCCCCGGGGGTGGACCAGGCGCAGAGGATCGGCATGCGCGTCCAGAGCGACAGCCCCAGCGAACAGAGGCCCATCGCGATGCCCAGCATCGACAGCCAGCCGCCGATCTGCGTCGGCGAAGCGCCGGCAGCCTGCGCGGCCTGAAAAATAATGGCCGCGGAGCTACTGTAGCCGACCAGCACGGCAACGAAACCCGACACCAGCATGGGAAAAGAAAAGGCGGATCGCGCCGTAATGCTCTGCATAAAACCTCCGCTGTGCGTTATAGCGCACATCGTAGCAGTGTGCGCTATAGCGCTCAAGTGTTACACTGCTGCCAGGATTTCAGGAGAAACTTATGGAAAATCTGCATCAGCATCTCAGCGGGGCGCTGAAACAGCTGCGCCAGGCGAACGGCTGGAGCCTGACGCTGGCCGCAGAGCGCACCGGCGTCAGCAAAGCGATGCTCGGCCAGATCGAGCGCGGTGAGTCCAGTCCGACGGTGGCGACGCTGTGGAAAATCGCTACCGGTTTCAACGTTCCATTCTCTTTTTTTATTCAGGGCAACGGGCTGCAGAGCGGCGACAGCGCGCGCTTTAGCCAGCCCAACGCGCAGATGACCGTGCGGCCGCTGCTGCCTTACGATGCGCAGCTGCGTTTCGACCTGCTGGCGGTCGAGCTGGCGGCGGGCGCGCAGAGCGACTCCTCGCCGCACGAGCAAGGCTGCGTCGAGCAGGTGGTGGTGATTGAGGGAGAGCTGCTGCTGGGGCTGCACGGCGTCTGGCGGCGTTTACAGGCGGGCGAGGCGCTGCAGTTCGCCGCCGATGTGGCCCACAGCTACCGCAATCCGCTTGCCGTGCCGCTGCGCTTTCACAGCCTGATCCACTATCTGCAGCGTCCCGACCTTACAAATTGATACGAAGGTAAACTACACAGTTTGCCTTCCTATATCTATACTTCAGGCAACGTAAGGAGAAGGGCGATGAGCGAACTGAACGAATCAGCCACCCTGCTGCGTATGCTGGTTGGTCGACTGGGTCGGCGGCTGCGCGAATCTGCGCCGCCCGGCGATCTCACCTGGTCGCAGGTTTCCGTGCTGGGTTATCTGGTGCGCGACGGGGCGATGACCGTGACCGAACTGGCGGCAGCAGAGGGCGTACGCACCCAGTCGATGGGTGCTACCGTTGCCAGCCTGCTGGCGGCGGAGATGGTGCAGGGAGAGGCCGATCCCCTCGACGGCCGTAAAACCCGCTATACCGCCACGCCTGCCGCCCGTGCGCTGCTTACCGCCAACCGGGCGATGCGCGACGACTGGCTGGTGCGCGCCATTGATACCGAGCTCAGCGCCGAGGAGCAGCAGCTTTTGCTGCGTGCCATCCCCTTACTGCAACGACTCGCCGACCACGCATCCTGAGAGGATTTTTTATGGCACTGACTACCCTTGATCACCAAACCGCTCTCATCATTATCGACCTGCAGCACGGCATTGTGCGCCTGCCGGTGGTGCATGAGCCGCAGCCGGTAATCGACCGCTGCGCGCAGCTCGCCGACGGCTTTCGCGCCCGCCAGCTGCCGGTGGTGCTGGTGAATGTGGCCGGCGGCGCGCCGGGCCGAAACGAGCAGGGCAGCCACAGCGGCGAGCTGCCGGCCGACTGGGCGACGCTGGTACCGGAAATGAAGCCGCAGCCGGGCGATATTACCGTGACCAAGAAGACCTGGGGCGCGTTTCACAATACGGCGCTGCACGAGGAGCTGCAAAAGCGCGGCGTCACCCAGGTGGTGGTGTGCGGCATCGCCACCAGCATCGGCGTCGAATCCACCGCGCGTCAGGCCTATGAGTTAGGTTACAACGTCACTTTAGCCACCGACGCCATGACCGATCTTAATCTCGACACCCACAACAACAGCGTTAAGCTGATCTTCCCGCGCCTCGGCGAAACCGGCTCGGCTGCTGAGGTGCTGGCGCTGGTCGACGCGCGCTGATATGACGATGGCGCAGGCGGGCCTGGGGCGCTGGGCCGGGCTGATCCTCAGCTCGGCGGCGCTGGTGGCGCTGCTGGAATGGCTGCATATTCCGGCCGCGCTGCTGCTTGGCCCGATGTTTGCGGGCATCGGCTTCGCCGCCTCCGGCCGCACGCTAAAAATCGCGCGGCCGCTGTTTAACGGCGCGCAGGCGACGGTGGGCGCCATGATCGCCGCAGCGATCCCCGCCACGATTTTTCATGAAATCGCCGACGACTGGCCGCTGTTTGTGCTCTGCGTCGGTTCGGTGATTATTGCCAGCCTGGCGCTGGGCGGCCTGCTGGCGCGCTTCCGCGTGCTGCCGGGATCGACCGCCATCTGGGGATCGTCGCCCGGTGCGGCGACGGCCATGACCTTGATGGCGGAGAGTTTCGGCGCCGACGTGCGCCTCGTCGCCTTTATGCAGTATCTGCGCGTGATGATGGTGGCGCTGGTCGCGACCCTGGTGACGCGGCTCTGGACCCACGAGGGTGGCGCGCCTGCCGCCTCGCCCGCGCTCCACCTCTTCGCACCTTTCGCGCTGACCGCCTTTCTGTTTACGCTGCTGACCATCGCCGCCGGGCTGCTGGCGGCGCGTCTGTTACGCATTCCCGCCGGCCCGATGCTGATGAAGCTGATTGTTGCCTCGCTGCTCCAGGATTTTGGCGGCCTCGCGATCACCCTGCCTAAATGGCTGCTGGCGCTGGCCTACGCCTTTGTCGGCTGGGGCATCGGCCTGCGCTTCAGCGCCGATATTTTGCGCTATGCGGCGCACGCCTTTCCGCGCGTGCTGCTGTCGGTGCTGACGCTGATCGCTATCTGCGGCCTGTTCGCTTTTCTGCTGGTGGAGTTTGCCGGTATCGATCCGCTGACCGCCTATCTGGCGACCAGTCCGGGCGGGGCGGACTCGGTGGCAATTATCGCGGCGTCGAGCAACGTCGATATGCCGTTTGTGATGGCGATGCAGACCGGGCGCTTTATCGTGGTGATGTTCACCGGTCCGATTTTATCGCGCTGGATCGCCCGCTGGATGGCGCGGCGCGCGCCATAAGAAAGCCCCGGCGGCTGGCCGGGGCGAGAGGGCTTACTGGAAGGCGTAGCTCAGCGTCAGGCCGACGCTGTAGTTCCGTCCCGGTGCCGGTTCAAAGTAGCGTCCGTTGCCTTCATTGACTATGACCGAGCCGACGTAGCGGCGGTCGAAAAGGTTATCGACGCGGCCGAAAAGATCCAGCGTCCAGTTCTGCACCAGCCATTTGTAGCCGCTGTTGAGCGCCGCCACAGTATAGGCGGGCGCCTTGACGTCGTTCTCGTCGTCGGCGGCGATATCGCTCATATAGCGCATCTCCGCGCCCGCATAAAAGCCCTGTTCCGGCGCGTACGCCACGCTGGCGTAGAGCATATTACGCGCAATGCCGGGAATGCGGTTGCCGTCGCAGCTCGTATCGCCGCAGGCGTTGCTGCGATAGCGCGCGTCGAGCAGCGTCCAGGCTGCCTTCGCGCGCCAGTCGGCGGCGAACTGCTGATCCACTCCCAGCTCCAGGCCGCGACGACGGGTTTGCCCGGCGTTTTTGTAGGTGGTGCGGCCGCCGAGGCTGGTATCGGTGACGATCTCGTTTTGGGTGTCGGTCTGGAACAGCGCGGCGGTGATCAGGCCGTTGCCGATGCGTTTTTTGGTGCCCAGTTCGACCGTGTCGCTGGTCGCTGGCTTCAGCTGGGTATTCAGACCCGTCTCGCCGTCGGCGCGATAGGAGAGTTCGTTGATGGTCGGCGTTTCAAAGCCGCGCCCTGCAGAGAGATAGGCGTTCCAGCTGCTGTCGATAGCGTACTTCAGCGACGCGGCGGGCAGCCATTTGTGGTAGCGCGCGTCGCCGCTGTCGTCGCCGTTGCCGGCGGTAATATAGTGGTCGTTGGAGTCGAAGCTGACCGTGCTGTAGCGCAGCCCGGCGTCCAGCGACCATTTATCGGTCAGCTGCCAGGCGGTCTGCAGGTAGGGATCCAGGTTCCACATCAGGTTGCGTTCGTTGCGGCGGATATTACCTTTAACGCCCAGGTCGTTGCCGCTGAAGTTTTCGAAACCCTTGCGGCGCTCGGTCATGGTTTCATAGTCGAGCCCGCCGGTTAGCGTCACCGGCACGCTGAACAGGCTGTCGCGGTGGGTCCAGCGCGTGTCGATGCCCTGATAGTGGCGCGTCAGGTCGATCACGCCGCCGGGATGTTTCGCGCTGAGCTGGACGTTTTTCGGGATCGACTGATACTGGGTGGTTTCGCGCATCCCGGCGTACATCATCACGCTGAGATCGTCGTTTTCGCCCATCTGACGCTGATAGTGCAGGCCGCCCTGGGTCTGATCCACAGTTTTGCGCGTGTTGTAGAGAGTAACGTTGCTGACCACCTGGCGCGGGTTGGCGCGCCACTGATCCGGCGTCAGCCCGCCGGGATCCTGCGCGTCAATATGCACGCTGTTGAACAGCAGCGTCAGGGTGCTGACGTCGTCGATGCGCACCCCCAGCTTCGCGTTGCCGAGATTCTTCTGCGCCTCGCTGTGGTCGCGGTAGCCGTGAGTGGTGAAGCGCGAGGCGGAAACGGTGTAGTTGACGTCACCCGCCTGGCTGCCGTCGCCGGTCGCGCCGCTCGCCTTGACGCTGTTGCGCCAGCTGCCGTAGCTGCCGTACCAGCTGCCTGCTTCCAGCGTGGGCGGCTGCTGGCCCGTCTGGGTGTCGACGTTAATCACGCCGCCCGAGGCGTTGCCGTAGAGGGCGGAAAAGGGTCCGCGCAGCACCTCGATATGGTCGATCGAGCCGATATCGATATTGGAGGTTTGTCCCTGACCGTCGGGCATGGTGGCAGGAATGCCGTCGACGTACAGGCGCAGTCCGCGCACGCCGTAAGTGGAGCGCGAACCAAATCCGCGCACCGAGAGCTGCAGATCCTGGGCGTAATTCTGTCGATTCTGTCTCACATGTATCTATGAGTACTTTTATGTATTCATACGGCTATTAATGTATTTAAGTAACTGTAATATAAGAAAATAAACCATTCCGTTTGTATTCTTTATTATTTGTGTGTCTGCTCGCGTATTCCTTTGTCCAACGATGATCAAGTACAATGTGAGTACCAACAAAATAAGATGAGTACACAGATGGCCATCAGTGACACAAAGCTAAGAGGATTGCAGGGTAAACCCTATGACGGACCGCCTGAGTTAACTGACGCAGATGGCCTAGGAATCCGCATCACGCCAAAGGGTATTATCAGCTTTCAGTACAGATACCGATTCAACGGCAAGCAGCATCGCCTCGGAATTGGGCGCTACCCGGAAATCTCGCTGAGGGATGCGAGAATAAAAGTAGGGGAATTTAAGGAGTCGCTTGGAGCAGGTAAAGACCCTAAGCACCATAAGCCACGGGTAAAATTTCGCCCAACACTCCAGGACTGCATTAACTACTGGTGGAAAAATTATGTCCAGCAATCCCTCCGTGAGAGCACTCAAGAGGTTTACAACCGCGTAGTTCTGAACGAAATGGAAGGCGTGTTTGAGGGTATTCCTCTTGAGGACATAAACGTCAGTACATGGGTAGATTTCTTTACTCAAAAAGAGCAGGAAAACCCTGTTAAGGCCAGAAGGCTCCTGGTTAATCTGCGTGGTGCCGTAGACTGGTGTATACGAAGGCAATACATAGACAGTTCAAGCCTGCTTCGCCTTGACCCTAAAGACTTTGGAAAAAAACCAAGGGTAGGGGAAACAGTCCTGACCTATCGTCAGCTGGCCCAGATTTGGCTGGAAAATGAAAAAACTACTGCTACAGCATCTTCTAAGCGCCTGGTTAAATTGCTCATCCTTTATGGCGCTCGAAACAGTGAAATGCGCGAAGCCCTCAGGCAAGAATTCGATTTTGAAGAAAACATTTGGACTCTTCCGGCCGCAAAAAGCAAAACAGATAAAATCATCAGGCGTCCTATTTTCAAGCATGTGCTGCCACTGCTGGAGGAGGCTAAGGCATCAGGGAAGGATATTCTTTTCCCTGGCGCTTACGATCGCGATGTCCCTTTGTCGATTGGCTCGGCAACAAGATATGTCAGGCTATTGCGTGATCAATTGAGCATTGGTGACTTTACGGCCCATGACTTCAGGCGAACTCTGGCGACCAGGCTTTCTGAGGAAGGTGTAGCGCCGCACGTAATCGAGAAGATGCTTGGACATGATTTAGGGGGCGTGCTTGCCGTTTATAACAAGCACGACTGGTTAGCAGAACAGAAGGCGGCATATGAACTCTATGCAGAAAGGATTTTTGAGCAAATTAAGCTGATCTCTGGTTAACACCGCCGTTAAGTATCCAGCTATCAACCTCGGCCAGTAAGTAAAGCTTTGGGCGGCTTCTTACTGGTTTAGGGAACCCCATCTTATTGGTGTAAGTCCAGATGGTCATTCTGGATGAAACCTTTAGCTTATCCATAACTTCTTTCTCTGAAATCAAATCAGTGTTGGCCATGTTATTTCTCCACGATAAACCTGCTGCAACAGGAATGTTATTTTCTGGGTTTTTTCATTTCATCTTTAGAAAGGAAAGTTACTGTTAGAATGTCCAAATTAGTGAAATCTTCATCTGAATAATTTTCGAACATCAACTTCAGCCTGTTACACTCTTCATCAAATTCTTTTATTACAAAAGATCTAGTTGATTTAACAAGATTATAAAGATTACTGAAGCTAGGTTGATCCAAGGTTTCTGCTAGCATGCCTATGCAAATAACCCTTTCCACCTTAAATTCTTTTTCCCCATTGTTTAGTATAACGGCAGGAATGCTATTTAGATGAGCAGTTTCATCATGGACAATATGTTTGTTTCTCAAGAGCTTAAAATACTTAAAGATCTCAAGAGCTATCGGGTCTAGGTTGCTAAATAACTGCGCCTCATCTAACCTCGCCCTAGATAAAGGAATATCCTCCTTTTTTGTAACTTGGTGCGTGAAACACTTTGTGAAATGAATAATGGCAGATCTCCATAGTGATTCTTTAACAAAGTTTTCAATCTTTTGATTATTAAGTATGTAATTTAGACTACTAATTGATATATCTAAATCCGTTAAGTGATAGTGTAAATCTACTAGTTTTTTTGAAAGCTCCTTGGGAATTGTAAACGCTTTATCAGCATCTTGAATTCCATCTATGTGGAGTCCTTCATCGGTGAAAGAGAATCCGAAAGATTGCATTTTAACCTCTTTGACTAGGAAATAATGATCAGCAACTTATATCATTAATTTCAGTCGATGCCAGCCATTTGTCAGCCAGCAGGCGGATTCACCCTGGCAGGGGCAAGCACTTACCGGCAGACGGTCGCCACACTTTCCGCACTGGCGCTTCGCCAGTGCTTCCAGCTGCTGCGCCAGCTCAGCCGCGTCCTTGCGGATAAGCATGGTGATGTACTCGTTCAGCTCATACGGCTCGCGGCCGGGGCGGCGTGCGGCGCAGTTCTGCGCCAGCATCTGCACTTCCTGACTATCGAGCATGAGCTCCAGCTTTTTACCGCCGGCAGCGGCCTGGCGGGCACGCTGCGCGGCTTTGCGTTCGGCGGGGGATTTAGGCATTTGTCACCGCTGCTTTAACAGCTTGCCACACAATCTCAAGTAGCGATGACCAAGCTAGATAGGTGTGAATCCCCGCCACAAATCCAAAGCCAACGACCATGGCATACAGCAAAGCGTTGCACTTGGACATCACTCCACCTCCAGTAATACGCCGCACGGCTGGCAGGCTAAGCCATGGAAAACCTCATCGCGATATTTTTCAGCCATAGATAATGCGACATGCCCTTTGCACTGTATGCCGGATGTATCGAGTAAACTGCCTTTGCGAGTGATGACAGGCCGAAATTTATGGCCGAATATGCGCCCCATCAGGCCAGAACAGTTGCTAATCATTCGCCCACCTCCGGCGCTGCTGCAATCATCGCTCTGTACATGCCACCAGGATCTGCGTCGTACTCGGTAACCAAAATCCCGGCCACCAGCATTTTAGGTGTCGGCTCAACCGGCACGAGTTGCCAGCCATCTGGTACTGCTGGCGCTGCAACGGGCGGCACTGTGTAAACCGGCGAGTCAGTGGAAAATGACTGCTGCTTATACACTGCAACCTCCACGCAGGTGTGTTTTCTTTCAAACGGTAATAGGGCAGCATCTTCGTCTCGAATATAACCTAATGGCTCAGCCGTCAGCGCCGCCAGGGCGATTTTCATGAGCGCTAATTCCTTCTCCGTGTCTTCGTCAAATCCAAAAGGAATTTCATCACGCTGCGCCTCGGCGTCTTTAATCCACTCTTGCGCATGTTTAGCCAGCGCCTTTCTCTGCTCTTCGGTAAGTTGCATCATTTGTCCTCCCCGGCGCGGAGTTCATACAATTTGCACTCAAGAGAGTGAATTGCGTAAGGGCTGGCATCCAGCGCCTTCAGTGTATCAATCGCAATCTGAATTCCCTCAGCCCGCACCGCGTTCAGGATGGCGTCGGTGGCTGGGGTTTCTGGCGCAGGATATTCCATCGACTTTTCGCCACGCATCATGCCCATTTCAAAGTAGGTGTCATCCAACTCTTTAACCGATTCGCGATATAATTCCTTTAGCTCCGCACCCTCAGCCGCCAGCGCGTCACGCTGCTTCCCGGCTTCAGTTGCTGCTGCGAGCGCCACATCGAGGCGGGTGGCCAGTTCACTGACCATCTTTGCCCTGTCGATCAGCGGCGTATCTGCGTCCAGATTGGCTGCAAACTTATGACCTGCCGCTACCAGCTCTTTATTTGATAATTTATTCATCATGCAGGTGGCCTCAGTGGATGGTGATGTTGCGGTTCATTTCCTCAGCCATGCGCTGAGCTTTGATTGGGTTCTTAACCAATTCACCGTCCGGGGCGATCCAGCCACCGAAAATTTTGGAGTAGGTGAAGATGATGACCCCAACTCTGATATCGTCGTTAGGCGTTTGCATTCTGACGCTCCCGTTTTGCCTGGTCGAACTCGCTGCCCAATATTTCCATAGCGCCAGCTGTGGCTTGAGGCGTGGCTGAGGTTTCAACGTAGATCGCGTCACCATGTCGGAAGTAGGTGATGCCGGTAAAAAGTAAGGTTCCCCAGTCCAGCCCGATCAGCGGGAAGAAAGTGGCTTTATCGACGCCGATTTTGGGTCGCTGTGCATTCCAGAGAGCCTGCAGAGCCTTGTGCTCTTCAGCCATTCCGACAGGCGCCTTACTTTTAGGCCAGCATGCAAAACCAGTGCGGCTCGATGCTTTTGTCCAAAGATCGGCGGAAACGTAAATGCCGCCTGAGAATTTGACGCCATAAAAAGCTTCCCGGACGCCATCAGAATTGAAAACAGGCTTTGCATCAAACATGGATGCAAACGAGGTTCCCGCAGCGCGCAGCAACTTCGCATCACTCTGTAATTTTTCCCAACCTGCCAGAGCTTCCGCGCTGGTGAATTTAAAAAAGCCCATAAAACTTTCTCCACACGATTTTTGATTGCATGAACCCCTTGCCAGTGACGGCAATAAAAAACTGAGGGATTCGCTTGAATGGCTGGTGGGTTACTGCAATAACCCACAGCCTGATTTCTCCACACCGAAAAGAGGGTTGCAGTGCCGGGTGCCTCCCGGTGCTCTGGCCGAACTGGCAAACTCCAGAGCGGTGACCTTTTGACTTTCAGCATCGCACGATAGTTACGATGCCAGTTCTCCGCGTGCGCTAGCCGCATTCACCACAACGGAAAGAGCACTGCGTAGGGATTCGAACCCTCTGCCTGACTTCGGCGATCTCCGACGTCGCGCAACGCTCTTACCTGTTGTGTGCCGGTCTTTCCCGGCTGTCAGTTCTTTAATGCCATTTGAACTCACCGGCCTAACGAGTTTTAACGACCTTTACCGTTTGCATCATCTTGTCGCCGCTATTATCGGTAGCAGTACCGCTACTTGGTGGACATTTATTGAGACCGTCTTGAAGTAGTGAACCATCCAGTCTCGTTCAAAGAACTTGTGAAAATTCTCTCAACGAGACGTTGGGTGCCGGGATTCCACCGGCTTCCATCTGTTTTTTAAGCCACTCAGATATCGTCTGGGCTTTGTTGTGGTGGCTGGAGCTTCCCCAGCTCGCTGGTATTTGCCGCCATACTTTCAGGCGCGTCCCAAGTCTCCTATTCCCAGCCGACCGGCTATTACGGCTGCGCATAAGTGCGCATTCACCACAACGGAGAGAGCACTGTCAGAACGCCGCTGGCGCTATACCCGCCTTTGGCCAATGCTCTTTCCTGTTGCGAAAAAGAGGGCGGTTTAATCAGAATGGGTAACTGAAGAAACCGCCAAACAACACACCGTCATCCATCAAATAACCGGCTTCGCTGCCGGGCTATCGACACAGCACTCCAACAACACGATCCCGCCGTCACCATCGCAAATGAGCTCGGCATCCGGGAACAGATACAGAAAAGTGATCAGGTCCCAAATCTTGGTGTTGCTCATGTTCTTGACCATTCTCATCTCGAAATCCGTAAGTGACCGTTGATGAGAGAAACAATAAATCGGATATGCATATAACGCAAGTGATAAAATGCGTTATTTGCAAACTAGAAATGTTAAAGGCGCAAAAAAGCCCGGCGGAACCGGGCTTATTAGGCTTTGAAAGAGGAGGTTAGCCGTGTCGTTTGAAGGATTGCGACTGGCTGATCATGACCTTGCCGAAAATGTAAAAGCGATGTTCATTCGATTCATCAATGAACCAGTCACGATATCGAGTATTGTCAGAAATGACGACGATTTTGTCTGGAACCATCTGAAGGCGCTTTATGTGTATTTTTCCATCAAAACCAAATACATAAATACCATCACCATCAAACTGGTTCACTGAAACATCTACAAAAACCAGATCTCCTGGCTCGATAGTGCCCGACATACTGTCACCACGGACGTTAACCATCTTCACCGTAGTCGCAGGCTTACCACCGAAGAAGTTCTTGGCGTGCTCAGTGTTGTACTCAATAGAGCGAATAACGTCGATAATATCGCTACCAACAAACGCTCCTGGGCCAGCACTTACATTTACATCAAGCAAATCCACACGATACACATCCCCCCCTTGTATAACCTTAACCATATCCTTACTGTTATTATATACAGTATTTTTTGGATCGGAGGGAATAAATAATTCACCGAGGCTCACATTTAGCGCATTAGCTATTTTATTAAGCGATTGCTCGGTAAAGGATTTTTGCTTTCCTGTCTCAAGGCGTGAAATGTTCGCCTGGTCAACGCCTACGGCATCAGCCAGATCGTTCATTGTAAGCCCGCGCGCAAGCCGCAGTTCTCTGATTCGATTTCCTATGTTCATGTGCCTATTTAATGGCTGGTTTGCATGAAACGCAAATTAACTTGCGCAATCTGCTAGCTTGCAATAATATGCGAATTACGCAATTAAGGAGGTTAATAATGTCTTCACCGCTAAGAAACTTGCGCAAAGCGCAAGGCAGAACATTAAGTGAAGTTGCAGGCGCCATCCATCTGGACGTAGGGAACCTGAGCCGTATTGAACGCGGTCTGCAGGTGGCATCACTGGATGTAGCAGAGCGCCTTGCCTTGTTCTTCAAGGGCGAAATCAGCGAGCTGGAAATTCTTTATCCCCAGCGTTACCTGACCAGCACCGAGACTTTAACAGCTACGGCATCCGTAGCGAAACCACAGTAGAGAGGGCTTAACCGTGGGTAAACCTGACTGGCAAATAGAAAAGCAACCAGCCTGGCTTGTTGCCGCGATCCGAAAAACCATTACCAGCATGCCGGGAGGTTATGCGGAAGCTGCTGAATGGCTGGGGATCACCGAGAACGCGCTTTTTAACCGTCTGCGCCTTGAGGGCGACCAGATATTCCCGATGGGTTGGGCAATGGTTCTTCAACAGGCCAGCGGCACTAAATACATCGCCGACGCAGTATCGCGGCAGTCAAACAGCGTAAACGTCCCGATGGTGGAGATCGAGGATGTGGATAACGCAGACATCAACGAGCGGCTGATGGAGTCGGTAGAGTGGATCGGCAAGCATTCCGCATATCTGCGCAAAGCAACAGAAGACGGCGTGATTGATGCGGCTGAAAGGGAGCAGATTGAGGAGAACAGCTATCAGGTAATGGCTAAGTGGCAGGAGCATCTGACGCTGCTGTATCGCGTTTTTTGCCCGCCAGATAAGGCGAACGCCCCAGGTTGCAGCCCGGAGCGTTCAGTTGCGACCAAATCACTTGGTGTGGAGAAATAATCGCATGGTCAATTTAAACAGATTCCATCCTGTTCCGCAATTTAGGTGCCTGCCGTCGGCTGGTGGCCGTTTCAATCAGGAGCCGCTGCGGTATGTGCTTAATGTACCCGGATGCAGCGAAGAGGTGAACCACAGCTTTGTGGAGTGGGCTGTGGGTGAGTCACACCGTCAACTGGGGTTAACGAAATGCGCGAGCTCAACCGAAGGTTTAAAGACAAGCGGGGCGTTATCGTCCGCGTCGTTCGCTGGGAACCTGAAACAAACCGCGTTATCTACCTGCGCGACAATTACGAACATGGCGAGTGCTTCAGCCCACTTGACCAGTTTCAGCGCAATTTCAGGGAAGTAGGTGCCGAGCATGAGTCTTCTTCTAAAAGTTAAGCCGCTGGTTATCAGCCCTGAACTGGCGTGCCGCATCGGCCTGAATGAAGCCATTGTGCTTCAGCAAATCTGCTACTGGCTGGAAGATACCACCTCCGGCGTTGAGCATGACGGCCGTCGCTGGGTTTACAACACCATTGAAGAGTGGAATGAACAATTCCCTTGGTGGTCATCGGATACGGTTAAACGCGCCCTGACTTCCCTTAAAAAAAGCGGGCTTATCTACGTTGAGCAGCTAAAAAAGGCTCAGCATGATCGCACTAATTATTACGCCATTAACCACGCAAACCCACTTCTGACCGATGAGGGCAAATTGCCCTCATCGAAGAGGGCAAATTGCCCTCATCGAAAAGGGCAAGATGCACCTATCGATCAGGGCAAGTTAACCCCATCGATGGGGGCAAATTGCCCTCGTCTTACAGAGAATACAACAGAGAATACTACAGAGATTACAACAGAGACTGTTAGCCAGGCTTCGCCTGCCCAGCAGCAGCTGAATTATCAGTTGGTTTTAAACGCGTATCACCAAATTATCCCAGAAATGCCAATCGTGGCTGAATTCACCAAAAGCCGCCGCGACAAGCTGCGCACATTCTGGCGTAAGTTCGATTTCACCCAGGAACGCTGGGTTGCTTACCTGCGCTATATCGCGAAGAACTGCCGCTGGATGTGCGAGAACCGCGCTGACAACGCGTCAGGCCGTACATGGCGCAAAAAGAACTTCGACTACCTGATCACCGAACGCTGCTATCTGGCCGTTAAGGAAGAGCGCGCGAACGATATGCCTAAAGCTGGTAGGCAGCGTGACATCACTGTCGTGCCGTCTGCTGATTACGCCATCCCTGATGGCTTCCGTGGCGCTTAACAGGAGACGCGACGATGAATACCGAACAACTGATTCTGGCGTACCTGAAAGAGCATCCGGGCCTGACTGCAGCCCAACTGGCTAAGGGGATGATGGCGAACGTGCGAACTGTACGAGAAGCAGGGAAAACGCTGGTGGTAATGGGTGAAGTCTACCTCGACATGAAGTTTCGCTATTACCTGGTGGAAGAAGCGACGGCCGGCGACGCCGAATACGCCCGTCTTAGCCAGTTGGCTATGTCACTTCAGGCTCGCAACTGCTGGAGCCGCGCGGCAACGGTCTGGCTGAACGCCATGGACGCCACGGCGAAACCTCGATTTCGTGATCAGGCTGTAGCGCGCCGTCGGATGTGCATGCAGAAGGCTAAAGCCTTACGGCCGAAGCCAAGCGCTGACGCATGGGGTGGCATCTGATGAAAGCCCGTGTACTGCGCCATTACGAGCGCAACGTGATTTTTTACCAAAGCATTCGCACTGCGGCCCTGATGATCGCCGCGCTGATCGTTACCCTGTCCTGGGAGCTGGCAAACAAATGACTAACTTAGCAAGAATTTACGACAACAAAGCAAAGACCGAGACCAACATCACCACTCGCAAAACTTACCTGCTGGGCGTAGATGAGCTGTATGTCGAAAATGGTTACAACATACGAGAAATTGACCAAACCCACGTCGAAGAATTCCGCGATGCTTTCATCGCTGGTGAGCATGTGCCTCCGCTTGCTGTGCAGGTCACTGAGCAGGGCATTAAGATCATCGACGGCCACCACCGCTATCACGGCGCGCTGCTGGCGAAGGAAGCCGGTTATGACATCCGCCTTGAGTGCAAAGATTTCGTAGGCTCAGAGGCCGATCGCATCGCCTTCATGGTCACGAGCAGCCAGGGGCGCGCGCTGGAACCGCTGGAGCGTGCAGCAGCTTACCAGCGCATGAGCAATCAGGGCATGGAACCGGCAGAAATTGCGAAGAAGGTGAAGCGCTCTATTGCTGACGTGGAACATCACCTGCAGCTGCTGACGTCAGGTGACGAGCTGATCGCCATGGTGAAAAACAAAGAGGTCGCAGCGACTACTGCCGTGGCGCTGGTGCGTGAGCATGGGGTGAAAGCTGGCACAGTGGCCAGAACACAGCTGGATAAGGTGAAGGCGACCGGTAAGAAAAAGCTGACCAAAGCCGATGCAATGCCGCAGTTCAGCGCCGCGCGCGCACGTCGCCTGGTGGAGCTGCTGTGTGACGCTCAAAAAGGCGAAGCGGAAGAGGGTAAAGGCGCGCTGCTTATTGACCTGAGCCACATTGAAGAAGTTATGGCCATCATTGCTGAATACCGCTCAGGCATTCCCGCCGGCGCTTCTCAGCCGATCGTTAACGCGGATAGCCAGTATGACGAAAACATGCCGCTAACCCGCGTTGGCATCCTTGAGCAAAGCGGCATTGAGGTCTGGGCCTGCGCAGCTGCGATGTTTGGCGACAAAGACATTTACGCGTTTCAGGAGTCCCGATTTGCGCATACCTGGGCGGCGGACTCTTTCGAAAATCCAGCGGTAGTGGTAGTGCCGGCGGAGATTCTTGCCAAAGCACAGCGCCTAAAGCAGAAAAAGCTGGAGAACGGGGAGCTGAAAGCGTGGGTGGACGCTCAGTATCCCGATCTGGACGATGCGCAGGTAATGGAGAAGTTTAACCGTTTTAGTTCAGTCGAGATTGAAGCCCGCATAAATACTCCAATGACCATGGCAGAGTTTATCGCGCTGGTGGAGCGGACCGACAGAGCCAACTGGGAAAACTTCCGCATGCTTCGTGCAGCCGTTGCCGAACTGGCTGGGCAGATGACGATTTCGGATTTAGGGGAGCCCAACTTAAATTAACTTAATCGTTTTCAGCTGATGATATTGGCTCGGTACGAATATTTAAGTAAGCGCCTACGGGCGCTTTTCATTAGAAACTGGGGAAAGAATTAGGTTCCGCTTAAAGCGAGGAGTAGAAGTTTGCAGATCCACTCAGTAATTTAAATTATTTTTACTTGCAATACGGCTATTTAGTCAGTGGAGTGCTAATTCTTAAATTATGTACGGAGGTTATAGTTAATATTAAAAACTTATTACTGCAAATAAACCGGCTTACACCGGTCTAGAATTACACGCAAGAACATTTGTCAAAGTTCATGCAAAAAAACTCACTCCATTTCTCTTTTAGCTAACGCTTCCCATTCGTCGATAGAGTTATTGTAAGGGAATACTTCTTTAACTATGAAAGGAATGTAGCTTTCTTCAGCATTGTGATGTATTTCATTACTAATATTGCTTGTAATCCCGAACTTTACGTCAGGGTCGTCTTCAGAGAAGATTATAGAAAAAGGCTGCTGACTTAAGGCTTGTCTAATTTTATTTGCTTGCTCTGGTGGCAGTATTTTGAGGAGTTGTTTAAACGTTTTTTTGTTAAAGTCTAGGGAAATGGCCATGTCAACATCCCCAGGAACTAAAGATGTGCAAGTGTATGACTGATCGCTCAATCTGGCAATAAATTTAGTATTTATGGCGGGCGCACTAAAAAACCCTCCTTTAACCAAACCCATTTTTCGAATGTGAATTCCGAAATCAGGTGCATAATTCAAAACTTCTGGGTTAGCTTTAATGTCAGGATTTAATATCCTAAATAATTTATCCCAGTGATTCTCGATGTCTTTTAAAGGAAACCTGAGTATTGGGTGGAGTTCCCTGATGCTATATAGAACAAAATCATGCCCATTACACAAAGCATACATTTCCGCTCTTATTTCTGGATGTATAGCATAACTATAGGCTTGCTCAACGTGCATGCTTTTTGTTATTGCCTCATTAGGGGCTTTTGCATCAAGAACCCAATAAGGCCGATCGTTAGAAAGAAAAACATAATCAGGCACTATTGAAATCTTTCTAGACTGAGAACCTATTGAGACATATGGATGCGTAAGTGTTTTGCTTCTGATTACACGACTATCTCCCGATGCTTTATAACCCAAGGATTTAATGATTGGTAAAATCAACTCTTCTCTAACAGAGTCCTCTTTAAATTCGCTTGAGCTTAGCAGGCTAAAATCAAAATCATCAAACATATTCTTCCCCATGTATTTATTTGATAAGCGATGTGCATTTCACTTTATTCAGCGCCGTAGAAGTAGCCATAAAAAATCTACGTGGCGATCCTGTCTAAATTTCTTGATTTTATATTAAAAAGCCGACAATTACAGATTTTTTTTATGATAGTTAACACTGCTCACATTCCAGTGGTCAGTTTAAGACGACCACTTCAACAAGGTCGATGTTTGTTTACTCACCGATGGATATAATTGTGCCCATAGGGTAATGCTTTCAAGTGGTAGGATTTGTTGCTCCATGTCCTTACAGTGCAGAGCTAGCAACTTCCGCTTCTAGTACATAGCAAACGCCCAACTCTGTTAGAAAACAATGAACGTACTTAAGTCGTGAAATATATTTTTGAGCAGCTATTATGGGTCTACTGGTCGGCGTTTGCAGACGCTACCGGCAAAGGTTGGTCCCGTTCATTTGCAGATGAGGGGGCGGGGCCGGATTAAAACAGGTGTGGAGAGAAAACATGTCAAACCAGCTTACTGGCGGCATAGTGCCAGCCATTAACGCCGTAATTATCCCATCAAGCGCGCCTTTGAGCGTGCCTGTCATCACATATCGCGATCAGCGCGTAATAACTACTGAGTGCCTTGCCCGCGGATACGCCTGCGACGAGAAAAGCATTCGCATGAATCTGTCACGCAACACGGACCGGTTTGAGCTGGGTAAACACTATTTCATCATCGAAGGCGACGAGCTTCGAGATTTCAAGAACAGAGCCACAGATAGTGGCTCTGTCGGTAAGAACGCGCGTTCACTGACGCTCTGGACAGAAAAGGGAGCCGCGCGCATGTCAAAGATCGTGGATACGGATGAGGCCTGGACCTTCTTCGAAAAGCTGGAGGACAGCTATTTCCGTCTGCGTGAGGTCGGCGGTCTGCTTCTGCCTGATATGAACGACCCGATTAAGCTGGCGCGCGCGTGGGCAGATGCAATGGAAGCCAAGCAACAGGCCGAGGTGCTAACTCATCGGCAAGCGCAGTATATCGATCACCTTGAGAACCTGTTTAGCGATGGGCTTTCTCCTGTCCAGTTCTGCAAACGTCTGAACGGCGTGAACGTCAGCAGGGTGAGCGCATACCTGCAGGAGTCGAACTGGCTATATGACGACAACCCTAACGGGAATCATGCTCACTGGCGCGTACGTTCTCAGGCGCGCGATAAATACCTCACAGAGAAGAGCAGCCAGATAAACCCGTCATCGGCGGCCAGCTTCACCAGCTACCAGCCCGTTCTGCTGCGTGAGGGCGCAGTGTGGCTTTATCGCCGCTATCTGAAAGGGCAGCTGCCAATGAAGCAGTCCTGGAATGGTGAATTTACCCATGACAAAGAACTGGCAGGCAACGCATGAGGGCGCTTCTCACACCGGAAGTGGCGCCGCGCACGGGGATAGTCCTGTTCAAGCCTGGCTCAGAACTGATGAGCCTGTTTCGCGGTCGCGTACTCATCAGCACGCCGACTGGTGATATGGCTGACCTGCCGTCAGGGAAAATCAACGATGGCAATCAGCCCTTACTGGATGAGCCGCTGCTGAATTCCTTCTTCCGTCATGAGCGTGTTATTGCCGCTGCTGGTGGCTTTCCCGATCTTACTGTCTGGGTAGGCATGATTAACGCATGCCAGTGCGATGACGGCGACGGCTTCCACTTCCACGAAATCACCACGCTTGAAACAGAAGATGGCGTGCTGTCGCTCTGCTACCACCATGACAACAAGCTGCGCAATAACGGCGTATCTGGTGAGATGGAAGAGGTTGCCGCGGCGAACGTCGCAGCGTGGATCATTCACAGCGCGTGTCTCGATATGGGCCTGCATGCTAACCATACGCTGACCTTGCCCGAACTGTGCTGGTGGGCATCCATCAAAGACGTAATCGACCTTGTCCCCGAAGCGCCGGCGCGCCGTGTTCTGAAGATGAAGGCAGAGCAGGTGGCTACTGGCACGCTGAAGGAATCACTGATTACGCCAGAGCGTCCGGGCCGGGAAGTTTTGCAGGAGGCCGGGGAAGTCGTGAAGAAGGTTATCAGCCTGGCGGCAGACCCGGAGTCGCCGGAATCATTTATGCTTCGTCCAAAGCGTAAGCGCTGGGAAAGCGAGAAGTATACGCGCTGGG